>Ga0207714_1001231_pt1 | contig 16715 bp, 13 predicted proteins | sample PonA232FremontCA_2_FD_187270 | JGI IMG/M metagenome (GOLD analysis project Ga0207714, IMG submission 187270) | Marine sediment microbial community from Fremont, CA, USA - Pond A23 Sediment 2 (SPAdes) | ecosystem: Environmental > Aquatic > Marine > Unclassified | place: USA: Fremont, California...
CGCGCTCATGGCGGGCGACCACAGCGGCCTCGCCAAGCAGTTCCTGATCCGCCAGACCCTGGGCGTGCGCCGGCATCTGGCGTCCGTTTTCCGCGACGGTGACTACGTGCCGCTGGAGACCGCCGGCGAGCATTCGGACCACGTCTTTGCGTTCGCCCGCAGACATGGCGACACGATCGCGGTGACGGCGGTTCCCCGGCTCACGGGCACGCTCACCAACGGTGGCCGCGAGCCCCTGACCGCCGACGTGTGGGGGACGACGCGCATACGCCTGCCACCGACCCCGGATGTCGACGGCGCGTTGTCCGATACGATTGCCGGTGGCGTGGTTCCGATCGAGTCTGACGGCACGCACCAGACGATTGCCTGTCGCGAGTTGTTCGGTGGATTGCCGGGGAGCCTTCTGGTACCCGGCCGCTCGCTCAAAGGAAGCTGATGGGCATGCCCATCAGCCGGTAGCGTGGCCGCGGATGCCGCGGCCAATGGCTGGACGGATGCGGCGAGGGGCCCGCTGAAGGGATCAGTCGCCGGAACCGTCGATCTCCGCCAGCATAGCCAGCCGTGCCGGGTCCAGAATACGCATCCGGCGACGGCCGTCGGGGCTGACGACGCCTTCCTGCTGCAACCGGGAGAGTGCCCGGCTGGTCGTTTCCGTCGCCAGACCGAGGAAGCTGGCGATGTCGCCGCGCCGCATCGGCAGGTGCAGTTCGCTCCAGTCGAGTCCCGCCATCCGCAGGCGCCGTGACCAGTCGTGCAGAAACAGCGCGATACGCGCCTCGGCGTGGCGCCGTCCCATGATCAGGACATGCTGCTGCGAGAGCGTCGTGGCTTACTCCATCAGGCGGAAGATCTGTGGCTGCAGGCCGTCAACGCGGCGGGCGGCCTCCAGGAGTCGCGACAGATGGATCGCGCATACGCTCGAGCGCTCAAGCGCAACGATCCGGCCGCCCGAAAACGCCTCGATGCCGGTGCCGAAGCCCGCCGCATCGCCCGGCAGGTGAAATCCCAGGATCTGTTCGCGGCCGTTCGCTTCCTGTACCGAGGTCAGCAGACTGCCCGAACGCACGATGAACAGTTCCTCCGGCGCGCCGCCCTCGAAGACGCATTGATTGCGGTCCAGCGGGGGGATCGGGCGGAGCACATCGCGCAACGCCTTGTGGTCGGGCAGAGTGAGCTGCGCGGGCAGGCAACCGGGGGCAAGCTGACAGGTTGTACATGGTGCGGCGCGCGGATGCGCACGGTCGATCAGGCCGTGGCCGAGGGTCCCGCTCTTGGTGGAGACGTCTGCAGTCGCTCCCTCCTCCTCTTCGTACCCGCTTCGCACGGTCAGTCTCCCTGAGGTTATCTCTTTAGTGGGACCTTCCCAGTTGGGGGGGGAGGCGATAAAATCAGGGTTTTCCCCTACTACGTCTTAGTCAAACATCGCAGGCTCGACGATACAACATTTATGTTTCAGTTAAGTTATGTATTGGTTGGTGGCGGGCCGTTTTCGCACCGCTCGCGATGTCGGACGGACCCGGCGCAGGACGCGGACCGGCCGGCATACGGCCCGATGGGCGGGGAGCGGGCCCCAATCAGCCGCGCAGGAGTTCGGACAGGCGAGCGGCATTGGCCGCCGCGTAGCCGGCTTCGTCATTGTCGAAGTAACAGCGCACATCGTGGCCGGCTCCCGCCCAACCGCGCAGTGTCCTGGCCCAGTCGCGCAGCGCGCGCTCGTCGTAAGACCCTTGATAGGGCCCATCCGGGCCATGCAGTCGGATATAGACCGGGTCTGCCGTGACCGTCAAGGGCGAACGCTCTCCCGCCAGCTCATGGATGCAGAAGGCACTGTCGGAATCTTCCAGCAATGCGCGAATGTCGTCTCTGAACCAGCTCGGGTCGCGGAATTCGAAGACGTAGCGATAACCGCCCGGCAGTGCGGCGAGGAAATACCGCAGCCGGTCCGCGTTCGCATGCCAGCGCGGTGGCAGCTGAAACAGGATCGGGCCCAGCGCGGGGCCGAGCGTGTCCAGGCGCTCGAGAAACCCGGGTACGGTTGCCTCAGGATCCTTCAGTTTCTTCATGTGGGTTATGTAGCGGCTCGCCTTGATGGCGAACCCGAAGCCCGCGGGGACCGTTTCGCGCCACTGTTGCAGGGTTTCGACGGACGGGAGCCGGTAAAACGTGTTGTTGATTTCGACGCTGCGGAAGCGGTCCGCGTAATACGCGAGCCATTCCGGTTCCGGCAGGTCGCGCGGATAGAACGGCCCCGCCCAGTGAGGGTAGGACCAGCCGGATGTTCCCACGACCACCCCACTCATGCCTGCCCCCGATGGCCGCTCAGTGGCGACCGCCGTAGTATGCGCGGCAATCACGCTCGCGGCCCCGCACCACGCGCCGGCCGGCCAATGGTCCCGAGCGGGCGGTCACGATCGTGCACTGGTGTTCGTCGTGGTCGGACTCGAAATAGATGACCACCCAATCACGGGTCCGGCCCAGCTCGTGGGCGCGGGCCGTGTTCGAGTAGATGGCGGTGAACGACCAGCCATCGCGCCCGGTGTCGAGAACGGGGAGCCAGCGTTCGCCCTCGGGATTGAAGCGGCGCGGCGCGATCCGCCGGAGCTCGTCCGCCTCCGCGCGCCGGCGGTACTCGGCATCCACATCCAGCAGCGTCGCCACGGGTGGTTCCCCGGGGAGGGCGCCAGCGGGTTCGTCGGCGGCGACCCGGCGGCGTGCACGCCGCCGGGCGGAGCGGCCGAGCATGCCGGCCAGCGCGTCACGGATACCGCGGACGCGCTTGTCCCCGATGCCCTCGACGCGCAGCAGGCGCCCGTCGTGGGCGGCCTGTTCGAGTTCTTCCAGCGAGTCGATCCGGAGTTCATCGTGAATCCGCCGGGCCAGTTCCTCGCCGATGCCGGGCACCCGGGTAAGCAGGGCGCCGGGGCGATGCTCGCTCTCCCTTCGGTCGAGTAACGTCGAGCGCCCCGTATCCAGGATCTCCGCGAGCGTGGCCGCGATGCCCCGGCCGATGTAGGGGAGCTCGCGCAGCGCTTCTTTGCCGCCGCCGTGGTAGAGCGCCCAGAGGGGTTGGTCAAGTTCGCGGAGGGTCACCGCCGCCCGCTCGTAGCTGCGGATCCGGAATGGGTTGGCGTCCTCCTCGCGCAGCAGCGTCGCGATACGTTCGAGCTGGCGCGCGAGGGCTTCGTTGTCCCCATCGAATTTCGACTCGGGCCCGTCGGCGTGCCTGTCAGTCGTCATCGGCGTGCCCCATTCCGGGCTGTTTCGGCGCGGCAGGGATCATGCGGGGCATCGACTGCTCCGTTTACAGCAACAGTGGCGCGATCGTCAGGCTGACGATCCCGAGCAGCTTGATCAGGATATTCATCGACGGGCCCGCCGTGTCCTTGAAGGGATCGCCCACGGTGTCGCCGATCACCGCGGCATCGTGAGCAGCGGACCCCTTGCCCCCGTGTGCGCCCTTCTCGATCAGTTTTTTCGCGTTGTCCCACGCGCCACCCGCGTTGGCCAGCAGTAGCGCAAGCACCACACCGGTGGGCAGCGCGACGCCAAGCATGCCGCCGACCGCCTTCGGACCGAGCACGACACCCACCAGGATGGGCACGGCGAGCGCGGTGCCACCCGGCAGCAACATGCGCGTCAGGGCCGCCCGCGAGGCGATGTCGGTACAGCGATCGCTGTCGGGTGTCGCATCCCCCTCGCGTAACCCGGGTATCTCCCGCAGCTGCCGGCGGATCTCGACGATCATCTCCTGGGCGGTACGGCCCACCGCGGTCATCGTCATCGCGCTGAACACGAAGGGCAGCAGGGCGCCGATGAATCCGCCCAGCAATACCACCGGGTCGGCCAGATCGAGACTGAACCCCGGCTGGGCCTGACGGACCGTCTCGACATACGCGCTCATCAGTGCCAGCGCCGTCAACGCGGCCGCGCCGATCGCATAGCCCTTGCCGATCGCCGCCGTGGTATTGCCGAGGGCGTCCAGTTCGTCCGTGATCCCACGCGTGTCCTTGCCCATACCACCCATCTGTGCGAGTCCGCCGGCGTTGTCGGCGATCGGGCCATAGGCATCGACGGCCATGACCATGCCCGTTGTAGCCAGCATCCCCGTCGCCGCCAGCGCGACGCCGTACAGACCGGCGAGCGCCGTTGCCGCGTAGAGTGCGATGCCGATCGCGAGAACGGGCAGGGCGGCCGATTCCATGCCGAGCGCGAATCCCCGGATCACGACCGTGGCCGCCCCGGTCTCCGCTGCTTTGGCCAGGTTCCTGACCGGACGTCCCCGGGTGTAGAGCTCGGTGGCACCGCCGATGACGATGCCGGCGACGCTGCCAGCCAGCAGGGCGAGCCATAGCGCCATCGGCAGTGCGGCCGTGTGGATGCCGACCAGCGAACTCAGCAAAAACAGCGCGGTGGCACCGCCGACCCCGAGTCCGAGCGCGAGGTCCGGCCGTCGGCCCGCGGTCAGGTACACCAGTCCGAGCGCGAGCAGCGATGCGATGAGTCCGGTCGCGCACAACGCCAGCGGCAGGACGAGCAGCGTCGCGCGCCCCCCAAGGGCAGCAGCCTCGGCCTGCGGGAGCACGATCGCGATCGCGCTGGCCGCTATGATCGCGCCGCAGTAGGATTCGAAGAGGTCGGCGCCCATGCCCGCCACGTCGCCGACGTTGTCGCCGACGTTGTCGGCGATCACGCCGGGGTTGCGGGCGTCGTCCTCCTCGAGCCCGCTCTCGATCTTGCCGACGAGATCGGCACCGACGTCCGCACCCTTGGTGAATATGCCACCGCCGACCCGCGCGAACAGGGCCACCGCCGAGGCCCCCATGCCGAACGCGCTCAGCGTCGAGCCAGTCGCTATATCCCGCTCCAGCAAAAGGATCAGGCCCCCCACGCCGAGCAGTCCGAGCGAGGCCACCGTGAGTCCCATGACGGCGCCGCCGGAAAAGGCGACTGACAGCGCGGGACCGCGCCCACGGTCGCGCGCCGCGACAGCCGTGCGGACATTGGCCCGTGTCGCGGCCGCCATGCCGATCGCGCTGGCCAGGCCCGAGAGAGAGGCCCCGGCGAGGAAGGCCCCGCCGGCGGTTGGACCCAGGGTGAAACCCAGCAGGAGACCAACCACTACGGCGAGGGGCGCCAACCTCGCATACTCGTTGGTGAGGAACAGCCGCGCGCCGTGCCTGATCGCCGTCGCCCGGGCATTGGTCGCCGCATCGGCCGCCGGCCAGCGACCCACTTCGGCATAAAGCCCGAGGGCGCCGAGCAATCCGGTGGCGGCTATCAGCAGGGTAATCGATTCTGTCGTCAACGCCGGCTCCTCGCGGTCGTGAAAGCGATCCGCCCGGGATCTTCGCGGCGCGGTCCCACCAGTTCGGGCGGTGAGCCGGGACCGGCTGTCGCCCGAGCCCAGAATCCCCCGTGTGCGCGGTGCAGTTCCGTGATCATAATCAAGTTACGATCAATACGAGGGGCATACGCCCGTGCGTGTTCTGCCGTTGCCTGACTGCCTCGTCTATGCTGGGCGCGGATGCGACAGGGGAGTGGCCATGCAGCCGCCCAAACCCGAGCGGTTCGTCAGCCGACTCACGCGTGAGACGCTTGCTCTCGTTCTGGCGGGAGGGCGCGGGACACGCCTGGGCGGTCTCACGCTCGAACGCGTAAAACCGGCCGTTCCGTTCGGCGGCAAATTCCGGATCGTCGATTTCGCGCTCTCCAATTGCGTGAATTCGGGGATCCGCCAGATCGGTGTGCTTACACAGTACATGGCGCACGAGCTGGTCCAGCACACGGTCAATGGCTGGAGTTTCTTCCGTGGCGAGTTCGGCGAGTTCGTCGAGCTGCTGCCCGCCCAGCAGCGGATGGGGGAGATCTGGTATCAGGGCACGGCGGACGCGGTGCACCAGAACACGGACATCATCGCCCAGCATGGACCCGAGTACGTGCTCGTGCTGGGCGGTGACCATGTCTACAAGATGGACTATGGGACAATGATCGGCTCCCACGTCGAGCACGGGGCCGACCTGACCGTGGGCTGCATGCCCGTGCCGCGTGAGGAAGCGACCGCCTTCGGCGTGCTCGGTGTCGATGCGGACGGCCGCGTGAACCGGTTCGTCGAGAAGCCGCCGGATCCCCCGGCGATGCCGGGCGAGCCGGACCTGGCGCTGGCCTCGATGGGGATGTACTGCTTCCGTCGCGACTGGTTGCTCCAGCGACTGGAAGAGGACGCGGCCGATCCGGAATCGAGCCATGACTTCGGCAAGGATATTCTGCCAAAGGCGGTGGCCGATGGCTGCCGCGTCTACGCGTTCCCCTTCCGCGATCCCGTTGAGGACAAGCCGGGCTACTGGCGCGACGTCGGCGACATCGACTCCTACTGGACCGCGAATCTCGAGTTGATCGGTGTCATGCCCGAGCTGAACCTGTATGACCGGGACTGGCCCATCTGGACCTATCAGGAGCAGTTGCCGCCCGCGAAGTTTGTCTTCGACGAAGCCGAACGCCGGGGCGTCGCGGTCGACTCGATGGTCTCCGGCGGCTGCATCGTTTCCGGTGCTTGGGTCCAGCACTCATTGCTGTTCTCGAATGTATGGGTCGGCGAGTACTCGCGGGTGGAGGACTCGCTGGCACTGCCCAATGTGCGAATCGGTGCCAATTGCTTCATCCGCCGTGCGGTCATCGACGCCGGCTGCGTGATCGAGGATGGGACCGTGATCGGCGCCTACCCCGAACATGACGCCCAGCGCTTCGAGGTCAGTCGCGGCGGCGTCGTTCTCGTTACCCGCGCCGCGCTGGAGCAGCGCTGAATCCCGTCTCCGGCCACCATGCGCCCGCGGAGCGGACCCCGCCCGGTATGCCGTAATCCGCAGCGCGGCCGGCCGCGGCGCCCGGCCCGGCGGTTGTGTGCCGCCCGTGACAGTTCGTGATTGCCGGCTCTTGATCGGGAATTGCCGCCCCGGCGGGTGCATCCGTGCGTCGCGCGGCGGTGGCGGAGCGCTCGCGGGCAAGCCGGCTATTCTCGACGCGGACCGTCCAGCGAGTCGGCAATGGCGCTGCGGACCGCAGCGCGCAGGTTATCGATTGCGGACGATCCGGGGCCTTGAGAGGCGATCGGCTGTGCGATCCGTACCGTGATGCGCGCCCGCCGCGGTCGCCACGATCCGGGTGGCAGGACGTCGCGGGTCCCCCGGAGCGCCAGCGGTACGACGGGAAAGCCACAGTGGGCGGCCACGACGAATGCACCCTTGTGGAACGGCTCCAGCCGAGGCGATGTCTCGAGCCTTCCCTCGGGGAAGAGAACAAGGGGCCGACCCTTTTTGCCGGCATCGATGAGCCGGCGGGTATCGGCGGTGTCGCGACTTACGAAGATCACGCCGAGACGACGCATCATCAGACCGAGGGTATAGCGGTAACGCGCGAACTCGGCCTTCACCACGAACGACACCGGTCGTTGCATCATCGAGAGCAGGATGAGGCCATCGAGATAGCTGGCGTGGTTTGCGACGGCGACGAAGGGCGTTTCGCTCGGCAGGTTGTGCGGCGCGCGGACGTCCACCCGCACGCCGATGAGCGCCAACAGGCTGCGTGCAATTGCGCCCAGTGCTCGCCAGCGCCAGCGTTCGCTCCGCAGGGTGAGCAGGCAGATCCAGGCGACCGGCGCGAGCGCAGCAACGACGCCCCAGACCCAGGCGGCGTACAGTCCGGCCGTCAGCGAGGGACCCGCGTAGCAGCGCGACCCCGTCATCGATCGGGCACCGGCAGGGGCGGGCGTGGTCCGGATCCACGCCCGCCGCGGCTGCGGGCGAGGCCCGCGGCGTGGAGTGGGGCGGATGGCGGTGATGACCGGCGGCGGAATCCGGGTAGTGACATCCAGTGCGTCCCCGACGGCAGATGAGTCGGCCATGCCAGGCCTTTGTCGACCATGGCAAACGCCACCCGGTCGGTTATTGAGCTTCGTCAGGGATCACGTGCGGCGCAGTGGCTGCCGGCGAGTGGTGTGAGGTCCCGTAGAGGTGTCGGAGGCGTCGGAGGCGTCGGAGCCCGGGCCGACGATGGAGCCGATCTCGTCGGCTTCGAGGACCTCCCGCTCAAGCAGGCGTCGCGCCAGGGCCCTGAGCCGCTCCTGGTGCGCGCTCAGCAGCTTTTCGGCGCGCTGCTCAAGCGCCCGCACCAGATTGCGGACTTCCTCGTCCACCAGTTGGGCGGTCTGCTCGCTGAAGTCGCGCTGCTGGGCCATCTCCCGGCCCAGGAAGACGTGCTCCTCGCCCTGCCGGTATCCGACCGGTCCCAGCTGGTCGCTCATTCCCCACTGGGCCACCATGCTGCGCGCAAGCCGGGTGGCCTGCTGCAGGTCGTCCTTGGCGCCGCTGCTCACTTCACCGTACACGAGCCGTTCCGCCACGCGTCCGCCGAACATGGCCGTGATGCGGTCACGCAGGTAGCTCTCCGGCAGGTTGTAACGTTCTTCCTCCGGCACCTGCTCGGTCGCTCCCAGGGCCTGGCCACGCGGGACGATGGTGATCTTCGCCACGGGGTCGGTGTGTTCCAGGAGGCAACTCAGCAGTGCATGGCCGGACTCGTGGTAGGCCACGCGTTCGCGATCCGCCGTCGACAATCGCGTCTCGCGCTCGGTGCCCAGCATGATTTTGTCGCGGGCCCGGTCCAGCAGCGAGGCATCGACGCGCTCCGCCTGCTCGCGTGCCGCGAGTAGCGCCGCCTCGTTGACGAGGTTTTCGAGGTCCGCGCCCGAGAGACCGATGGTGCGGGCCGCCAGGCGGTCGAGGTCGACGTCGTCGGCGAGCGGGACATCATGCACGTGAACCGCGAGGATGGCCCGGCGTGCCTCCCGGTGCGGGCGGTCCAGGGTGACTTTGCGATCGAATCGCCCCGGGCGTGTCAACGCGGGGTCCAGCACGTCGGGGCGATTGGTCGCGGCGAGCACCACGACGGCCTCGTGGCCGCTGAAGCCGTCCATCTCGTTGAGGATCTGGTTCAGCGTCTGCTCGCGCTCGTCGTGCCCGCCGCCCAACCCCGTTCCCCGTGCACGGCCGATGGCATCGATCTCGTCGATGAAGATAATCGCGGATTGCTCCTTCTTCGCGGCCGCAAACATGTCGCGCACGCGCGACGCGCCGACCCCGACGAACATCTCGATGAATTCGGCCGCGCTGAGGCTGTAGAACGGCACCGCCGCCTCACCGGCGACCGCGCGTGCCAGCAGCGTCTTACCCGTGCCCGGCGGTCCGGTCATCAACACGCCGCGTGGCGGTTTCGCGCCCAGCTTTCGCACGCGATCCGGATGGCGCAGATAGCCCACGATGTCCGCAAGCTCCCGCTTGGCATTCTCCAGACCGGCCACCCCGTCGAAGCTGACCCCGCTCTCTCCCCTGTGGTAGCGACGGGCCTTCGACTTGCCGAAGCCGAACATCCCCTGGCTGTGGGCAAGTTGTTTCTGCATGCGGCGCGACAGGTAGAAGAACAGGCCGATAAGCAACACCCAGGGCAGGATGTTGATCAGCGCCTGCAGCAGCCAGGGCGGCTCGGACTTGTGTGCTGTCACGGTCACGCCCTGCCGGTCGAGTTGATCCAGCAGGTCCGGATCGTCGATCGGTGGCCGGATCGTAGTGAACCGTTCGCTTGAGCCGACCTCATCCCCGACATCCGCCGGCACCGAGAGTCGTCCCGTGATCTCCTGTCCGCGCAGCGTTACGCGCTCGACCTCGCCCGCGCGCAGGTGTTCCTTGAACACGGAGTACGCCAGCTCCGCCCGCGGCGCGCCATCCGGGGTCTGCAGGAAATAGCCGAGCAGCAGCGTCACCAGTGCCACCCAGACCGCAATCCGCCATAGTTCGGGCGTCTCCGGTTCGGGCGAGCCCGACTGCACGTTGTTCCTGCTCTGCATGTTCGCTCCCCCTACCGAGTGAGCCGCCCGTGCCGCGCTTCGCGAACGCGGGGACGGACCGGTGTCAGGCGCACGCGGCGTCAGGCGGGCGCGTTGTCGCGCGTCGGCGGTGGCGGGAAAAGGCGCCACTCGCCGAGGCGTGAGGTGTCACCACTGAACGCCACCCGTCGCGTTTGAGATTGATAAAAATCCACGAGTGATCTGACTCGGCGGTTATCGTGACAATGCCACACACAACGTACGCATGCTTGCGTATCAAGGAGGTCAGTCATGCAACAGCGTTGGCAGGATCGCGTGGGGGTCGTGCTCGGTATCCTGCTGGTCCTGATGCCATGGATCGCCGGTTTCTCCGAGGCGGCGATGGCTGCCGGCAGCGCCTGGATCATTGGCGTTGCCACGATCGTCATCTTCGGCATCGCGATCGCGAAGCCACAGCAGTGGGAAGAGTGGGTCAATCTCGTTTTGGCCATCGTCCTGCTGCTTGCCCCGTTCGCACTGGGCTTCACGGGATTGACCGGTGCCGCGTGGTCTCACTGGATTCTCGCCATCCTGATCGGTGGCGATGCGATCTGGGCACTGGTCGACAGCCAGGGCCCGAGGCGCAGCGCGACCTGAGTTTCGTGCCCGAACGCTTAGGCGCAGGTGTCTGAAACGGCCGTCCGGGCCGCAACGCCCGGAAGGGGTTGATATCCGGCCCCGGCGGCAGTTTCCTGGCGAAGGCGAGTTGACGTAGCGTGAGGCGCCGCCGGTGGCGGGGCCCGGCCCGCACCTGCTGGCGTTCAGCCGGACCTCACGCCTCATCGCGTGATCACGCGAGGCCCGGCCGGTCCGGATGTTCATCCCTCGAGGACGAAAGTGACTTTGAGATCCACTCGATAGCCGACAATGGCGCCGTTTTCTACGTCGACCTTCTGTTGGGCGACCCAGGCCCCTTTGACGTTCTCGACGCTGCGTTCAGCGCGTTCGATGCCCTGGCGTATGGCGTCCTCGAAGCTTTGCGGGGATTCCGCCGTGATTTCAATAATCTTGGCTACACTGCTCATTATGCCGTCCTCTCGATTGGGTGCCGTTTGACTCTATGAGTGCACCCACCGTCCCGACATGACGTGCGTCAATATTGCATTCGAATCCCGGCTGAAAGCCGGTCGATCCAGACCGGAGCGAGAAGACGCGAGCTCGCGGCATCGTGTACCGGTCTCGCTCTGATGCGCCGCCGGCGTACAGCATCGGGATTGTCCGCGAGGGTCCATCGGTATTCGGGCCAGGATGGAATGCGCCCTGGCGGTGCGTTTCGTCGCCTCGCACGGTCACTCGCCAGGGGGCTGTGGCTGCGCCGCCTCGAGTCGCAGGCACCACTGCACGAAGCTCTGGCCGATGGCCGTGCCACCATCATCGTGCGGCGGCTCAGAGACGCCGAGTTCTGTCGCTGTGACGGTTTCCATACCCCGTGCCCGCAGGATACGCGCCACGGCCCTCGAGGCGCCGCCCGACTCGTTGGCGTCACCCCGGATCGCGAAGACGCAGCCGGCCTTGTCGCTGAGATGGATCCAGCCATTGCACCCGAGTGTATCGAGCCAGCGTCCCGCCTCGTCGGGCAGATTCGCTCCGCCGCCATCGATGCCGAAAGCCAGCCCGTCGGCCCAAGAGATCTCGCGCCAGACCGTCGCCTCGAGGTCGCGCAAGCGGACCTCGGCGCCGTCGCGCTCCGCGGATGCGGCCACGGCCGCTGCGACGTCCGGCACCCGGCCGGGCTCGCTGTATTCGAAAATGACCAGGAGTCTGCACATGATGTAATGGTTCCGGTTGCCGGACGGACTGTAGCGGCGCCCGTCCGAATGTCCTTTGGCTCAGGGTGTCTGGACCACTGTGTTATAAGCGGTTGCGTTGACGGTACGGGACAGGGCGCGGGGCACGTTATGACGAAAATCAACACAACGCCCGACGGCAGGCGGACTGATACGTCTGGACCATTTGGGTGGGCCGGAACCGATGGATGACGCGAGCGATGAGATCTGCCTGATTGCGCAGGGATGCCACCAACGCCCACAGGACGTGGTCGGCCGCGGAGCGGCCGGTGAGCGCGAACATATCCGTGCGTGGCGCCCGGACGCCGTCGCCGCGCGGTTCGCCCCCGATGGGCCTGTGCTGCAGCCAAGTGCAGTGGCGGGCGTGTTCGAGTGGACCGGTCCGGCGGGGGAGGTCCGACAGCCGTGGTCCATAGAGTGGCGCTTTGGCGACGGCGCGACGCATACCGAAATCGATTTCGCCGCTTTCGCCCTTGAACTCGACGCGGGCGAGCGCCAGGCCTTCCACCGCGGCGAACACACCAGCGCCTGGCGCATGCTCGGGGCGCACGCGCGTTGCCGTGACGGCATTGACGGTGTCCGCTTCGCGGTCTGGGCCCCCCACGCGCAGCGCGTGAGCGTAGTCGGCGAGTTCAACGACTGGGATGGTCGCCGCCACCCGCTGACCCGCCACGACGGTGGCATCTGGGAGGTGTTCGTGCCCGCCGCAGGGGTCGGCGATCTGTACAAGTTCGAGCTGCTCGACGCCGAGGGCCAGCTCCGCCTGAAGGTCGACCCCTACGCGCGCTCGACGCAGACCCGTCCGCAGACGGCGGCGCGCATTACCCCGCAGACCGCCTACCGCTGGGGCGACGCCGAGTGGATGGCGGCGCGACCAGATTGGCGCACGGCGCCGATGTCGACCTACGAGGTCCACCTCGGCTCATGGCTGCGGGGCGACGACGGCGGTTTCCTCGGTTACCGCGAACTTGGCCGGCGACTCGCGGCCCACGTCGAGGCGCTCGGCTTCACCCACGTAGAACTCATGCCAGTGATGGAGCACCCCCTCGACGCGTCCTGGGGGTATCAGTGCACGGGCTGGTTCGCGCCCACACGACGCTTCGGTGACCCCGACGATTTCCGGGCGTTCGTCGATACGCTGCACTGCCATGGCATCGGCGTGATCCTCGACTGGGTGCCCGGCCACTTCCCGCGTGACGAGCACGGACTGACGTGGTTCGACGGCACCGCCCTGTATGAGCCCGATGATCCACAGCGCGCGGCGATGCCGGACTGGGGCACGCTGGCATTCGACCTCGGCCGGCCTGAAGTCCAGAGCTTTTTGATCTCGAGCGCGATGTACTGGCTGCACGCTTTCCACATCGACGGGCTCCGCGTCGACGCCGTGGCCTCCGTGCTCTATCTCGACTTCGGGCGCGCGCCGGGTGAATGGACGCCCAACCGCCACGGCGGGCGCGAGAGCCTGGAGGCGGTGGCGTTTCTGCAGCAGCTCAATCGCACGACCCACGGGGAATGCCCGGATACCTTCACTGTCGCCGAGGAGTCCACCGCCTGGCCGGGCGTGACCTTCCCGACTGACTTCGGTGGGCTCGGCTTTTCCATGAAGTGGAACATGGGGTGGATGCACGACACGCTCGACTACCTGCGCCACGATCCGGTTTACCGCCGTTATCACCATGAGCACCTGACGTTCGTTCCGACCTATGCCTTCGGCGAGAACTATGTGCTGCCGCTGTCGCACGACGAGGTCGTGCACGAGAAGGGTTCGCTGATCACGAGGATGCCCGGTGACGACTGGCAGCAGCGGGCCAATCTGCGCCTGCTGCTGCTATGGCAATTCACCTTCCCCGGGCGCAAGCTGCTGTTCATGGGGGGCGAGTTCGGTCAGCGTGCCGAGTGGGACCACCAGCGCGGGATCGATTGGCATATGCTGGAGGAGCCGGGGCACGCGGGCATCCAACGGCTCACCGGCGACCTGAGTCAGCTCTACCGCGATACCGCGGCGCTGCACGCGCGCGATTTCATGCCTGAGGGCTTCGCCTGGATCGGGGCGGACGACCCCGAACAATCGACGCTGGTGTTCCGCCGCATTGGGCCGAACGATGAGGTGGTTGTCGCGCTCAATTTCACCCCGCTTGTGCGCGAAGCGTTCGTGCTCCCCTTGCCGGCGCCCGGCAGTTGGCGCGAGCGCATCAATACCGACAGCGTGCACTACGGTGGCAGTGGCTGCGGCAACCTCGGGCGTATCGTTGCTGGCGAGCCGGGCTGTCAGGGCCCGCAGCCCAGCGCAAACATCGTCTTGCCTCCGCTCGCCGGCCTTGTGCTGGCGCGCGACCCCGGCCGCGAGTGAAGCACGGCGCAATCGGGCGACCGCGGTAGTGGCGGGAACGGGCGCGCGCCCGGGTCAGGATTCTGCTCCATTCGGCTGAAACAGAGCCCGGGGATCGGCGGATCGGGTGGGATCGCTGCGGTTGCCGGCTCGACAGGCCTCCGGTGAAGCGCAGGAGCCCTTGACGAGGAATCAGGGATCTATACAATTCCGGGTTCTTGCAGCAGGCGCGTAGCTCAGCTGGTTAGAGCACCACCTTGACATGGTGGGGGTCGTTGGTTCGAGTCCAATCGCGCCTACCACGAATCCCGGGCCAGCCGTGGTTTTCACGCTGGCCCGTTTGTTTTTCAGGGTGCCCGGCAAGGGACACCCGCGATCACGTGGCCCGTCGTAGGGGTCACCACTGATGGGGAAGACGATGCCCGATATTACCCTCCCGGACGGCAGTCGCCGTCACTTCGATGAGGCCGTCACTGTTGGCGATGTCGCGACCGATATCGGTCCTGGACTCGCGAAGGCCGCCGTCGGCGGCCGGGTCGATGGCGAACTGGTCGATACCGATTACACGGTCGAGCACGACGCCGAGCTCGCCATCGTCACGCCGAAAGACGAGGACGGTCTGCACATGATCCGTCACTCGACCGCGCACCTGATGGCGCAGGCCGTGCAGCAGCTCTATCCCGAGGCGCAGGTAACGATCGGGCCGGTGATCGAGGACGGCTTCTACTACGATTTTGCCTATGAGCGCTCTTTCACCCCCGAGGACCTCGAAGCGATCGAGCGGCGGATGACCGAACTCGCCCAGGCCGATATCCCGATCGAGCGCTCGGTCATGGACCGCGACGACGCGATCGGCTTTTTCCTGGACAAGGGCGAGAAGTACAAGGCCGAGATTGTCCGCGAGATCCCGCAGGGCGAGACCATTTCGCTCTACCGCCAGGACGATTTCATCGACCTGTGCCGGGGCCCGCATGTGCCGAGTACCGGGCGGTTGGGCTCATTCAAGCTGATGAAGGTGGCCGGCGCCTATTGGCGCGGCGACTCGAACAACGAGATGCTGCAGCGTATCTATGGCACCGCATGGCCCGACAAAAAGCAGCTCAGGCAGTATCTCCACCGGCTGGAAGAGGCCGCGAAACGCGACCACCGCAAGCTGGGGCGGCAGCTCGACCTGTTCCATTTCCAGGAAGACGCGCCGGGCATGGTGTTCTGGCACGAGCGCGGCTGGGCGCTGTATCGCGTGCTCGAGGATTACATGCGCGCGCGCCAGCTGGAGTACGGCTACGAGGAAGTGCATACGCCGCAGATCCTCGATCGCGACCTCTGGAAGCGTTCGGGCCACTGGGACAAGTTCCGCGACAACATGTTCTCGACCTCGATCGAGGAGCATGACTACGCGATCAAGCCGATGAACTGCCCGGGGCATGTCCAGCTGTTCAACCAAGGGTTGAAGAGTTATCGCGATCTACCTGAAAAGATTGCGGAATTCGGTGTCGTTCACCGTAATGAGGCATCCGGTACACTGCATGGGCTGATGCGCGCGCGGCGGTTCACCCAGGACGACGCCCACGTGTTCTGCACCGAGGATCAGCTGCAGGCGGAGATCGCCGAGCTGATCGACATGACGTTGCAGGTCTACGGTGACTTCGGCTTCGACGATATCGATATCGCGCTGTCGCTGCGCCCCTCCGAGCGGGTCGGGTCCGACGAGGCCTGGAATCGCTCCGAGCAGGCACTGAAAGAGGCCCTGGATGCCCGGGGACTCGATTATGTGGTGCAGCCGGGCGAGGGCGCTTTCTACGGACCGAAGATCGAGTTCGTCCTCAAGGACTGCCTGAACCGGGCTTGGCAATGCGGCACCATTCAGCTCGATTTCTCGATGCCGGGCCGGCTCGGGGCGCAGTACGTCGACGAACACGGCGAGAAAAAGGTGCCGGTGATGATCCACCGCGCCATCCTCGGCTCTATGGAGCGTTTCATCGGAATACTGATCGAGCACTTCGAGGGGCGGCTGCCGACCTGGCTCGCCCCGGCACAGGCCGTGGTCCTGAATATCACCGACGACCAGGCCGAACGGGCCAGGGAACTGGAAAAATCCCTGAAAAAGCAGGGAATTCGCGCGTTTGCCGACTTGAGGAACGAGAAGATCGGCTATAAAATCCGCGAGCATACGCTCCAGCGCATCCCGTACATGCTGGTGATCGGGCAACGGGAGCTGGAAACCGGGGCCGTGGCGGTACGCACCCGCGACGGCCAGGATCTCGGCAGCCGTCCCTTCGAGGAAGTGGCCGCCGGCCTGGCCGAAGAGGATGCCAGCCACGGTCGTTTCGTTTTGGAGGGGTCTTAATATCGCTCAGGAAAAGAAGAACCGGCGCAACGAGCAGATCGATACGCCGCAGGTGCGGCTGATCGGCTCGGACGGTGAACAGGTCGGTATCGTCGGTATCGAAGAAGCGCTGGAGGCGGCCAAGGAGGAGAACCTGGATCTGGTCGAGGTTGTCCCAAACGCCGAGCCACCGGTCTGCCGGGTCATGGACTACGGCCGCTTCCGGTTCGAGCAGAGCAAGAAGAAGAATGCCGCCCGCAAGAAGGCGAAGCAGATCCAGATCAAGGAAGTGAAGTTCCGCCCGGGCACGGAAGAGGGCGATTATCGGGTCAAGATGAAGAACCTGACCAAGTTCCTCGA
>Ga0207714_1001232_pt1 | contig 16688 bp, 27 predicted proteins | sample PonA232FremontCA_2_FD_187270 | JGI IMG/M metagenome (GOLD analysis project Ga0207714, IMG submission 187270) | Marine sediment microbial community from Fremont, CA, USA - Pond A23 Sediment 2 (SPAdes) | ecosystem: Environmental > Aquatic > Marine > Unclassified | place: USA: Fremont, California...
TTCTGCTGGTTTAACAGCGTTTACTTTTAACAGCCCTCCTGTTTTCAACTCTGTCAGCATCGAGCCTTCTACATGGACTTTGAACAGTTCGATAAACATCTCTGCGAATGTTTCTGACATTGATGGCAGTGTTTCGAGTGTTGAAGCCGATGTTTGGGAGGATGGCGTGAAGTTCAAGGATTCTGTCAGCCTGGTTGAACAAGCGTCGGGTAACTGGACAGTGACGGACTTATTCACTGTTGATGAGGATGAGGTATGGTACAATGTTTCTTTGACTGCTACCGATGATCAAGGAGCTGAAACTGTCTATAATATGAGCCAGTATATCGAAAATTCAGCTCCTCAGATAACTTTGAACAATCCTGAAAACACTACTTTCTGGACTCATTCTATTAGCTATGAAGCGGATGTTGATTCTGATGGTGATGATGTACTCAACGAGTCTGTAAGCTGTGAAATGTTTGAGTCTGGTAGTCTTGTTGAAAGTGTTTCCATGCAGGAGGGAGAAGGCAGTGTTTCAGGAACTGTTGATAAAGGAATTGGACAGCATAGTTTGAGCGTGGAGTGTTCAGATAGTAGCTCGAAGGTTTCTGAAAGGAACGTTAGTTATAGTGTTGACAACTTCGAGATCTTTGAAGTGAGCTCGGATAATGTTTCTTTGGAGACTGAGAATGAGAGCTATGAGTATAAGATTCGAGTCGCTGACTTTGTTCAGGAAATTTCAGCGGATCTGTTGTGGAACGATTCGGTTGTCAGCAGTGACAGTTTTGAAAACAGTGTGGTTCGAAACGTTTCGAGGACTCAGTTCTTTGAACTGCCTCTTGTCCAGCAGAACAGTTCCAGTTATCCGTACAGCTACAGGTTTGATGTGAACTACAGTGATGTGTCTGGAAGCACTGTTGTTTCAACAGAAAGCAGTAGTGAAAATTCTCAGGATGTGAACTGGGCTTATTTTGCTCACTCTTTCAGCATAGAGGAAGACAAGGTTGTTGAAGCCATGGATATCTCAGCATCGATGGATATCTATACTTCGCTACCTTCTTTCAAAGCAGATTCTGCTCCAGAAATCGAGTACAATGGTTCGGTTAAGTCTGGAAGCAGTGCAGTTTTCGAAACCCCTGTGTTGAACGGTACATTACTCTCGAACACCCATGGGTACGGAAGCACAATGTTGTCGTTTAAAGACAGTTCTCGGAACGTTTCAGCAGGAACGGACAACGTAACAGTTCATGACAAAAGACTGACAGATTGTACCAGCGATTCAGCAAGTCAGACCGAAGCCATCAAGTTTGTACTGCGAAATGAAGACAACAGAACCGAAAAAATCAACGGACAAATAAACTATAACTTTGACGTGACCAAGCTAGGAAGAAATGTTCAGAACTTTGCTTTCAAAAGATCAGGTGAAGAAGTTTCAACATGCATCTATCCTTCCTGGGCAAAGTACAACATATCAGGCCCTATCCAGTACGAGGCAGATGGGTATAACGACAGATCCTATGTACTTGGCGACCAAATCGAAATCAGTAACTCAACAAGTCTGTTCAACCTGTACCTAGCACCTGACACGGTCAGCACCCCTATATATTACAAAGTCATACGGAACGATGGAAGTGCTGTTCCTGGAGCAACTATAAAAGTTATGAGATACTTCACAGGAGAAAACAGTTACATCACAGTAGCTAAATCAGAAACTGACAGCGAAGGAATCGCCACCACTTTCGTGGAAGTCAATGACATTTACTACAAGTACATTATTTCAAAGGACGGGAAGGTGCTTCGGGAAACAGATAGACAGATCTTGACCTGTCAAACATCTCCTTGTCAGAAAACTTTTGTTGTAGATCCTGATGCTGGTTCGGAATACTTTTCCTACAAGGAAGGGTTCAGCCATGACTGTTATCAAACTGAGGAAAATGATGGTAACCAAACTTTCCAGTGTACTGTGTCCCATGAGTCTGGAGAGATGGAAAAAGCTGTGCTGAAGGTTGAAAAAGGTGTGGCTTTGGGTTGGAATACTGTATGCGAAAACAAGGTGGTGTCTACAGGCACATCTATGGTGTGCCCCCTACCTAATTTAACCAGAAACACTGTTCGATACTCTCTTACAGCTGAAGAAGATGGATACGACTACACTTTGGAGACAGGGAGTTTCGGAGCAAGTAATGATACTTATCCAGTAGATACATATCTCATGGCCTTCATCGTGTTTATTACGATAGTAGGTCTGGGGATCACAACTCCTGCAAGCACAATCCTTTTCGGAATACTGGGTATGCTGGTGACTTACTGGTTCCAGCTGTACGCTGTATCAATATCAGCTTTGATAGGTATAGTGATCGTAGGTGTGATATCGCTTCTGGAGGTGAAAATATGAATGTTACAAAGATATTTTCAGGTCTTGTAGTTACGCTGATAGCTATGATGGGAACTGTCGGGTTCATGACCAGTTTAGGAGAAAATGCTGGTGTAGATACTAACAAAACGATATCTGTGGAGGAGGATTTCAACAAGTTCAAGGATAATATGAATGATAATGATCCTTCAACCACTCAGGATTTGAAAACCAAGTTGACAGTGCTTTCCGACCCGACTGAGGATTTTAGTTCAACGATTTCAGCTGGTCTGAGCTTTGTTCCAAAGGTTATCAAGATTATTCTGAGCCCGATATCTTTTGTCCATGGATATATTGATTCGGTAGCTGTTCAGATCCCTCAGTTGCCTGGATGGGTTTCTGGAGGGTTAAAACTTTTGTTCGATGTTGCCCTGCTACTTGCTGTTGTAGGGATGTATCTGAGGTATAAGCCATGAATACAACGATAGACACTGCAAACATAACCAGCGAAGTACAAAGCATCAAAGCACCTGCCGATATAGGAGCTCTTGCAAACCAGTACAGCGGAGGAGTGTTAGGATACGGGTTGATACTGTCAGTATGGTTTGTTATCTTCTACGGATTGCTGAGAAAAGGCTATCCCAGCAACACGTGCCTGGTTTCAAGCAGCTTCGTAACCATGCTAGGATCTGCACTACTACTCCCAACAGGCATAATCTCGAAAGAACTTCCTCTGATAACAATGACAGTGTTCGGGATATCACTGTTCTACTCCATCACATCAAACTAACCTGCTTTCCTTCTAACAGGGTTATGAGAACCCTGTTCATCCCTTCCTAACTTGTACAGAAACAAAGGGTAGAAAAAAATAGTGAAAAACCAGTAGCTATATTTCAACTCCCAAAGACCTACTACTGTCAAAAGCACTATAGCCGTCCACCACCACTTCGAAGGCATCAACTTCTCCTCAACCACAGACCTATCCATAGCTATTCCTCAAGACTAAACGATCTTTTTAATTCCATCGAATCCATACGTTTAAGCTCTTTAATCCTATTTCTTTTCTCTTTCTCACTCAACTCCTCTTTAGATCCCTGAATCTCTCTTAACTCCTTAAATTTTCTAATAGTTTCAAGAGAATACCACTTCTTAACCACCATAGTCAAATGACTGTCCAGAAACTTCCAGAAATACGTTGATGGCAGCAAAAAAGTGTACATCATGAATTTATCCAACAGATTAACCTTATTATCCTCAAAAGGTATTTCAGGATGATTATTCAGCTCTATAACCTGTAAAAAGGAAAACAGGAAGTTTACTCCTAACCATGTGAATACCAATTCCATAAACTTCAATGCTAGTCCACTCATTTTTATCACCTATCAACTGCCTGGAGGAGGAGATCCTCCAGACTCAGCAAACTGGGCGATTATGTTTTTCAATCCGCCAATCTTATCCGTCAAAGCCTCCATTACGGGAAGAGTGTCTCCAAAAGCCGAACCAGCTGCAACATAAATCACAGCAATCGAGAACCCTGTAGCAGCTATCAAGATAACCTTCTGATGCCTCTGGAAGAAACTGTTAGCATTGTACTTCTCAACAGCTCTTCTCAAATGCTCCACAAAAGCAGTTAATCTTTCATCAAGATTCTTGATCAGATAAGGCTTGATATTCCCTGTATCCGTATCCGCTTCACCTGTAACCTCAGTCTCCTTAAACGCAAAAGGAATGAACTGGCCATCCTCAGGCTCAGCAAGATGGATAACAGGGTTTCCGCTCAAATCATAATCAAAAACCCCTGACTTCGGAACCTTCTTCCCGATAATCACTTCATCGCTTCCAGGAGCATCATAAATCCTGACATTTTCAACATCATCGATACTTTTCTTCACAGCTCGAAGAGGAACAGCCTTCGTCTCCTCACCAGTATCCAACTTATGCAAGTTCGGGAGCTCATCATACACATACCTCTGAGCATAAGTAAAGTCAGGAACATAATCCTCAGAACCTCTCTTACGATAAACTATTGCCCTAGTTTTCTCCTTCTTACCCCACTCATCGGGTTTTCTTTCCGCAATCTTGTTCTTTATCCAATTAAACATGATTTTCTAACCTCTGTTAAACAATCCTTTAGACTTACCTCGTCCATCTTCAACACGTTTCACGCTTTCAGACCTGTCCTGACTGATTTCAGCAATTTTATCAAGAGTTTTTCCATCCATAGCCCTTAGAAATACAGAAAAGGCATTTGTCGTGATTATCTGGATTACCTTGTTATACTCCGACTTATCATTGATATCATAATTCTCCCAGTTCAAAGTCAGTTCAGTAGCAAGATCCTGATGAAGCCCTATCAAAAGATCAATGATTTTATCCTCATCATAATTACTCAGAATCTGGTTAGAATCGATTACCGACCTCATAATAGTCATAACCTGCTGAATACCTTTTTTATTCATTAAATGGTCTTCAAAAAGCTCCAGCTCGACTTTAGTCCTTCCTTGACTATCCTTTGTTTTCGTGTTATACGCTCCAAGATTATGCCTAACGTTCTTCACAAGCTCGTCAGTATCCAGAATCTTCTCCACTGAACCTGCAGTTCCTTTACTCATTTTTTAATCAAGCCTCTCTAAAATCTTCAAATCCTCTATATCTCTGTCAGTAGTTTGCATTAACGCCTTCAACAACAGCTTCAAATCAGGGATGGAAATAGCAGGAACAGACTTCATCGCCCCTCTAGTCCCACGGATCTTTGCCAAAGCAGGAAGCTCATTATCCACCAACTCCTCTTCCTGAAGGATAGTTTGTATTTCAAAAAGGAATTTTTTCTTCCCAGACAAGCTTTGAAGCTGCTCTCTATCCAAATTAAAAAAATCAATGTCTATACCAGGACGTTTCACATGTTCTGTTTCCATCATATTCCGATCGAGATATGTGTTATAGTAAGTTTGAAAATCATAACAAGACAAAGACCTGTACGAAACACCCATATATTGCTTCTTACCTTCGGCAAGTACCTTTCAGCATACTTGTCAGGAGATTTAGGGTGTTCAGCCAACTTAACAAACAAAAACTCGAATATCAAGGTTAGAAGAAAAATCCAGATATAATTCCTGATCATCCCATATCCGTGAGAAAACCCTTGAGAAAACCCTTGTTCCACAGCATTTTTAGCGGTGATCGCAGTGCTCTCGGTGGAAGTTACGTTAACGGGTTGACCAACACTCATATAGAGAAAAAAAGTCAAAGGCTTTTAAAAGGGTTCGTATTACGACATAAAGCTGCTTCTAGCATAATAAATCAATACAAAGAAGAACATGAACAAGAAAATCGGGATCAATATCAAAGCAAAGGTCCTGGATAACTCCATCATACTCTGTATCAAATAAATATTCGTAGAATCCTGAACCCTGCCGCTATACTCGACATGAACAGTTTTCTGCTCGACTTCATCATTGAAAAACTCTCTTAAAACGATTCTGCCCTCCCCATAATCAATAGAATAATTCCCAGGAGAACTCAACACCCCTCCATCATAATACAGTTTCTCCGAACCTTCAACAACACTACCATTTAACTCAAGAGTTTCTGAACTAGTGTTCGACAGATTAGTATCAAAAGAAGCTTCTATGAAATCAGTTTCAGTAATGGAGTTTTCAGCAAAGGAAAACAAGGAGAACAGAAATACTAGGGACATAGCAAAAATTATGAACATGTCAAACTTGTTGTTTATCTCTTCCATTCCCTAACCTCTTCTAAAAGTAAAAAAGTGTAGAGAAGGGAGAGTTTACGCTCCCCTCTTCTTTCCTGACCCAGTGTTCATGATACTCAGATACCGCATGGCGAATCCGAATATCAGTGCTAGTAGCAGCACGATAACCAGGGAAGCTCCTGTGGTGAAGTTGCCAAGAAGTGTCTCTCTTATAGTATTCACTACGGTGTTGTTGATTACTTCTGGATCTGTAACCTTCACCATCATCACTCCACCAAAGATCATCGTCATTCCAAGGAAGACTAGTCCCTGGAAGTTATCAGCCAGTCTATGAAAGACTGTCTGACCTGCTACTTTCTGAGTCAGAACCGATTTAGCTTTGCCAGCTGCCTGCTTGACCTTGCCACAAGCAGATTCAATTAGTCCTGACATGATTAAAACAGTAGAACCTGAACGCAGTTTAAAAATGATTCGTAATACATAGGATTTTAAAACCGTTTTCCTCTTCTGTTTTATATATGAAGTCAGAAAAAAGACGATTGAAGAACAATATCCCCCAATATCTCGTCCAGCTCGTCAACCTAGCATGGGATACCCAAAACGCAATGTTCAACTTCGAACAAAACCGTGAAAGACCATCTATAGACATAGAAGACGAGATGGAATCAGAAGAAAAATTCAAACAACTTCTACAACGCCTATTCTACCGATATGAACCAAAATTCAAAAGCAGCAGCATCTCCATAGACAAAGAAGTCCAAGAAGAGCTACAGGATAAAAACGTGATCAACCTAGATTTCGAACATGCCAAAACCCTATGCACCAACATCAGAGACCTCATGGAAGACATAGGACACACAACATTTGCAAAAAGAATCCATGAAGACGTAGAAATCGGAGGAAGATAAAAAAATGTCTGAAATCAGCCCTATAGACCGATACGTTCTAGACAAAGAAGCAGATAAAATAGGAGGAGTAGTAACATTCCTATTCGGAGAACAAGGAGCAGGAAAAACCCTTGCAATGGTCAACAAAGCCAAAATAGACTATGAAGAAAAAAGAATAGTGATCTGGAGAGGTCAGGAAAGCTGCCAATGGATACTTTTAGCAGCACAGAAACTTCCCATTACACTGTGGATGGATAAAAACATCAACAATTTCGAGTTTTACACTACAGGAAACATAAAAACCGATTCAGAAACCCGAAAAATCAACATAGAAGAAGCTAAAGATATAGATGTGAAAATCAAGGAATTTGAAGAACCAAAGGAAATCATTGAAAACCCTGAAACCGATAGAATCAACGTCTACTACATACCAGGAGATAAATCCGATCATATCAAGGACAGGTACTATGCAGTCTCCGAAACCGCAGATCTTTGGAAAGCAATGAACAGAAGAACCTGGGGAAACCACATATGCTATCTGATTGATGAATCTCCAGACATACTGGCCCCAGAAACCCAGCAACCTCTATACCCTTTGATAACCTTTGTAATGCCTAAAGAGATGGGGAACTTCCGAAAAAACAACATTTCCAACATGAACAACGCCCATCACAGATCCGAAATATACCATAAATTCCACAAATACAAGTCCAATTCCGATATCTACTTTAGAGCTGCAGAGGTAAGGTCTAAATACTCACAGATAGACCAAAACGCTGTTAACAAGCTTGATAGAGGACAGTTCATAGTCCCTGGATGGGAAAGAGGAAAGTTCAAAATCCCTTATCTGCCCTATGAAACTATTAGCTGGATGAGGGATGAACCTGAGTTTGAGCTCAAGATGAACTTTGAAGCCACTATACCTGACATCAGACCTGAGAAGGATGTTGAGAAGAAGCTGGAAGATTCTCCTATCAATGAACGGATACTGGAGGACATTGTGGATGTGAAAGAAGCTGCCGACATACTGGATACGACAAATAGAACAGTAAGGAGAAGGATTTCTAAAGGCGAGTTACCAGCTATACTTGCTCAAAACAAGTATTTGATGTCAAGGACAAATATTGAGAGTGTTTCAAAACAGGGTTAACGTCCGTCCTTCCAGCCAGAGCCCTCTCCCCTTTAATTTATATTATTACACGTAATACGCAGGTACGCAAGTCTACCATCCAAAAGGTTGGAAAAAAGGTTGAAAATTCCGTTTCTAAAATCTGTACCTGGGGGTTGTTTTTAAACTGCGTTCAAAACTCTGTAATACATGAATGTGATTCTGAGCTTGACACTGATAGCCATTTTCTTTGGATATATGTATAACCAGTTCAGCCAGAACGAGAACCCGCTCAGAATACTCAGCCTCATACTCTCATTTCTCACCCTGATAACAGTAAACCTTCAAAGCATACAGTACAGTAACACACAGACACTTTCCACACCTATTCTTTCAATATACAACTACATAATCATCATAGCATTTGTCTACGTATTCTTCTTCCTGATAAAGGAATACATCAGCAATCTTCGAGATCTTGGAAACTAATTCAAAAAACCAGGTAAGAGAAATACGGATGGAGATCCGTAAGGGTGTTTTCTAATGTTACAGAATGGAGACCCCTATAGAAACAGTGAAAAAGATGCAGTATCTCATACAGAAGCTTGTTTTTCTGCACGTTTAAGTCCGTCATTAAGAGGTTTTTTATAAAGCATGCCTTTAACTTTATTCCTAATTACTTCTATATATATATATATATAGATACATTACTTTTTTAAGGAAGGTATTTACATTACTACACAGGATAATGTCAGAAGAACATACTACTTTAAGTGTATATAAAAAGACCAGAAAGAGGCTCGATTCCAAGAGAGCAAAAGGTCAGAGCTTTGATGGATTTCTAAACGAGCTTATGGATGTTTACGAAGAGGGGGAAGCATGATTGACCGAATGTACGCTTCCCGATACCACGAAACCTACCGTGGAAAAGAACAACTAACACTTTCCACCAGATCAGACGGACGGAAAATCATAGTCTCAGAAACCATGGAGGAAGAGAACTGATGAAGATCAACAAAATGCTGGAAAAAAACTACCAAAAAATCATCCAGAAAAAAGCCAAGAAAAACAACATCAGGAAAGAAAACAGGCAAAGAAAAGCCGAAAAGGTGAGAGGCTGATGTACATGCTCGGAGGAGAAGTAGACACATCCAGATACCAAGGAACACAAGAAACAACCAGAAGAACCAGCCTAACACTCTCAGAAAAAGACAGAGAATATCTTAGAGAACACGGAGACACTATGGCCGACACCGCCAGACAAGTCATCAAATTCCTCAGAGAAAACAACATCTCACCCACAGAACTTAGAGCCACAAGGTGTGACGCATGAGAACAGTAGATACAGTTGGAGAGCTTTACCGATTGCTTCCAGAAGTCGGATCAATATACGACACAGAACTCAGAGAACAGGTAGAACAGATCTTCATCCACCACGTCCCAGACTACTTCTGGAACAAACCCAGCAGCAGCACAGGAAAATACCACGCAACCGAAGACAACACCAACCTAGGAATAGTCAACCACACCAGAAAAGCATTCAGCATCTTCATGAGACTCAAAGACAGCCTAGGACACAAACACTCCAGAAGACAAAACTCACTTTCAAAACAGCAAATAGAATACGCAAAAGCCGCAATACTCCTCCACGACACCTACAAATACGGAGAAACAGGAAACCAGTACAAATCCGACCACGGAATAAGAGCAAAATACCATCTACACGAAGACACAGAACTACCTAACCTACCTAATTACGTTTTGAACGCAATACACGCACACAGCGGGCCATGGGGAACAAGACAACCAAAAAACAAACTTGAACGAATCGTCCACATCTGCGACATGGTAGCCAGCCACTCCAACCTCCACATAAACGGAATCGGAGAAAACGCATGGAGGGATCAGTAAAATGGAACAAAAAGTATCTGGAATTACTCTGAAACTCCAAGCACAAATAGAAAGCTTTACAATGACAGACAGAACCTGGTCCACACATCAATCCCTAAATTCAGCCAGAGAGACATTACAAAAAGTATTGAAGAGGCATCAAGAAAAAATGGAAGGGTATGCAGAATTTGACAAAGAAATGTGGAAAAGCTGGTTGAAAAGAAAAGTAATAGACAAAAAATGGGGAAAAAGAAGATGCTTCAACGAGATACAGGAGTACTTTGAGCTGGAAGAAACAGAGGAAAAATGGTTGAAGAAATGGATAGAGATCTACAGAACCATGAGGCTGGAAGAAGTCGACCAGGAAAAAGCCAAAAGATGGGTAGAACACGAACTCGACACCTCCCAGACAAAACTCACAGCAGGTGGTCAGTAGATGTCGGAGGTCAAGATCTACACCAGCCCAGTACCAGGAGTGATGGAAAGCCACAACAGAAGAGAAGTACTACAGAAACTAGCAGAAAAAATCCCAGGCTGGAACCCATCCAGAAACGAGCTGAACAAAGGAAAAATCAACCTAGACAACATCATCAAAATCCTAGACCATCTAGGAAAAGACACAAGATACCTAGACGTAAGCTACACCAAAGAAGTAGCCAAAACCCTTTGCAACGCATGCAACATACCTTTGAAACGACAACAGGACCAATACCACATATTCAGCAGAAAACACCTGTGGAAAATCCTGAAAACAGTAGAAAAAACCGAAGAGCGGGGTCGATAAAATGTTTTACCGAACCCGTCAAACCGTTCGACAGGGGACCAAGTACCTGGTCATAGAGTTCAGAGACCATTCTGTAAAAGTACCCATCAGATACGCAGATCTTCCAGAAGCACAAGAAGAAATCCATGCAGACAAAGTACTGCTGTACGAAAACCAGAGAACCAAAACAGTGAAAACACACTACCACCTGGACTCAGGAGTAATCGAGCTCGAAGTACCAGTAAACCAAGAACACCCAGGAACCCACAGATTCCTACCCTACCAAGACCTAAGAGCAGGATACGGAACATACAAAAACTACATCAAAAACATGGAAGTCATCTGGGAAAACAAACTACTAGAAAAACAGGACAGGTCAAACCAGATGCGATTCACACCAACCTCGAAGAGCGTGGTAAGATGAAAACCACAACCTGTCAGAAAAGAAAGGAGGTATCCCTAAACTGCTATGAAACCGATGAAACCTTAGAGAAAGGAAAGAAGAATGCCTGTTTGTACGAAAATCAAAATGAAACCTTCGATGAAACCGATGAAACCGATGAAACCTCCGGAAATGGTAAAAACCTTTTAGTCAGAACCTATTCATCGGTTTCATCGGTTTCACAAGAGGTTTCATTCAAGGATTTTAGGTGTATAGACCTTGAAACGTATGAAACTGAAGGGTTTCATCGGTTTCATTCATTTTTCAGTTTGTTTTGTAATGGAGGTAGTAGGTAGATGAGTGATATTTCTTTAACTCAGAAGCAGAAGCTTATCTTAAAAACGATTAGAAGGATAGAGAAGCCTACTGCTAACTCTATTTATGAGGATGAGAAGATTGAGTCGTTAATGACTCAAGGAACTCTTCGTAATCATTTGACGAAGTTGGAGATGGAGCATTCTTTGATTGATAGTAGTCGTCCGAAGAATTGCAAGGTTTACGAATTGACGCCTGAAGGATCGAATATTTTGGAAAGGGTTTTGAAGAATGAGAGGATGAAGAAGACCAGGGCGAACAAAGGTTTTACTTTCCATGATATGGTGGATAGGTTCGTAAAGTTTTACAGGGATTACAGTGAGGATGCTGAAAAGAATTTGGCGGAGGCTTCTCTGGGAAGAGGGTTTGTGGAGCTGGATGTCAGGGAGTTAATGCGTTTTGATGCTGAGCTGGATGAGGAATTGTTCTCGAATCCTAAAGAGGTTTTTGACGCTGCTGAACAGGCGGTTAGAGAGTTTTCCATGATTGAAAGCCATAAGAATATTCGTCCTGTGAATGTTCCTGACTTGGATTTGAAAACTATTTCTGAGTTGGTAGCAGGGGATATTGATGAGCTTGTGTGTGTTCAGGGAGTGATTCAGTCAGTTACTAAAAGAAAATCTGATTTGATATCAGCGATTTTCGAGTGTAAGAACTGTGGTGACAGGTATGAGAAGGAGCAGGAAGGCAGTAAGTTGAACACTCCTCACAGGTGTGACTGTGGTTCCAGAAGCTTTGAGTGCGTGGACAAGTATTTTGAAACTGTCAGGATTTTGCATATGAAGGAGAAGCCTGGTAAGACTAACCGTGCTTCTGTACCTGTGATTTTGAAAGGGGAGTTGGCTGAGGAGAGGGAGAAGAATCTGGATGCTATAGGTAAGAGTATCAAGGTGTATGGTTATGTTGAGAATTTCAAGCATAGTAAGAGAAGCGAGTACTTTGATTACAGGTTGAAGGCGAAGAATGTGGAGGTTCAGAAGGAGAAGTGGGAGGATTTAGAAGTGACTGATGAGGATAAAGAAAGGTTTGAGGATCTTTGTCAGGAGTGGGGTGAGGATCTTCCAAAGTATGTTGTCAGGTCTTTGGGACATGAGCATGTGGTGGGTAATGGTTTGTTGAAGGAGGCTTTGATGCTTTTTCCTTTGACCAGGAATGATCAGACTCGGAGTAACACGCATTTCTTGTGTATCGGTGATCCTGGAACTGGTAAAAGCCATTTGGCCAAGATTTTTTCCAAGGGGATGCCGAAGACGTTGAACACGGTGGTTTCTTCTGGAACTACGAAGGTGGGTTTGACTGGTGCGGTGATTAAGAATGAGGTGACTAATCAGTGGGAGGCTGAGGCTGGTGCTATCAGTATGGCTGACGGCGGGTTTCATATTACTGATGAGATCGACAAGTTGGAGGAGGGTTATTCTGCTTTCAACGAGGCTTTGTCTGAGAAGGAGATTACGTTGAACAAGGCTAATATTATCAACACCAAGTTGAAGGCTGATGTTTCAGAGTTCAGCATCGGTAATCCGAAGAATAGGAAGTTTAACCTGGATGAAGGGGATTTAAAGGATCAGAACCCGATTCCTAACGCTGATTTGAACTCTAGGTATGCTGTGAAGTTTGCTGTTGCTAGGAATCAGCCTCGGGGCAGTGAAAGCCTGGACTTGGAGCAGAAGAAGGCTTGGAAGATTATTGACAGGGGTGAGGAGGGTACGAAGGATGAGGATTTGCTGTCTACTACTGATGTGTTTAAGTATTTGACTTTTGCCCAGGGCTTTGAGCCTGAGGTGCCGAAGAAGGCGAAGGAGAAACTGGTGGATATCTACATGTCCTTGTTTAAAAGCAGTAGTGATGGAAGTTTGGTGGATCCTCGTTTCCTGGAGGGGTTGATGGATTTGAGCATTGCTTATGCCAAGCTTTTGCTTGCAGATAAGGTGGAAGAAGAACATGTTTGTTTTGCCACTGATTTTATGAAGCGTTGTTATGCTTCTCTTGATTTCCATATTGGGAAGAACTCGATGGATGAGCTGAACGATGTTACGGGTAGTAACAGGCAGAAGATTATCGAGACTGTGAAAACTGTGTTCAGTGAGGATATGGTACCGATTGAGGAGTTGGTGGAGGAAGTGGATTTGCCTGAGAGTCAGGCGGAAAACATTGTAGAGAGTCTTCTTCATGATGGAGAGCTGTATTCTCCTCGTGAAGGATTTGTCAAGGTGATGTAAGGTTATGAAAGATGAAAAGTTTGATCAAAAGACTCAGAAGTTGTTTGAGGAAATTAAGGAAACTATAGATGAAAATCGTCCTGAATGCGGTGCGATTCATAGAAGAAAAAAAGGTGATTAGATAGATGAAGACGATTAGAATTACGGAAGAAGAGATTGACGTTCCTTTGGCTTCAAAGGAAGCAAACGGCGGGATACTTGTTGGAAGAGGGTTTATCACAGGGATTTCTGGCAGTGGTAAGTCGAATACTGCTGGAAAGATCTGTGAAGAAATACTTGAGAAAGGTATTCCTTTGATGGTGATAGATGCTGAGGGAGAGTATTATGGTTTGAAGGAAAACTTTGAAATTCTGCATGTGGGTGCTGATGAGGAATGTGATCTCCAGGTCGGACCTGAGCATGCGGGAAAAATTGCTGAACTAGCTTTGAAAAAGAACATCCCTATTATTCTGGATGTTTCTGGATATATTGAAGAGTCGAAGGTTAATGAACTGGTTTACAAAGTTTCCAAAAGGCTTTTTGACATGGAGAAAAAGCTGAATAAGCCTTTCCCTGTGTTTGTTGAGGAGGCTCACGAGTTCATTCCTGAGAACGGTAGTCGTGGAAAAGACGGAAAGGTTACTAACATGCTTGTCAGGATTGCCAAAAGAGGTAGGAAAAGAGGTCTGGGTATCTGTGCCTTGAGTCAGCGACCTGCGTCTGTATCCAAGAACTTCATAACACAGTGTGACTACAGGATATGGCATAAGCTGAAGTGGGATAATGATAGAAAGGTTGTGAAACGTGTTCTGAACAAGGAGTATGCTGAGGAGGTTAAGGATCTTACAGTGGGGCAGGGTTTGCTGGAGGCTGAGTTCCTGGATTTTGATGTGAGGACTGTAAAGTTTTTGAAGAAAAATACTTTTGATGCAGGTGCTACTCCTGACTTGGGAGAGGTTGACAGACCTGAGCTTAAGAGTGTATCTTCCGATCTTGTTTCGGAGCTTCAGAAGATTTCTGAGCAGAAGGAGCAGGAGGAAAGTTATATTGAAGAGCTCGAAACTCGTTTAGAAAAGAAGGATGAGGAGATCAGTAACCTGGAAGAGGAATTGGACAGGGCTCAGGATATGTCTGATATGGCACAGCAGTTTTCACAGGCTTTGACCAGTAGTGCTGGAGGAGAGGATTCTGAAAAAATACAGGAAAAGATCAACGAGATCAGAGAGGAGAAAAACGGAGAGATCCGTGACCTGAAAAAAAGGAATGAGGAGTTGGAGAAAAAGGTTTCTGAACTTGAGGAGTTGAAAGAGCAGAAAAACCAGCTTGAGGAGTATCGTGAGAAGATAGAGAGATGGGAGGAGAATAAGGAAACTGCTCAGGAAGCTATTTCCAGACTTGCTGATGTGTTGGATATTGAGGCGAGTGGTGATGCTTCTAAGTATAGAAAGAGGTTGAAGAAGCAGAAAAAACGTATCGAGGAGTTGAAAGAGCAGAAGAAGAAAATTGAGAAGGCAAAGGATGTTTCTGAGGTTAAGGAAAAGAGGTTTAAGGATTCAGCAGAGTTTTTTGAGGATGACCTTGTGAAAAAGTATGTTAAGAGAGCTTGTGATTCTACAACTTTGAACGAGGAACATTTCTGGGATGCTCTGGTCTACATTGCTCATGAAGGAAAAGCCCAGTCGAAGGATCTGAAAAATCTTGTGGACGTGGGTTTACCTAATATCCGTAAGATTTTGAAATCGCTTGAGGATAACAGGGTTTTGAAAACCTCAAGGAACGGTCATAGTAAGGTTTACAGGTTGAACAAGCAAGGTGTTTCTGAGATTAAAGACCTTGAAGAACGTAGACAGCAGCTGAAACAGAAAAGAAAACAATTTAGAGGTGATTAGATAGATGAAGAAAAAGGATCTTGCTGTGTGGCTTCATAGGAATTATGAAGATATAGCTTCTGAAAACGATTGGGATACTCAGGAAGAATGTAAAACAAGTTTTGATGAGCTTCCTGAGGAAAACCGCCAAACCATGCTGGAACTTGCAGAAAGACTGATAGAAGAGTTTGACATAACTCTTTCAGACGACTGGATGTTCCAGAGAATGAAAAGAGGTGATAGCTGATATGAAAATTCCTGAAGATGAGGATGATTATTTAGAAGAAAGCATAGAAATCTTTAAGATAAGTTTTGTCGGGTTATTGCTATCGTTAATTGGTTTTTTAATGGGAATAGTTCAAAGAGCAGTCATATCAATTGAAACTATTGTAAGAAAATTAATTGAGAGGTTTGATAGTTGAATGGTTGGCATATATTGTGAGTTTTGCGGGGCTAAAGGAAAGTTGTTAGAAACTGTTGAAGTATATAATAAAAAGAATAGAGGCCCTATGGAAATTGATGTGTATGAGTGTCCTGACTGTGGTGACAGGTGGGCGTACTAAGAGGTTTGATAGTTGATGTATTGGGATCAGTTACCACATGAGGTTAAGATCAGACCTGATTTAAAGGCTTTTGAGTGTGAACGTTGTAGAGGACGTGGCAGGTATGATAGAAATTATTTAGGCGATTGTTTTACTGATATGGTTCAGTGTATGAAGTGTGGTGGTAATGGGTATATAATTAGGAAAAAGTGTCCTGAGTGCGGTGAATTTTCTTTACTGTGGGGTGATGCTCCTGATACTTGTGATGAGTGTGGTTATGAGAAACCTGCTCATAGAAGGTATAAACAGGCTTTTCCTGAACAGTTTGAAAAGGAGGGAAATAGTTGATGAGACCTGGAAAAATCAGTTGGAAAGATCATGCAGCTTTTTTCATAGGTTTGTCGATAAGTTCATTGCTTATTGTATTGACAAAGGATATGATTATTTCTAAAGAGTTCCAAAACTGGGTAAATAATTCTTGGTTTGTTCATGCAGCTCCTTTTATAGGTGTTGTGGCAGTGTTTTATACATTTATACATTTGAACAGGGTGGTTCGATAATATGGATTTTAAGAACATTGCTGTGTCTGTGATGGCTACTCTTATAGTTACGTTTATACTTAAAAAGC
>Ga0207714_1001234_pt1 | contig 16682 bp, 18 predicted proteins | sample PonA232FremontCA_2_FD_187270 | JGI IMG/M metagenome (GOLD analysis project Ga0207714, IMG submission 187270) | Marine sediment microbial community from Fremont, CA, USA - Pond A23 Sediment 2 (SPAdes) | ecosystem: Environmental > Aquatic > Marine > Unclassified | place: USA: Fremont, California...
TCCTCGGCGGTGCCGGTGACGCGTTTGTCCCGCTCGTCGGGGCCGATCGTCGTCGACCCGTTGAGGTGGACGATATAGCCCGCGTCGTTTTTGTGGCGGTGGACGCGGGGAGCGATCCCGCGTTGAGTGAGCACCGCGTCCGCGCCGCCGCGGGTGACGCCGTCGATCGTCGACTCGACGTCGACGAGCCCCTCGACTGCGCCCATCGTGAGCCCGTGGTCCATCGGGACGACGAGGTAGCGGTCGTTCGTGGAGATGCGGTCGAGTCGTGCCGAGAGTCCTGCTGTCATGGGTGAGTCGATCGTTGTGTGACCGTGTGGCAATCGGAGTAAAGACGGTTTCGTTCGGGGACGTGTGTCTCGCGGCCGTTACTGTGACGCCGTCGTTGCCCGCGCGCGATACCCGCGCTCGGCACCGTCCTTCAGCTCGCGAGCGAGCGCCTCAAGCCGGTCGGCGACCGCTGCCGTCGACCGGTCGTCCGCGACGCCCTCGGCGACGACGTCGACGAGCGCCGAGCCGACGATGACTCCGTCGGCGCCGCCGGCGACGATGCGTTCGGCGTGCTCGCCCGTGGAGATGCCGAACCCGACGGCCTTCGGGACGTCGTACCCGCGGAGCCGGTCGAGGCTCTCCGTTGTCTGTCCGGAGACGTCGCTTCGCGCGCCGGTGGTCCCCAGCCGCGCCTGGACGTAGACGTAGCCGGAGACGTTGGCCATGATCCGGTCGAGCCGGTCACCGCGGGTGGTCGGCGCGACGATGAACACCAGATCGAGCCCGAACTCGTCGCACGCCTCGCGCAGCGGGTCCGCCTCCTCGGCCGGCAGGTCCGGGACGACGAGCCCCTCGATGCCGGCGGCGGCCGCGCGCTCGACGAAACGGCGCGGGCCGGCGCTTCCGGCGTCGCCCGCTCCGTACTGGTAGATAAGGTTGTAGTAGGTCATACAGACCACGGCGGCGTCGACGTCGAGCTCCTCCGCGAACGCGAAGAACCGATCGGGCGTCATCCCGGCGTCGAGCGAGCGGACGAGCGCCTCCTGGATCGTCGACCCCTCGGCGATGGGCTCAGAGAAGGGGAGACCGAGCTCGATCACGTCGGCGCCGCCCCGGTCTAACGCCTCGACGTACGCCATCGACGACTCGTAGTCGGGGTCGCCGACGACGAGGTACGGGACGAAGGCCGCGCCGTCCGCGAACGCGGCCGCGACGGCGTCGGAGTTCGCCGGCTGCGCCATCAGATCCCCCCCGTGAACATCGACATGTCCGGCGCTCCCTCGACGTCTCGTTTGTCGGTCTCCTCGATCGCGGCGTCGAGGTCCTTGTCGCCGCGGCCGGAGACGTTCACGACCACGCGGTCGCCGAGCTCCTCGTGGTGCTCCTCGAGGAACCCGAAGGCGTGGGCGGTCTCCAAGGCGGGGATTATCCCCTCGGTCTGTGAGAGCCGGTGGAACCCCTCCAGCGCGGCGTCGTCGTCGACGGCGACCGGCGTGACGCGTCCCGCGTCCACGAGGTAGGCGAGCTCCGGTCCCACTCCGGCGTAGTCGAGGCCGGACGAGACCGAGTGGCTCTCCATTATCTGTCCGTCCGAGTCCTGGAGCAGCTTCGTGCGCGCGCCGTGGAGCACGCCCTCGTCGCCCGTGTACAGCGAGGCGGAGTTCGGCGCGACGCCGGTTTCCTCGTCGACTTCGAGCGTCGAACCCCCGGCCTCGACCGCGTGGAGCGCGACGCCGTCGTCGTCGACGAACTCGGTGAACGTCCCCATCGTGTTCGAGCCGCCGCCCGCGCAGGCGACCACGTCGGTCGGCAGGCGACCGACCCGGTCGCGCAGCTGTGCGCGCGCCTCCTCGGAGATGACCGCGTGGAAGTCACGGACCATCACCGGAAACGGGTGGGGGCCGACGATCGACCCGATCACGTAGTGGGTGTCCTCGACGGTCGCCGCCCAGTCGCGCATCGTCTCGGAGATCGCCTCCTTCAGCGTGCCCCGCCCCGTCGTGACCGACTTCACCTCCGCCCCGTTGAGTTTCATGCGGAAGACGTTGGGGCGCTGCCGGTTGATGTCGCGTTCGCCCATATACACCGTACAGGGCATATCGAGGTGCGCGGCCGCCATCGCGGTCGCGGTGCCGTGCTGGCCGGCCCCGGTCTCGGCGATGATCCGCTCTTTGCCCATGTACTTCGCGAGCAGGACCTGCCCGAGGGCGTTGTTCAGCTTGTGTGCGCCGCCGTGGAGGAGGTCCTCCCGCTTGAGGTATATCTCGCGGTCGTACCGCTCCGAGAGCCGGTCGGCCCGCTGGAGCGGGGTCGGTCGCCCGCCGAAGTCCGCGAGCCGCTCGCGGAACTCGTCGACGAACCCGTCCTCGTTGTCGAGGACGTACCGCTCGTAGGCGTCGGTCAGCTCCTCGATCGCCGGCATCAGCGCCTCCGGGACGTACTGGCCGCCGTAGCGACCGAACTTCCCGTCGTCGCGGCCGCGCTCGCGGCCGGGGCGTCGCGCCGTCTCCGTTTCCTCCGTCGTCCGTGTGTCCGTCTCGCTCATGTGGGTGTCTCCGTCGTGTTTCGGGTGTCGCTTTCCTCGCTGTCCGCCTCCGCCCGCACCAGCCCCCGCGTGTTCGCCGCGACGTCGCCGTCCATGATCGCGCTGCCGACGAGCAGGGCGTCCGCGCCCGCCGCCCGCATTCGCCGGACGTCCGCCGGCGATCCGATGCCGCTCTCGGCGATGAGCGTCACGTCGTCCGGAGCGTGTGGCGCCACGGACTCGAACGTTCCGAGGTCGACCGCAAGCCGCGCGAGGTCCCGGTTGTTCACGCCGATCGTCGTCGCGCCCGCGTCGAGCGCGCCCGCAAGCTCCGCGCGGTCGTGGACCTCGACGAGGACCTGAAAGCCGCGGTCGCGCGCGGCCGCAATCAGGTCCGGGAGGTCGTCGCCGACGAACCGCGCGATGAGCAGGACGACGTCGCTCTCGGCGTCGTCGAGCTGTGACGCGGCGACGACGAAGTCCTTCCGGAGGACCGGAACGTCGACCGCCTCGCGCACGCGACCGAGCGTCTCGACGCTCCCGCCGAAGTGCTCCGGTTCGGTGAGCACCGACAGCGCCGCGGCGCCGCCGGCGACCATCGCCTCGGCGAGCGCGACCGGATCGTCGTCTCGGGTGCCCTCCGTCGTCGGACTCGTCGGTTTCACCTCCGCGATCACCGGGACGCGCCCGTCCGCCTCGGCCCGGTCGAACGCGGCCTGCAGGTCGCGGGGGGTCACCGCGACGCGGTCGGCGGCAGCGCTCCGGACGACCGCCCCCGGCTCCGCTCGCTCGCGCGCGGCCGAAAGGATCGACTCGACCGCCGGCGCAAGCTCGTCTGGATCCTCCATTACTATACACTAATGTACGTATCTGTTCATAAGCCTTGCGGGGGAGCCGGGCGGGCCCACTGCGGAGGCGACCGGTCGCGGGCGGCGACCGACAGCTTAAGACTGTGTCCCGTTCGATCGCGGGTATGGACACGGCAGGCACGTCCGGAGTGTTCGCCCGGCGGTACGACGAGCTCGGCCGCGCCGTCGAGATGGGGTTCGCCGGAGGACGGGTCATCGCCGTCTCGTTTCCCGCCGAGCCGCCGGCGGACGCCGACGGCGACCACGAGCTCTTAGACCGGGTGGGCGACTACCTCCGGGGCGGGCGCGACGAGTTCACCGAGTTCACGGTCGGACTCACGGTCCCGACGGCACAGCGAGACGTCCTCGAAGCGCTCCGGACGGTCCCGTACGCCGAGTCGGTCTCGGTGAGCCGCCTGACGCGGCTCGCCGGGTTCGACTCGAACGACCCGGACGACCTCGACGCCGTCACCGAGGCGCTCGCGGCGAACCCGGTCCCCGTCCTCGTTCCGGACCACCGGGTCGACGGGGGGCCGCACGCGACGCCGAGCGACGTCCGGACCGCTCTCCGGCGGGCGGAGGGGCTCTGAGCCGCCGCGTGTCGACGGCGGTTCGGTCGTCCGGACCGCCGGGTATGCCGTCGGCGACGCAACCGATTTCCCTTCTCGAACCTTCGATGTCCTCGTGAGCGGGACCACGGATCGCGGCGCGGAGGCCGACGCGCGGGCGCTCCTCCGCGACGCCGTCGAGCGCGGCGCAATCACGGACCCGCCGTTCGACCCGGAGACGGTTCCGATCGACGACGCGGAGGTGCTCGCCCGGCTCTCGCCGCCGGTCCGACGCTGGTGGGTCGCCGAGTTCGGCGAGCACGTCGCCGAGAACGGCGGATTCTTCACGCCGCCACAGCGCGGAGCGATCCCCCATGTCGACGAGGACCGCAGCTGCCTCGTGGCCGCCCCGACGGGGAGCGGCAAGACCCTCGCCGCGTTCCTCGGGGTCCTCGACGAACTCTTCGCTCGCGACCGCGCGGGCGAGTTGAAAAACTCCGTCTACTGTCTGTACGTCTCCCCGCTGAAGTCGCTCGCGAACGACATCGAGCGGAACCTCGAAACCCCGCTCGACGGGATCGGCGAGGCGGTCGCCGCGACGGAGGGGGAGCCCGGCGGCGAGGGCGACGCCTCCGACCCCGGCGTCAGGCAGGCGATCCGTCACGGCGACACCTCGAAGGCGGACCGACAGGCGATGCTCTCGGAGACGCCCCACGTGCTCAACACCACGCCGGAGACGCTCGCGATCCTGCTCAACTCGCCGAAGTTCAAAGAGAAGCTCCGGACCGTCGAGTACGTGATCGTCGACGAGATCCACTCGCTCGCGGCGAACAAACGCGGGACCCACCTCTCGGTGTCGCTGGAGCGGCTGACCGAGCTGACGACGGCAGACGGCGGCGACTCGCCGACGCGGATCGGCTGTTCGGCGACCGTCGAGCCGCTGGCGGAGGTCGCCTCGTTCCTCGTCGGGCGCGAGCGCGTCGCCGGCGCGGTCGGCGACGCGTCCGGCCTCGAAACGCGGCCGTTCGAGCTCGTCGACGCGCGGTTCACCCGCGAGTTCGACCTCGAACTCCGGACGCCGGCCGCGGACCTCATCCACACGTCCCGGTCGGTCGTCACCGACCGGTTCTACGACGCCCTCCACGGGCTGATCGGGTCCCACGAGAACACGCTCGTGTTCACGAACTCGCGGTCCGGCGCGGAGCGGACGCTTCAAGAGCTCCGGCGGCGCTTCGGGTACGACGAGTCGAACTCGGGCTGTCACCACGGCAGCCTCGGGGAGACACAGCGGACCCGCGTCGAAGAGGGGTTAAAAACCGGCGACCTCGACGTCGTCACGACCTCCACGAGCCTCGAACTCGGCATCGACATGCCGCACCTCGATCTCGTCGTTCAGGTTGGCTCGCCGAAGTCGGTCGCGGCCCTGCTCCAGCGCGTCGGGCGCGCGGGCCACAGTCCGGGCGAGACCGTCGAGGGACGGGTGTTCGCGCTCGACCGCGACGAGCTCGTCGAGTGCGCCACGCTGCTCGCGCGCGCCGAGTCGGGGTTCGTCGACCGGGTGTTCCCGCCCGAGGGGGCGTACGACGTCGCCGCACAGCACGTGTACGGGATGGCGATAAACCGGATCCGGCCGGACCGCGAGGTCCGGGAGGTGCTCCGCCGGGCGCACCCGTATCGGGAGTTCGACGACGAGGCGTACGAGCGACTCATGCGGTACCTCACCGCGGACTACGAGGGGCTCGAAGCGAAGAACGTCTACCCGAAGGTGTGGCGCGACGCGAACGACCCGCCCGACGGCGCACACCACCACCCGGAGCATCCGGTCGGCGAGACCCTCGTCGGCAAGCGCGGCCGCCTCGCGCGGGTCATCTACATGACGAACGTCGGGACGATCCCGGACTCGTTTTCCTGTGACGTGTACACCCGCGACGACGAGTGGGTCGGGACCCTCGATGAGTCGTACCTCGACACCTTGGAGTCCGGCGACGTGTTCGCGCTCGGCGGCGACCGGTTCGCGTTCCGCTACCGCCGCGGCTCGAAGGTGTACGTCGACCGCACGGGCGAGCGCCCGACGGTCCCCTCGTGGTACGCGGAGCGGCTGCCGCTGTCCGCGGACCTGGCCCGCGAGGTGCTGGCGTTTCAGGCCGAGCTCCTCGACCGGATGGCCGGCGACGACCCGTCGGCCGGCCCGGCCGCAGTCCGCGCGTGGCTCCGCGGGTTCCCCGTCGACGAGAACGCGGTCCGCGCCCTCGCCCGGATGTACGACGAGCAGGTCCGGTACGCCGGCACGGCGGGCGTCTCGACGCCGGACCGGCTGGCCGTCGAAGAGGAGCTCGACCGCGCGGCGTACAAGCGCCGGTTCTACGTCCACGCCGTCTACGGCCGGCGGTTCAACGACGGGCTCTCGCGGCTCGTCGCGAGCGCGGTCGCGAACCGGACCGACGCCAACGTCGCGGTCGCGGTCGGCGACCGCGGGTTCAGCCTCTCGCTCCCATTGAACCGCAAGGTCGACGTGGCTCAGATTCTGACCGACCTCGACCCCAAGACCGTGCGCGGAGACCTCCGGGAGGCGGTCCAGGGGACGGACCTGCTCCAGCGGTACTTCCGTATCGACGCGTCGCGTGCGCTGATGATTCTCAAGCGATACAAAGGCTACGAGAAGTCGGCGGCCGAACAGCAGGTGTCCGCCGAGATGCTGCTGTCGTTTGCGGCCGACCTCGACGAGTTCGCCGTGTTAGCGGAGACGTACCGCGAGCTGTTAGAGGACAAACTCGACGTCGAGGGGATACGGGCGGTCGTCGGTCGGATCGCGAGCGGCGACCTCGCGGTCGAACACCGCGTCGTCGACTCGCCGTCTCCGCTCGCGTTCGGGCTCGCGACGCTCGTCGACTCCGACACCGTCCTCGCCGACGACGAGTCCGCCGTGCTCCGGGAGTTCCACGCCCGCGTGATGGAGGAGATCGGCGAGGAGCCGCGGGACGACGCCGGCGGGTTCTGAACGGACTCCCGAGCCCCGGTCGGACGTCGCCCGATCGTAAGACGGAATTCGACGCGGATCCAGACGCTTCTCGTGGTGTCTTCGGAGTCGATCCCGACGGTGCGCTCGCGGCTCCGGCTGCGGTTCGCCGGAGCGGTCGTCGTCGGCGGTCTCGGGCTCGCCGCGCTGTGGGGTCCCCTCGGGGCGGCGTGGGTCCTCGCGGCGCTCCCGGTCGGCGGGTACCTGGCCGCGTACGCCGCGGTCAACCTCGCCGCGAACCGCCCGTCCGACGGCGAGGCGGCCGGGTCGGCCGACGCCGACGTCCTGTCGCGGCTCGGTCCGGCCAACTGGATCACGCTGTTCCGCGGCTGGCTCGTCGCCGTCCTCGCCGGCGCGCTCGTCGCCGACCCGCCCGCGGCGTGGGGTCCGGCCCTGCTCTTCGCCGGTGCCGCCGGTCTCGACGCGGTCGACGGGGCGGTCGCCCGGCGCACCCGAGAGACGGTGCTCGGCGGGCGACTCGACGCCGCCACCGACGCGTTGGCGGTCCTCGTCGGTGCCGCCGTCGCGGCCGCGCTCGGCGGGCTCCCGGTGTGGTACCTGCTCGCCGGCGGGGTCTGGTACGCCTACGCGGCGGCGCTGTGGCGGCGACGGCGGGCCGGGGGGCCGGTGTACCGGCTCCCTCCGAGTCGGCTCCGGCCCGTCGTCGGCACCGCGCAGTTCCTCGTCGTCGGGGCCGGACTCCTGCCGAACGCCGGAGACGCGGGGTGGCTCGTCGCGCTCGCGGCGCTCGCGCTCGCGGCGCTGCTCGCGAGTTTCACACGGGACTGGGCGGCCGCGACGGGGCGGCTCGGGCGGACAGACCCGCAGACCGCGGCGCGGAGCGAGACGGACTGAGTCAAAGCCGGAGCCGCCGGCGAGTCCGGACCGACCCGCGTCACGACTCCCGAACTAAAAGCACCGCGAGCACGGCGATCAACACGACCTGTGCGACCTTGTCGACCGCGTGGCTCGTCGGGATCGGCGGGATGTCGTTGAGGAGGTACCACAAGACGATCTGGCCGGCGGTAAACGGGATCCCCAGCGCGTACGCCAGCCGCCGCCGGTAGCCGACGAGAACCGCGGCGACGCCGCCGCCGAACCCGACCGCCGCGAACGAAAACAACGCGAGGAACGTGCCGCCGGCCCGAACCCCGAGAACGAGGTGGACGACCCCGGTCACGACCGCGGCAACGATTCCGAGCCAGTGGAGAGGTGTCAGCGACGCGGTGTCGACGACGTGAGAGCGACTCATACAGTTGTTGTATGCGTCGCCGGCCATTTATCATTGCCCGTAGCGCACCGGCCGCCGGGTCGGCGTGGCTTTATAAAACATCGACCCGTACATCTGACAATGATCGAGAGCCTCGGTCCGCGACCGGGGGCCGTCGAGCGGCGTCGCAGCGAGACCGAACGACCCGCGGCGGTCCGAGCGTCGACGGCCGTCCGTCGAACCGTCGGCCGTCGGGCCCTTCGAGCCGGCGCTCGACGGTGATCCGCTGATGCGCGTCGCCCTCGTCCTCGCCGGCGACATCGACGCCGGGTCCGGGGGATTCTACTACGACCGCCGGCTCCGCGACCGGCTGCGCGAGCGCGGCCACGCGGTCGATCTCGTCTCGCTCCCGCGAGGGTCTTCCGCCCGGAAGCTGGCGGCTAACCTCAGGGCGCGCCGCATCGCTGGTCGGCTTTCGAGGGCCGACGTCGTCGTCGAAGACGGGCTCGCACACCCCGCCGTGCTCGGAGTGAACCGCCGGCTCTCCGTCCCGACGGTCGCGCTCGTACACATGATCGCTACGCGAGCACGGGGCGGATCGGACGTGTGTGCGGCGGTCGCGCGCCGCGCGGTGCGGACGGTCGAGCGCCGGTTCCTGCGGAGCGTCGACGCCGCGGTCTACAACGCGGAGACGACGCGGCGCGACGCCGCGGCGCTCGGTGGTCCGAGCCGTCACGTCGTCGCGCCGCCCGCCGGCGACCGCTTCGACCCGGATATCACGCCGGCGGCGATCCGCGACCGGGCGCGGGGACGGACGGCAAGCCGCGGCGGGGCAGGGGAGCGGACGGCGGGCCACGAGGCGTCGATCCGCGACGCGGGCCCGCTGGAGCTGACGTTCCTCGGCAACGTCGCTCCCCGAAAGGGGCTCGACGACCTCGTCGCGGGGCTCCGCCGGGTCGGCCGAACGGACGTGGACTGGCGGCTCACGGTCGTCGGCGACCGCACGGTCGAGCCGGCCCACGTCGCGGCGGTCGAAGACGCGGTCGCGGCCGCCGGCGTCGCCGACCGCGTCCGGTTCACCGGTCGGCTCGACGACGACGCGGTCGCGGCGCGGCTCCGCGAGACGCACGTCCTCGCGGTCCCGTCGCGATACGAGCCGTTCGGCATGGTGTACTTGGAGGCGATGGGCTTCGGCTGCGTGCCCGTCGCGACGACCGCGGGCGGCGCGGCGGAGTTCATCCGCGACGGCGAGTCCGGGCTCCTCGTCGACCCGGACAGCCCGGCGGGGGTCGCGTCGGCGGTCCGGCGTCTCGACGACCGCGACCGGTTGGCCCGGATGGGCGTCGCGGCGCGGGCGGACTACGAGGCGCGGCCGACGTGGACGGCGACGCTTGACCGCGCGATCGACTTTCTGGAGTCCGTGGCCGGCGAGGAGCGGACCGGAGAGCGGAACGCGACCGGCGGGAAACGAGACAGAAATCGGGACCGACCCGCCGGAGAGCGGTCGGCCGCGGACGACGAGCGCCTTCCGGAGCCGTATCCGAGCGGAGAGACGACGTGACCGCGCTCGGGGGCGCAGGTCAGTCGTTCGCGGGCGACGCGGGGGAGCGCGAGAACGGCTCCCCGTCGACCGGTTCTTCCGGATTCGCCTCGACGGCGGCCTCGGAGAGGCCGAACTGCGCGCCGGTGTCCGCGTCCTCGCGGACGTGGACCGTCCCGCGGTGGACCGCGATGGCGTCCGCGAGGTGGAGCCGAACGGCGCTCAACAGCACGTCGGCCTCGAGCGGCTGCCCGCGTCGCTTGATCGCTTCGACGTCCGCGCCGGGGGGCACGTCGAACGCGCGCTGCGCGATGACCGGTCCCTGGTCGAGGTCGGTCGTGACGTAGTGGGCGGTGACGCCGGCGATGCGGACGCCCGCGTCCTTCGCCTGCCGATACGCCTCGGCGCCGGGGAAGGCGGGCAGAAGCGACGGGTGGACGTTGACGATGCGACCCTCGTAGCGGAACACGACCTCCGGCGAGAGGATCCGCATGTAGCGGGCCAGCGCGATCAGGTCGATCTCGTACTCGGCGAGCAGGTCGAGCAGCCGGTTCTCGTCGGTGCTCCCGTTCCCGTCACCGACGTCGTAAAAGGGCTTGTCGTAGCGCTCCGCGAGCGTCCGGAGGTCGCCGCGGTTGCCGATCACGACCGGAATCTCGGCGTCGCCGTCGGCCGCGAGCTCGCCGTTCGCCTCGGCCTCCAGCAGCGCCTCGGGCGCGTGGGTCTCCTTCGTGACGAGCAGCGCGACCCGGCTCGCGGCTCGGTCGCTCGGGAACCGCACCTGAATGTCAACGTCGAGCTCGCGGCCGAGTTCGGCGAGCGCGCGCCGGAGCTCGTCGCGCGACGTCTCCATCTCCGAGGCGTCGACGCGTGTCGTCATCCGGAACAGGCCGTCCCGGACCGCCTGGTCGACGTCCTCGATGTTTATTCCCCGCTCGAACAGCAGGGACGTGACCCGCGCGATGAGTCCCGTCTCGTCTCCGCCGACCACCGTGATCTCTGTCAGTTCGCGGGTCATGCGACGATCACCTCCGCGGGTTCGAGCGGCTGCATACAGCGGACCCAGCGCCCGGAGGGATTTGCCCTTTTCGTTCCGCGCGTCGGATGTTCCGAGTGGCCGACCGACATATATGCACGTCCGTGGATACACCGGGCGTTCCAAAACGGTTTTGCCACACGACTCCGCATCCTGACGCATGACCGCATACACGGCGACGGTGACGGTTCGGCTGAAGCGGGGCGTCCTCGACCCCGAGGCGGAGACGACCCGACAGGCGCTCGAACGGCTCGGGTTCGAGGTCGACGACCTCCGGTCGGCCGACCGGTTCGAGCTCGACCTCGACGCGCCCGACGCCGACGCGGCCGTCGACCGGGCCGACGAGATGGCCGAGCGACTGCTCGCGAACCCCACGATCCACGACTACGACGTGGCGGTCGCGGAGCGATGACGGTCGCCGTCGTCCAGTTCGGCGGCTCCAACTGCGACCGGGACGCGGTCCGCGCGCTCGAACACGTCGGCGTCGACGCGGAGCGCGTCTGGCACGGGGACGGGATCCCGAGCGACGCGACGGGGGTCGTCCTCCCCGGGGGATTCTCCTACGGCGACTACCTCAGGGCGGGGGCGATGGCGGCGCGCGCGCCGGTCATGGACGACGTTCGGGCCGCGGCGGCGGACGGCGTCCCCGTGATCGGGGTCTGTAACGGCGCGCAGGTCGGCTCGGAGTCCGGCTTGGTGTCCGGCGCGTTCACGACGAACGCCTCCGCGCGCTTCCAGTGTGAACCGGTCCACCTGCGCGTCGAGCGCGCGGACACCCCCTGGACCGCCGCCTACGACGAGGGCGACGTGATCGAGGTGCCGATCGCCCACGGCGAGGGGCGGTTCGAGATAAGCGAGACGGCCCACGCCGACCTCGTCGCCGACGACCGCGTCCTCTTCCGCTACTGTGAGGCCGACGGGACCGTCACCGACGCCGCGAACCCGAACGGCTCGACCGACAACGTCGCCGGAGTCGTCGGCGACCGCGACACCGTCGCCGTGTTGATGCCGCATCCCGAGCGCGCGACGCTCCCCGACCTCGGTCGAAGCACGGACGGCGCGGGGATCCTCCGAGCGTTCGCCTGACCGGCGGCCGGCAACGCTTTTTCGCCTCGCGGCCGGAGACCACGACGTGAACGCACGCCACATCGACCACGTCACCCTCCGGATTCCCGAAGGCGGGATCGCCGACGCCCGCGAGTTCTACGGCGAGACGCTCGGCTTCGCTATCGAGATCGCGCGCTACGAGGCCGGGGAGACGCCCTTCTTCGACGTCCGGCTCTCGGCGACCGCGGTGCTCCACCTGTGGCCGACGCCGGCGTTCGACCCGCCAGAGCAGACGAGCTACGACCACGTCGCGGTCGTCGTCGAGGAGTCCGCCGCCGAGATCGCGGCCGAACTCGCCGACGCGGGCGTCGCCGTCGAGCGGACGCTCGACTCGCCGCTCGGCGCGACGGGTGAGGCCGGAGCGGTGTACGTCAGGGACCCGTTCGGCTACCGCGTGGAGCTGAAGACACAGGGGTGAGTGGCCGCTCGCGCCGACGAAGACCGACGCGATGCCGGCCGCAACGTTGATGACGGCGACGGGCGACGTGCCGGCCGTCCCCGCATGAACCTCGACATCGACGGCGGAACGCTGCTGTACGCGCTCGGCGTCCTGTTCGGGCTCGGCGCGCTCACGTACTTCGCCCGCGACGTGGTGTTCGGACTCTCGATCACGGTGACCGCGGCGCTGCTTTTCGCCGCGTTCCTCGCGTTTCTCGCCGCCGGGCTCGCGCTCGACCGCGACCGTCTCGACGTGGTGGCGTACGCGCTCTCGGCGTCGTCGTACGCCGTGTTCCTCGGGTACGTGACGAGTCGGTACGCGGTCGGCGACACGGGGGTGTTCCTCCTGCTCGCCGCCTCCGCGGCCCTGTTCGTCGGGCTGGGGTACGGCGTCCGCCGGCGGGCCCTCACCGTCGACCGCCGGACCGCGGCGTACGTCGTGGTCGGGGTGGCGGCGGCGAGCGCGCCTCTGATCGCCGCGGACGCGGCCACCGGCGACGTCCGGTACGACGCCGACCTCGTCGAGGAGACGACGGTTCAGACCGCCGCCGACCGCGAGACGGGGCGGGTCCCCGCCACGGCCGCGGTGGGGACCCTCGCCGTTCGGAACCCCTCGCCGTTCGCCCGGGCGACCGACCTCCCGGACGCCTCCGCCTGCGTCGTCGGCGTCGACGCGCCGCCGGACGCCGCCGTCGAGTACGACCCGCGAGGGTACGACGTCCCCGATCGGCTCGACGGCGGCGGCGGACGCGAACACGACGTGGTGGTCAGGGTGCCGGTCGCCGCGAACGACACCGGGACGTACGCGGTCGAGCGCGACGGAGACTGCGACGCGGCGCGCGCGGAGCCGACGATCGTGGTGTCGTTCGGCGCCGGGGCGTCGTGACCCCCCGCAGTCCGGTCAGGGCTCTCGTGGCGCGGTTTCGAAGCTGGCGCGACGCGGCTCCCGCGGAACGCGGATGTCAAAACCCACATTAACGCCGGCTCTAAAGGGTAGTTATGAGCGATTCGTACGTGATTATCGGTGACGGCATCGCGGGCGCGTCCGCGGCCGAGACGCTCCGCGAAGAGGCTCCCGACGCCGAGATCACGGTCATCACTGACGAGGGCGAGTCCCTCTACAACCGGATTCTGATAAAGGAGTACGCGAAAGGGAAGCTCCCGGAAGCCCCCGTCTCGATCCACGACGACAGCTGGTACGACGACCACGACGTCGACCTCCGGCTCGACACGGTCGTCGTCGACGTCGACGTCGAGAACGACGCCGTCCGCACCCACGACGGCGAGACGTTCGGGTACGACTCACTCCTGCTCGCGGTCGGCGGAACCCCGAAACAGCTCCCCGTCGAGAACGCGGACGCGGAGGGTATCCACAACTTCTGGACGTTTCAGGACGCCAGACGGATCAAAGAGAGCGCGGAGGACGCCGACCGGGCGGTCGTCGTCGGCGCCGGGCTGCTCGGTATCGACTTCGCGGCCATCTGTGGCGCACAGGACGTCGAAGCGAAGTACCTGATGCGTGGCGACCGCTGGTGGCGCTACGCCCTCTCCGCGGAGGGCGCGGCGATCATGCACGAGGCGATGCGCGAACGCGGGGTCGAGCCGGTGTTCGGCTCCGGCGTCGACCGCTTCGAGACCGACGACGACGGCGGCGTCGCGGCCGCGGTCGGCCCGGACGGCGAGCGCTTCGAGTGCGACTTCGCGGGCGTCGCCGTCGGGTTAGACTTCAACACCGAGATCGTCGACGACACGCCGCTCGCGGTCGACGACGGGATCCTCGTCGACGAGCGGATGCGGACCAACGTCGACAACGTGTTCGCGGCCGGCGACGTGACTCGGTTCCACGACGTGTTGCTCGGCGAGCGCGCGCGGAACGGCTCCTGGGGGTCGGCCAAAGCGCAGGGGACGACCGCGGCGCGCAACATGGTCGAGTACGGCAGCGAGACGTTCGAGTGGGTCTCCTCGTACTCGATCACCCACTTCGATTTCCCGTTCCTCTCTTTCGGCCACCCGACCCGCGGCGACGACACGGCGGAGGCGACCACCGGCGACGGCGAGTGGCGTCGCGTCGCGCTGAAGGACGGCAAGGTCGTCGGCGGGGTGCTCATCGGCGACCTCTCGCCGCAGTCGGCATTTAAACGGCTGATGCGCGAGGGCCGCGACGTGAGCGGCCAGACCGACCGCCTGATGGAGCCCGGGTTCTCGGTCGACGACCTGGCCCCGACGACCAAACAGTAGCGGCGACACCGTCCCCGGCGGTCGGTTGCACCTGTCGTCTCTCCCGTCTCGCACCGACCGACTCACCGTCGTGCCGCGCCCTCGCGGTCGACGCAACGCTTATCACGAACTATGATGTATGTTACTGTATGGCAATCGAAGAGACAGGACAACGGCTCCGGCTCCGACGAACTGGCCGGGTCCCGCCGGACGCGCGGGTCCGTCACTACGACGAGCTCGACGAGGACGCCCAGGAACTCGTCAGGAAACTCGCGGAGAAACCGCAGACGGCGCCGGGAGTCGGCGACCTCGAGGACGGCGAGTTCGTGAAGTTCACCGGGTACTATCAGGTCCGCACGCGCTGAGCGCTCGGTTCGGGTCGGGGAGCGGCGTCGATTCCCGGAAGCGAAGTTGTTTTCGCCGGTCGGGAGCAACCGAAGCCATGGACAGCGGCGGATCCACCGACATGACGCTGGCGTTCGAGCTGGAGGCGTTAAAGACCCTCGCAGACCCGAACGCCGTCTTCAACAGCGCTCGACAGTGGACCGAGTACGTCGGGGTCGTCAGCGAGAAGCCGACGTACGTGGTCACGAACTTCACCCGGAAACACCGGGTGCGTCAGGACTTCTTCTCGGGGCCACGCGGCGTCGAGGAGAGCTTAGAGAACGTCGGCCAACAGTTCGACACCGACCGGCACGTGTTCGTCGGCGTCGACGAGGCGGACGAGACCGTCGCCGAGGCGGCCGGGTGGGAGTTCCTCGACGTGGAGGACGCGGCCGAGGCCGCGGGCTGGACCGTCGCGACCGCCGCGCCCGAAGCGGAGACCACAGACGAGGCGCACCGGGACGACTGGCCCTGACCGGGCGGTCGCGACGTCGCAACACCGCGGCGACGGGGCCGACCGGGACGTTTTATCCTCCGCGACGAACGGCGGGGTATGGACGGACACGACCACGGACACACCGACGACCACGGACACACCGACGACCGCGACCACCACCGCCACGACGCCGACTCGGTCGCGGTCGCGGTCGTCACGGTGTCGTCATCGCGGTCCCTCGACGACGACCCCTCCGGCGACTACGCCGCGAGCGCCGTCGAGGCGGCCGGCCACGAGGTCGCGGCCCGCGAGCTGATAGGCGACGACCACGACGGCGTCAGAGAGACCGTCGACCGACTCGCTCGTCGGGCGGACGTCGACGCCGTCGTGACGACGGGCGGAACGGGCGTCACGCCCGACGACGTCACGCCGGAAGCGGCCGGAGAACTCTTCGCGAAGCGGCTCCCCGGGTTCGGCGAGCTGTTCCGGCGACGCTCCGCCGAGACGATCGGCACGCGGACGGTCGGGTCGCGCGCGACCGCGGGCATCGTCGCCGGTGTGCCCGTGTTCTGTCTCCCCGGCTCCGAAAACGCGGTCCGGCTCGGGGTCGACGACGTGATCCTCCCGGAGATCGGGCACTTGGTCGGGCTGGCCGGCCGGGGGACCGACGGAACGGACGGGGGTGCGACGAGCGACCGCACGGGGTCGGAGACGACGGACGACGAGAGTTAGCGCCGGGCGGTCCAGACCGATTCGAGGAAGTTCCGTATCACGTCGTGACCGGCGGCGGTCAACACGCTCTCGGGGTGAAACTGCACCGCGTCGATCGGGTGGTCCCGGTGGCGGATCCCCATCACGATCTCCTCGCCGTCGTGGTCGGTCGTGGCCGAGACGACGAACTCGTCGGGCACCTCGGTGGCGGCGAGCGAGTGGTACCGACCGGCTCGGAACCCCTGGTCGAGCCCGCGGAAGACCCCCTCGCCGTCGTGGTCGACGGGGAACGCCTTTCCGTGGATCGGGTCCGGCGCGTGGCCCACCGTCCCGCCGTACTCGTACACCGCGGCCTCCAGCCCGAGACAGACGCCGAGCGTCGGGACCGTCGGCGAGAGGTCGCGCAACACGGCGGCGGTCACGCCGACGTCGCGGTCGTTCCGCGGGTGTCCCGGACCGGGACTGATCACGACCGCGTCCGGCTCCGCGGTCTCGATCTCGTCGAGCGACGCGGTGTTTTTCAACACCGTCACGTCGACCGGGTCGCCGGCGGGGTCGCCGACGCCGTCCGGGCCGACCCGCTGTTCCGAGAGGTACTCGACGAGGTTGTAGGTGAACGAGTCGAAGTTGTCGACGACGACGACGTTCATCGGTTTGCCTCGCCCGTGGGAGCGTC
>Ga0207714_1001236_pt1 | contig 16667 bp, 16 predicted proteins | sample PonA232FremontCA_2_FD_187270 | JGI IMG/M metagenome (GOLD analysis project Ga0207714, IMG submission 187270) | Marine sediment microbial community from Fremont, CA, USA - Pond A23 Sediment 2 (SPAdes) | ecosystem: Environmental > Aquatic > Marine > Unclassified | place: USA: Fremont, California...
CGTAACACCATCCGGTGCAATAAAGCTTGTTTCGGCGATGCTCGTGGCAACATCCTTAAAATCCTCTCTCCACCGGTGGGTAGGGTGGATAACACGTTCTACATGGTTGATCTCATTTGTTTTTATAAGCTTTAGGGGTTGCATGTCATCCGCACGATCAGGATTTATGGCATAGGCCTGAATTGCCCAGCCTCCATTCCCCCAACCACTATATAAGGGATTGTTATCCGGCAGTGTCTCGATTGTTTTTGGCTGTTCATCATCTTCAAAGCCTGGTTGTGGATCGTAACGGCAGATCACGATCAAATTATCCCGGGTGTCAACGGCCAGCGAAAAAGGCTTGTACGGGTAATCAGCATAAACGGATATGGTGTTGGTTTCAGCCGACCAGCGGTATACACGCTTCTGCTGGTTTTCGCAGAAGTATACATTTCCCTGGCTATCGGAAACGGCACCGGTAGCAAACTCATAGCCAAAGCCTAATTTCTCGGCTATACCATTCGGGTGCTCATGTCTGTCAGATTTTTCCTTTCCCGTTACAGTCACCCTGGCAAAATCTCCGGGATAGACAATCAGGTTTTTGTCCATGTCGAAAATGGTGCGTTCCGGTAATTGCAATACCTGTGTCCAGCTGCGCATATTGCGAAAATCAATACGGTGGCTGTTGGATACTTTCACTCCCCAGGGTCGGGGCGTGTTCACACGAATCGTTCGGTACATCCAGAGGTTAGCGAACATCAGGTCTTTGCAGTTCGATACATTCAGTGTTTGGGCTTTTTTCCCCTCCCTGCCTTCTTCTTCAAACTGAAAGGCATAGAAATCCCAGTTGGCCATATTGTTAAGGCGAGCTTCCTGGCGCACATGGTGCTCCATTGACATGGCATAGATTTTTCCCGGGGTGGAGGTGTTGCTGATATATAAGCCTGCTGCGGCATAAGTGTTCGCCGTCCATATATCCTTGAGTATTCCCCCGCCATTGTTGGTAACCCAAAGGCTCCAGTACTGATTGTCCCAGGCCAGATCCATTCCCCGGGCATAAACCGGATCTGACGGACTGCTGATATGTTGGTCTTGCCTGCTGTGATGGGAAGGCTGCTGTCCTGGCTTAGCCATGGTGCCATGTCCTCCGACAAATTTCACATCATTGACCATGGAATGCTCATTGGCCATCCACTTCAGTCCAACTGCACGGTTATTATACCCCCCTGTGTTGATACCAATTCCATTGATGACATCTTTTCCGCCTTCGGATGACTCTACCAAAGGGGCGGGGGCTCCAAACCCGCTAAAATTGCCCTCGCTTTCATCCAGCAACAATTGAGTGGCAAAAGGGTGCAGGCCGATTAACGTATTTCCTTTATTCATTTTAAGGGTCTCAGTGATCCGATACCAACCTGTCGGCAGATAAACATTTTTGTGTTTGGCAAGCGCTTCTTTGATGGCCTGTGTGTCATCTGTTTTGCCATCACCCAAAGCTCCAAAATCTTTGACATTAACCCATGTGTCCATAGGAGGCAGATCCGGTATGACCTTATCCAATTTTTGGGGCACCAGGTCAACGGCTTCCATATCGATGACCGTTTTATATTCGGAATCATCAGACATATCATCCATGGCCAAACCATGTACAAAATTGTTGATCCGGTATGTATTAGCTTTTCCATCAATACTCTTTCCACTGGGTGAGAAGTACACAGGAACATCTACATCATTACACATAATATTCAGTAGATTTATCTGGTTGGTAGCTTCCTTTTCAACCCCAACTGCAACACCTTTCTTTACATTTTCAAAAAGGCAGTCTTCCATAAATAATCTGTCCGAAACACCTCGTTGAAGCTCAACAGCTACAGGTGCATCCTTCACATGCATGGAAACAATGGCCATCCCGGTATTTCGGCTTAGAACAGCCGCTTTTCGCTGACCTTCAAAATACAGATCAATCATCATCATGGGCCAACCCGGGGATGTCCTGGACGTGGAAATCCCGTATTCACCTCCATAGAATTTCAGATTTTCGATTTCATTTCCCAGGTCATAAATTCCGGCATAGCCATCACCTGTATAAAAGTTGCAATGGCTTACAAAACTGTGCTGTGCAAAATGGGTGCGGAGCGCAATAGCTTTGGGGTTGTCTTTTTCAATCCGGAAATTGATATTTGAGATGGCGCTATAAAATGTTCCTGCACTGGCATCCCTTGGCTGCTGGTCTTCTTCAACAAGATTGCTGGTGAACCAGAACATGTAGTTATTTTGATCCTGATAAGCAGGTGTGTTTTCACCCAGTATAAATTCCGGACGATTTTCTCCATATCCAATGATGCGGATTGCTTTTGGAACATAAATGGTTTTACTGATAAGGTATTTGCCTTCAGGGATAAAGATGATTCCAAAGTTCTTTTCCTTTTTAAGCTTATTGATAGCATCCTGAAGCGCTTCAGATACATCATGCTTTCCATCAGGTGCTATGTTAAAGTTTTCAGAAGTGAAATAAAGCGCTTCCGGGTCATCAGGCATCTGTGTGTAGACGGATTGAGCTTTTATGGTTAGTGAGGAATAAAGAATGACAGCAAAGCATAATATGATCTGTTTCATGTGTTTATTTTTTAATTAATTAATTGGTCACATGGAACCTGCATGGATTAATGATTTCCTTGTTGATTAGGTCCAACATCTTTTTTACAGGTTGGAAAAGTGGCAGGACAGAATTCTTGTCATAATCAAACGACTAATTTTGCTTGTCCTGGCATTCATATTTTCAAAGATAAGAAAAAAACAATGGACCTGGCCTTTGATAGAAATACACTGTATCGTATAGCTATATGCAAAGTGCGGGATGAATGGGGAGCAATCCTATCCTCTGATATAAAACTTTGCTGAATTTGATGGCCAAAGACGTTAAAAATAAGCCTTCATGGTGTTTACAGCATGTTATGGGCTGCCCATTATTTACTAAGGAGAGAATTTATTTCTTCTTTGAGTTTGGGCAAATGATTGATTACAATACTCCAGATTAAATCATCTGATACTTTATCATAACCGTGAATGATCCTATTGCGGGTACCGATGATTTTTTTAGGCATTTTCAAGTTGGAATTCACTATCTCTTCTGCGGATTCTATAGACGGCTTCACCAATTATTTCCAAATTCCGCTCAATAGCTCTTTTTGTTTTTGTGTCTTTTACATACTCCTCAAAAAGCCGGGGTTTGTCTTCATAATAACTTTCAATCTCATTGATAGATTGTAATATATCATAAAGCCAGGTATTTATATCATTATCCATAAATTAGCTGCTTTGAGGAATCAATTGATTTACTGAGGTAGGGATTATTAATGGCTTTTTCCTCAAGGAGATCAATCTGTGTGTTCAACAGATTTTCCAGGGAATTTTTGAGATCAAAATAATTATCCGCATAATTATAGATGTCTACATCAGAAAAATCGACAACAAAGTCAATGTCACTTGACTGATTATAACGCTCAGTCAAGACAGATCCAAAGACAAAGAGTCTAGAGACTTTATGTTTACTACACAAAGCCTTAATTTTTTCTATGTTTCGATCAATTATGCTCATATCTCAAATATACAAACTTTATAATATAAACGAAAAACGGTGTGTTTTTGTATGGGTTGCGCAATAACGGAAAGCTGTATGCGCCGTATGGGGTTTTCACAGACGCGTTCTCACCGTGTCCGGCCACTGACGGATCCCCCGTTACAAATTTTGCTAAAGCCGACCTCCTTAGAAACTGGAAGCCCGCCCGCATGGTGTATACAGCATGTTATAGGCTGGTTTTATTTTACCATCGTCTCTGCCTTTTTTTAAGATGACTAAACGATTTATACTTTTAGAATTAATATCATTTAATTCCGTCTTCCAACGCATCATATCCATTTAACACATCTAAAATACCTTGTCTTTCTTTCCATGTTAATCTTCTCGTCCTGGTATATTTACCTTTCAACCGCATCTTAGCTTGAGAAGATTTAGCAAAGTCTCTTAAAAAAGATTCCAAATCAGAAGATACCGAAACATCAATCCATTCCCATACGCCTCCACTGCCATTATCTGTTTCTTTATCATCATAATCATCGAATGGAACTTCTTTTGTATTACCTTCGTATGAGAGATAAGCTTTTTTAAAGAAAATCCAGTCATCACCAGAGTATGACATCTTGAGCCTTAACCAACGATTATTATTTTTATCACCAATGTAAAGAGATGTTAGATTAGTATTATTGTAATGTGTAAAATATGGGTTTTTATACCATGTTATGCCAGATACATCATCATGGTCTTTCCTTAGTTTATTTAAAGCTTTTAATTTTTCTTTTCTTTTTCTTTTGGCTTCAATTCTTGCCTGCTCTGCTCTTTTTTCCTGAATTTCAACTACTTTATCGTAGATGCTTTTTACTTTTTCAAAATACTCTGATTCAGGATGTCGTTTTTCCATCTCTGAGTAAATGCTTTTACACTCCACAAAATTTTCCTTTTCAAATGCTATCTTCATTTGACTATGGAGTTTCTCGGCACCATGTCTACATTCATCTAATTCAGCTTTTAATTTTTCATTTTTCTTTTTAAGGGCATCATATTCATCTTGAGAAGGACCACAGCTTTGTAAAAAAAATATAATCAACAAAGCGAAATTTAAAAGAATAAAATTTTTGTTTTTCATAAGCTCTAAATTTTTGAATATTTAATGTGTTTTTGACGCTACTAAAACTTGCCTATAACATGGTTATATACCCAATTGAGGTTAAAATATTTTATCCGACAATGGTCGATATTATTTTTAAACGTAAAATAAAGTTAGAAAAATAATTTTGCGATAATCAGCGATTGCGGAAGAAATTTTCAACAAACCCCTGGGAACATATAGTATTATATTAGAATCAGGGTGGGCCGGATAATATTTTCTGGTCACTATAGCTCGCCTTATGCCCCAGTGATAGTAGCAACATCCCTGTTTAGCACTTCAATTTTTCGGTGAAAAAGTCTGAATAAAAACTTGCCCAGCTGATCGAAATCAGCCGGGCTTTTTTTCCCAGTCGATCTTGCGGGAGAAATACATGACGATGGCCAGGATGATGAAAAGACCCACGTTGCCCAGGAGCAGGGAATAATCATAGGCGCTCAGAAGTACATACAAGAATCCATAGAGTCCGGCCAGGATACCCAGAACCGACAGGGTGGCGCGGATCTTGCCGATGATGGCATGAAAATAGCTGGTGATCAGCGTTACGATGGCCAACGAGGCGATGAGGTAGGAGAGGCCGAAGGCCAGGTGCTCGGAGAGGGAGAGCAGCAGCGAATAGAACAGCACGATGCCGAAGCCGGCCAACAGGTAATGGATGGGATGAAGCCTTTGTTTGTTCAGGTATTCGGTGAAGAAGAACACCACGAAAGTAAGCCCGATAAAAAGCAAGGCGTATTTGACCGACCGCATGTTCTTTTGGTAGATGTCCACCGGTTGGATCAGTTCCACGCCCAGTGCCGAATCCTCCAGGGAATATTTGTTGTCGTCCCAGCTTTGGGGATAGGTGCGGTTCAGCTCGAGCACCTTCCAGGATGCGGTGAATCCATCGTCTGTTACCTGCCGTTTATCGGGCAGGTAGGAGCCTGTAAAACTGGGGGCACCCCATTCCGACTGCAGGTTGATACTCGTCTTTGAGCCCACCGGGACGATGTGCAGCGATTCGCTGCCGTTCAGATCCATGGTCAGGGCAAATTCATGGGTTTGCCCGGGTTGGACGGACAGGGGGATGCTCACGCCCTTTTGCACCACATCCGTGGTGGGCAGCCCCGGACTGAATTCACGGGGGTTCTGATTCCAGTCGATGGCGATGTTTTTGTTGATGCCCCGCATGTCGGATATGCCCATTGTAAGTTGGGCTTTTTCCCAGAAGATGTCCTCTGGTTGTATGTCCCCCGCATCGTTGGAGAGTTCTGTGAAATTTCCTCTGATCTCCAGTTGGCTGTTGTAGCCGATCACCTTGTATATGCCCCGGTAGCGGATGTTGGGTGTAAGTTGTCCCCGGACATCCAGCTGTTCAGGTAAAAAATGCATGTAGTGGTCAAGGGCTCTTTTCTCCCCATCCAGGGTGGTTTGATAGGTGTGGTAAGGTACGGAGAGGATGGGTCCTGTGATGGTCTGCTGCTTGCCCATCTTCTGGGTTAACTCTTGTACCACATCATCTTTTCTCATTTGCCGTTCGAAGATCAGGGATTTGATCATCTGTGCCGGGATGAGCAAAAGCAAAGCGAGAAAGGCAATCACTGCCAGTTTGAAGCTCACGGTTTGGGTGATTTGCTGAAGGAAATTTTTTGCTGTCATGTCGATATTGTTTTAAAAGTACTTTGAATTGCAAAGTGAATGGTTAAAAAAATTATTTTAAAAGTTGTTCAATGGCCCGGATATGCCTGCGAAAAGCCTCGCGGCCATCGGCGGTGGCATAATACCGGGTGTTGGGTTTGCGGTTGATGAAATCTTTTTTGAAGGAGACATAGCCGTGTTTTTCCAAATATTTTAGATGGCTCGCCAGGTTGCCGTCGGTCACGTCCAGCAGCTCTTTCAGGGCATTAAAATCCAGGTGGTCGTTGACCACCAGGGCCGACATGATCCCCAGGCGGATCTTGTTCTCGAAAGCTTTATTTAAGTCTTTGAGTAGGTCCTTCACGATTTATATCTCTTGGGAATAACAATGCCGTATACAATTTGCAGGAGGCCAAACCCGAGGGCCCAAAACAGCAATCCAAGGGGCATGAATTGTATGGCGACCAGGCCCAGGGCAATTTCCAGCACGCCCAGGCTCCTGAGTTCGTCGATGGTGTATTTGCTGGTATGGACCAGGGCCAAGCCATAGAATATCAGGGTAAGGCCCGGCATCAGTCCGGCGAATCCTTCCAGCAGGAGCATCAAACAGAGGATGCCTCCGGTCAGCAGAGGAATGGCCAGGTTGGTCAATAACCTTCGGGTCTGTTGGTCCCAGATCTTCTGATTCCGCTTTTGAGTCTCGCGGGTGGTGAAATAAATACCGAAGGCTACGGATAACAGAAGGGTAGCGCCGGCGATCACCAGCAGCTGGGTGAGGCTGCCATCGGATAACTGGGCTTTGCCATATCCGGTCAAATCCAGGTTGCTGTAAACGCTTTGCCAGGCGGCCCAGGCGCCGGCCAGGGCAATGAGCCCCACGGATATGCCCGAGAGCCCACTCAGGGAGATGAACCGGGAGGAGCGGCTCATCATCTCTTTGATGTCCTTCAGGTCGTTGAGGTATCGTTCTTTTTCCATTTAAAAAGTACTTTGAAATACAAAGTAAACGAGAATTTTTTAAATCTGCAAGGGGCTATTGGAATTTTTATGGACTGGCACCATGATGGTGTTTTTCTCCGGGTTCAAATTCGTAAGAAGGCCATGGACAGGCAATAATGGAAGCTTTTGCACGGAAATGACCCAACAAGGATCAGGCTTTCTTAATACCAGCCATTCGGCCCAGGCCACTGCCCAGGGTGACTCTGGAAATGTCTGTAAATCCTGCCTTTTTCATCCAGGTGCTCACCTCATCTTCAGAATAACAATCACCTCCTTCAACGCCCACCAGCATATTGATGGAAAAAAGGGCGCCCTGGAGAGGCTCTGTTTTGTCATCGTTCATGATCCAGTCATGAATGACGATTTTGCCACCCGGGTTTAACGAGTGGTAGCACTTTTGTACCAGCTCTTCGTTCGTTTCAAAAGAATTGCTGTGTATGATGGCCGATAAAAATACCAGGTCGTAGCCTTTGGGTAGCTCATCCGCCATATAGTCGCCGGTATGATGCCCTATCCTGCCGGTGTATCCTTCTTCTTCCACAATTTGCTTTGAGATGGGAATGACATTGGGCAGATCGAAAACGGTTGTTTTGAGCCCGGGTTTTCTGTTTAAAAATGCCATGGAGAAACATGCCGAGCCCCCTCCGATATCCAATACCGAGTCTACGTTTTCTAAATCAATACCTGATATTTGTGAAGAAGCTTGTTTTATGCCCCGGTCGTGCATGGCCCGGATGAACGCCTCCAGCCACTCTTCGCCTCTTTCATTGATCTTTTCCGGATGGGCAACATCCCCGGTTTTCACGACTTCCGTCAGATGGCTCCAGGTATCCCATAAATGGCTGGTATGCATCAACCCGGCCATGTAATCCGGACTGTCTTTCGAGAGATACTTGTAACTTCCTTCTGTATTGCTGTATTTTCCATTACTCTTTTGCAGGATATCTAAAGAAACCAAGGCATTGAGCAATCGCTCCGTTGCTTTTTTATTTAGATTCAGTTGTTCTGCTATGTTTTCAGCATGAAAACTGTTCTTACCAATGAAAGAGAAGATATCCAGTTCGAAAGCAGACAATAATATTCTGCTTTTCTGAAATCCCCTGACCATGTCTCTTACTTCCTCCGGATTCATAGAATATATAATTTGTGGTTTTTACTATTCAATTAACAGGCGTTTTTCTCGGCCGTACACCTGCTTGTTCACTTACTTGAGTGCCGGATACAATCGAGTTATCTAATTTTCTTACCAGCCATCGGACCGGGTTGCCGACTTTGAATTTCATCAATCTTTATCAATATCACTGATGCCGTTGATCCTGGGCAGCTTAGGATTATCAAAATTGTTAGGTTAACACGCCCTCACAAAGCCGCTAATTAAACTTGACATACTTAATGGCAGTTATTTAATGTCTTCGTTCACCCATTACGTAAGCCATTTTTGAATACGAGGCATTATTTGAATGCCATTTTTTCTATCTCTTCGATAGTAAATTAAACAAAGGTTGGTTGATGTAATAATTTCCAGTTCCAAGTTTTTTCTTAGTCAACAATCCATCTTCTGCTAACTTATTCAAATAGTTTGCTGCCGTAATGCGCGAAACATTCAAATCATGAACTACAAATTCAATCTTCGTGTAGGGATGTTTGAATAAATTATTTAGTAAATCCTGGCTATAAAATTTATAATGGTCACGTATTTTATGCTTATAACTGGTCATTAGCTCACTAATCTTTAGAATTAGGTCTATTGTTTCTCTTGATGTTTGTTCAATTCCATTGATCATAAATAATAGCCACTCTTCCCAGGAATCCGTTTCTCTTACTTTTTGGAGTAAACGGTAATAATCCGGTTTATTTTTAATGATATAACTGCTTAAATACAGAATAGGCAGGTCTTGTAATTCTTCCTGAATCAAATATAAAATATTGATGATCCTGCCCGTTCTGCCATTACCATCGTAAAAAGGATGAATACTCTCGAATTGATAATGGATAATTGCCATTTTAACCAGTGGGTCTAATTCATATTTGTCACGGCCATTTATAAATTTTTCCAGATTATCCATTAATCGCTCAATATCTATGTAATCTTGCGGTGGAGTATAAACTACTTCACCTGTTTGAGAATTCTTTAATTCGGTTCCCGGAAGTTTTCTAAATCCCGCATCGTTTCCTTCTAATTCCTTTTGTATCCTTAAAATGATATTCTTGGTAAGAAATCCCTTTTGTAAGATTAATTCAAATCCTTTTCTCACTGCCGCCACATAATTTTGGACTTCTTTGGCATTTAAAGAGGTGAAGGAATCAAAATTCAACTCCGATTTATATAAATCATCATGGGTCGTGATAATATTCTCAATGGCTGAACTGTCCTTGGCTTCCTGTAATCCAAGTGTATTTATAAGAATATTTTGATTTGGGATTTTTGAAGCAATTCCTTTTAGCTCTGCCAATGCTGCATGAGCTGAAGGCAGATTTTTCAATATCCTCTTTGACTCAATGTCTTTATCTAAAGGCAGTTCTTTTAATATCCAATGTTCATCCAGGCTCATTATGTAAAGATTTTTAAATTTTCTTTACAAAGTAAGTTGCTTTTGTTAAGAAAATCAAATTTTCTTAACAAAATATGTCGTCCATGTAAAGATTCCTTAATTATTTTTACTTAGGGTTCCGGAATATATCCCGTTTGTTCACACCGGGGGCTCCATAGCAAGGGTTACCCTGTGGCAATCCCTACGGCACGGGTATCGCTCGGCTGCCTGTTCTTAATGGAAGACATGCAAATGCCACCCGATCAACAGAATAATCAAGGCCAACCCTGAAATGAACGTAATCCAGAGCACCCTTCTTCGGATTTTCACTTCTTTATCGGACGATTCAATGGGGTGGGAATTGTATTTATGCTCCAGTATGAAGCCGATAAGCAGTCCTATTGGAAGCCCCATGGCAGGACCTAAGGCAATGTTCCCAATTGCCAGGCCAATCGGCATTCCAATGGGTATCCCAATAGCCATTCCAATGCCGATAAAATGTCCTTTTTTATATTGTGCTTTCTTCATTTTAATAGGATATATAGGATGATTCCGGCCAGGTAAATCAAAAAGCCTATTATCACGTATTTCCAAAGTCTTTGAATTTTCGGATCGGTTGAATCTTCATGCAATTGTGGTAAATAGACAACATAAAACGGGAGGGCCAGAGCCAATACTTTTAGGAAGAAAAATTTGATTGCTTCACATTGCTTTTTCTTCGGGAGGATGAATGTAAAAACTGCCGTTTCCATCGATGTTAAGTTCTTTCAGGAGTTTAGTAACTGAGTTCAGCATCATATATTATAAGTCTGAAGGATGGGAGGATAATTACACCCAAATATTAATTGCCCGTTGAGATGCAGTATTCGGCTTTACCAAATCAATTCTAAACGTAGGGTTCCCCAGATAAAATGCCAGGTCAGGTAGAACCCCATCCGACATATATACATGGCCAGAAAACCGTATTTCAAAAAAGCTTTCATCTGTACGACGCCAAAGATAAATACTTCGAGAAATACCAATACATCCCGGAGACCCATACGATTTGTTTCAGCACCGATCATAACCTGAAAAAATGGCTCAATTGCAGCCACTAAAAGAATAAGCATCCAGGGATGCTTTTTGATTTTGGATCTGAAAACAGCAAGCAACAAAGTGGCCGGCAACAGATGAAAGATGATTTCAGCCAGCAGGCCAATGGTAGGATAAAACAGGAGCGATTCGGGAAATAATACATGGATGTCTTTGGGAAAATTTTGCCAGAGATCGATTAATACCGGCATGCCCCCAAGGATAGTTGAAAGGACAAAGTAGAAGAATAGTTTTCGAACAGTGGTTGAGCTGATGATAAAATATAAACCAAACCGGTTCAGGTAGACAAGCGAAAAATAGGCTGCTGCGCCTGATGCCGGAAAGACGATCATTGGATTCAGGTTGCCCAGGATCTTACTGTAAAAAGCAGGATCGATCCAGGAACACACCATACTTACAATGATCCCAACAGTAAGAAATAGGAACAGGGGCCGGGTACTGCGCTCACCATCCGGGTTAATCCACCTGTGAATTAAAAACCGTACCTCGTTCATACCATCGTTGTTTTATTTCAAAGATTGGCCCAGTTTCTTTCCCAATTCATAAGCCTTTTCAAGTATGTTCGTTTGCTTTTTTACCGCGCCCTTTTCGAATGCTTTGAATACGGGCAGTGTTCCCAGAATATCAAACCCCAGAGCTTCCATGGGTTTTTGCATTGCTTCGATGGCAAACCCCATGTCTTCTAAATTCTCCTGTTCACAAACGGCCACAACAACGGCTTTTCTGTTTTGATTGGCCAGTCTCGAACTCCACTCGCGCGGACGGGTGTTGTTGTTGAATTCATAAAAGCAATACAACCGGTCTGTAAAAGCTTTAAACCTTTCCTCCTTTCAGGAGCAGCCAGAGGGCAAGGGACATTTCCCCGACGATGCTGGGTATGGCCACCAGCGCCAAAAAGATGGAACGATAGGCTTCATAGTTTTGGAGCAGGAAGTGGGCACCCGTATCCACCATATACATGATACCGGCGATCATGAGAAAGACCGCAATGAACCTGGGTTTTACCAAAATCCTACCAAGCAGGATCAGGTGGATGCCAAAGAAGAAAAGCCCGATCAGCCAGATATAATTGAAGATATCCACCTGTTTCAGGATCTCCTGGCCTGTGGTTGCCATCAAAGCCACAGGCAGGGCAAAAATTGCCACGCCCATAATGGCCGCATGCATCATCCGGAAGAGTGTGCTGAGACCCGATAAATGATGACCTTTATACAGTTCGTATAAGGCCCATGCCACCACCACATCAAAAACAACGGTAATCAAAAAGGCCAGGATCCCGAATCTTACCATCAGCTGATTCTCCTGGATGGTCACCAGGGGTTCCTTTAAAAGGGATTCAATCACAAAAAAATTGGCAAATATGGCCGCAAAGAAGATCACCAGGTAGCTGGAACCTGCAATGATCGATAGTTTCCTTGGTTTCATTGAATTATCCATATTCCGATTGCTCCACTAAAGATACGAAATATTTGAATGCCAAGGGTTACATTAAATTCTCGCGCATTTCATTTTTTCTGAAGGGTTTATCATTTTAGCCAGCTGTTTATTTGAAATTTAATGGATTGCATGTTCTCCTTTGTAGTCGTGTTCATTTTGTTATATTGCTTAAACAACACGCTGTCTGAGGTTCCCTTTACAGGATTGTCTTCTACTGCTTTCTCCCATAAGCGAACCCTTTCGTGATAGGTTTCAAGAAAAGTGCTGTCGATTAGCCCTTCTACTCCTTTGATGATTTTGAATTCAGCGGGACTCCTGTAGTAAATGAAGCCGGTAAAGATGTCTTGATATTGATAATTGTGAGAGTAAAAGGGCCAGTGGTCAAAATGGTCTTTACCAAAAGGAGATCCCTTCAAATCAAAACCAATATTGTCTTTTTCACATGCTTTAAATGCCGCGTCCCATTTGCCATCCTGAAGAGCAGTCCAGGAAATATCATTATCTGATCTGGCTTCTTCTATGCCCAGGGGATTGATCAAAACATTGGCGATTTTACCCGGATATTGGTCGAATAAATAACTCCCCACATTAGCGAAGGTACTTCCTTCCGGGCGTTTGAAATTATCGTTGTAGCTGTGACGATAATTCATAATGATGAGTGCTTTTTTTCTCTTATTTTTTGAGTGTTTAATTGAGTCGAATTTTTGCATGATGTAGTCTGCCATCAGGCTGTCCCTGTATGGAATCTTATTATTCCAGAAATCTTTCAGTTCGTTTGCCTCTGCAGAATCTAAATTGATTTCAACATCCGTCGGATATAAATGGATCTTTTCTGGAGGCGCGAGCTCCTGATTGATTTCATAAAGTGTTTCAATAAAATAGTGGTAATTGTAGACTCCCCATAGTGGATAAAAAGAACACCTCCTTTGAAACCCGATGACCTTTTGTTTTCGGATACTATCCGGTACATTCACCGAATGAATGAACTCATTGATGGCAGGATTCAGGTTACGCATCCCAACTTCGGTAAAAATATTTCCCACATTTTGAATAAACCCGGGGTCGGCAATTAATTCTTTAATAAACTGATATTGGGTGTATTCCCTGTGATCTCTTTCGCAGATGATCACTAAATCGTTTTCTTTAAATAGATCGAGCACATAGTCTTTGGCTGCTTGATGATCTTTTTCCAGAAAATGAACGTATGGATTTAATTCCGATTTATACGCGTTCTTTTTATCACAAGAAACTAATGTTGCTATGAGCAAGAGAAGGAATGGCGTAATAATTTTAAGCATATCGATCGGGTTTACTGTTTGCTGTGGGATGGCTTTATGAACACCATGGAACGAACTTCCTGGTTCCTGCCGTTCTGTGTTTGAAAAATAATCATGAAGGATTTTCGGGTCAAATTCATGAATTGTTTGTTCTTTGCCGGGCATCACATGTCGTGTAACATGGTTATGATTTGTCATTCCTCCTTCATGCCTCTAATGTTGTTATATACCCCGGTATGATATAAAATTAGTAAAATCAATTTAGGATAGTCAGCTTTTACGGGAGAAATTTTGACAGACAGGTCGTAATATTGAATCCTGTATTCAAATCCGGTAGTCCGGATCATCCCCAGCAGATATCGGCTCTTTGATTCAATTCCGATCAAAAAACTGGAGAAAGCCGGCTACGTTGAAGTGGAGAAAACCTTTAAGGATAATTTATCCCAAAACCATGGTCTCCATCACCAGGAAGGGAGCTAAAGCCTTTGAAGCCTATGTGAATGACCTTCAGAAATACATCTATCCCGAATAAAAAGGAAATCCACCCGATGGATTCTTCCGGTCATTTTCATGCTTCCGGGGGTTTGAGCATCTCCAGGTTCCCAACCATTTCCAGCCCTGCATTTTGTCCGGTACCCTCAAAAAGGATTTCCCCGTCGGGGGAAATAACTTGAACATCAATTTCTGAATCTATACTTTCGTGGATCACACGGTCCATCTTGCCCAGCATAGGTGCATTTAAAGGGCCGTTGCTGTTGTTGTGTCCTTCCAGCAGGAGTCGGTGTTTTTTTCCCTGTATTTCTATCCCCACTTTGTTTCTTTCATTTTCCAGTTTTACCAGGCGCGCCCCTGTATAAGTGGCAAAAGTGATCACCTTGTTTTTATGGAGAAAAAAACCGAGAAAACCGGTGAAAGTTTTACCTATCCAGGGAATGCGCGCAACTGAAAGCATGAAAGAGGTATTGGGTGTATTGAAATGATTGGTTTGAATCCAGACCCATGCCGAGGGCATGGACGAGCCCCAGTCCTTTTCAATATACCCGCTGCCGTCATGAAAGTTCAAATTTGTCCCATTGTGATTCAAATTGCCTGTAATTTCATGATGCAGACTCACTATCCCATGATAACACTCCATGAAAGGGGCATAGCGATACCATCCCATAATGCCCGGTCTCTGCAAGGTTGCCGGATATCCCACACTATTTTTAAATTCGATGTGACCCTTGAAGGTTTGTCCCCTTTGATCCATATCAAGATACAAACCACTGTCTGAAAAAGTATTTTGATCAATTTTGATGGTGAAAGAAGAGGAAGAAAAAGAGAAAGACTCCAGTGGATACCTGAAATACCAGGAATCCCCGGTTTTACCGTTGATAGCCTGTATAAAAGTATGGGTGTCTTCTCCGTTCAGGGAAACGCCGGGTATGAATGACCAACAGTGCTTCCCATTGGCACTTACGTTTTTAAAATACCATCCCTCAAAATAGTTGTTTTTCTTTCTGTTTCCCTGAAACCAATGAGGCTTCCAGATTTTTCGTACATCATAAACCGGACTTCTAAGAGAAGAACCTGCACCTGCGGGGGAGTAGAATTTCTCATGTTTTTTGTGAGCATCTCGATCTCTCATATGCTGTTTTCATTGTTGAATTGTACTTATCTGGTGAACTCCTTAAAGTTCCTTTACCACCTTTTCTTTGAATAATTAGATTCACGTTGTTATCTTCTGCAACATTCAGGAACTTTTTTTGTTTATGTCGAAAATCTGACTCATTCGTTGCCGCCACAATCAAACCTCCATGTTGTTATTTAAGTTCAAATTTACGTACTTTTTTATTGATTATCAGTTAAATTTAATGCCTGTATTCATTAAGGAGTATGATTTAATTGTTTAAATTTATCCCTGAGAGGCGATCGAATCTATTCAATCGAATGCTTACATTTACACGGAGTTTGCCGTTGGCAGTTGAATGGAAACAAAAACAGGTGAAAAGATGACCATGGTGCTTCAGAAGACACTGATTATCAGGAAATCTGTTCATGTTGCATTAGGCATGACTATATTGATCATTAGTTTTGTTCTTGAGAGGAATGTGTTGTTGTACCTGATTATAGCCGGAACACTATTCTCTTTTGTAACTTTCCATCATGAAAAGTTTCATCTTTTACATAAGAATGAAAACAAGAGTCTGGGCACCCTTTATTACCCCATTGGTATATTGTCATCTTATTTGATCTTGTACCATCTGCCCGTGTATTATTTTCAGTCATCTCTGATGCTGCTTTCCCTGTCAGATACACTGGCAAATTTGGCCGGACAGATACAGAAGAGCAATGGTTGGTTTCGGGCGTTCCATGACAGAAAGAGCGTTTACGGAATGATTGCCTACATCCTTTCTGCCATTTTGATTTTATATCTTTTATTACCCGATTTTTTGAGTTTAGATATCCCATATATCCTCTTTGTATTGCTATGGGCAGTTATTCTTGAAATAGCATCGGTGCGGGGTTCTGATAATTTTAGCATTCCGGCAGGCCTTGCCTTGTTTTTCTTTCTGACGTATCATTATGAACCCAATTATCTTTATTTATTCATCATTCTTATTGCTTTGGCGCCAGCGGGCCTTTTATTATATAGATTCAATATTCTGACACGCCGGGGAAGCTTTGTTGCCTATTTACTGGGGTTTTATTTAACAGGTATTGCGGGTTGGCCATGGTTGATGACTGTTTTGCTTTTCTTTTTGAGCTCTGCAGCTTTAACGAAAATGCGGCATGCCATGCATGGCGATCAATATACAGCCACGGTGCGCAATGCCTGGCAGGTTATTGCCAATATCATATGGGCAGTGACCAGCTCTTTGCTGTTTTTATGGACGCAGGATGAAATATTTATACTTTTCTTCATCGCTTTTGTGGCTGCAGTAACGGCTGATACCTGGGCCAGTGAAATTGGACCGCTGCTGAATAAAAGATGCTTTTCCCTGTCGACAATGAGATCCGAACCGGCCGGC
>Ga0207714_1001237_pt1 | contig 16666 bp, 16 predicted proteins | sample PonA232FremontCA_2_FD_187270 | JGI IMG/M metagenome (GOLD analysis project Ga0207714, IMG submission 187270) | Marine sediment microbial community from Fremont, CA, USA - Pond A23 Sediment 2 (SPAdes) | ecosystem: Environmental > Aquatic > Marine > Unclassified | place: USA: Fremont, California...
CACGCAGAAGCCCCCCACCACGATCCAGGCGGAGCCGCCGCCGGTGATGGACTTGATGGCGCCGACCGGGTTCTTCTGGCTGTTGCGCCCCAGCGACAGTTCGCCGAACAGGTAGGGCATCCCGATGAAGAGGATGCACAGCAAATAGATGAGGACAAAGGCCCCGCCCCCGCCCTCTCCGGCGAGGTAGGGAAAGCGCCAGATGTTGCCCAGCCCGATGGCGGACCCGGCGGCGGCGAGAACAAAGCCGATCCGGGACGACCACTGCTCTCGGTCGGTCGAGGTCGTGCTCATGGGGAGTCGTCGGGTTGGCTCGTAGAAGAGGGAAGGGAAACAGCCCGTGAGAACGGACTCGGCGCACTCATCACCGCCCGAAGTTAAAAGGTGACGAACGTGATCGCAATCGGGAGCCGGATGAGGGCCGAGAAGCGGGGGGAGGCCCCGCAGTGCACGTCACAGCACGCCGTAGAGCAGGTCGACGACCAGCACGGTCAGGATCGTAACGGGGAAGGCGTATTTGATTGCCGCCCGCCAGACAGGGCCGACCCATCGCCCCATCGCGGGTCCGTCGCCGGTCCGCAATTCGTCCAGGGCGTCGTCGGCGTCCCACACCCACCCCACGAACACACTCAGGAGGGCGGCGCTGAGGACGAGCGCCACGCTTCCCCAGAGAAAGTCCACGATGTCCAGGACCCCAGGGGCGGGCCCGAGGAGGCGGTCCCCGACGAGCCAGGACAGGTCGCTGAGGGCGGGCACGGCCCCCTGTGACAGGGCCGACGGCAGGCCGATCACAAACGCGACGCCCCCGGCGCCCCAGGCCGCCGTGCGGCGGGACCAGGCCGTTTCGTCAACGAGGTACGAGACGAACACCTCCAGCAGCGAAATGCCCGACGTAAAGGCGGCGATGGCGAGAAAGAGGAAAAACAGCGTCCCGACGAACGACCCGAGCGGCATTGCCCCGAACACGTCGGGCAGGACCACGAACACGAGCGAGGGGCCCTCCGCCGGGTTCTGGCCCATCGCGAACACGGCGGGGAAGATCATCAGGCCCGCCATGAGGGCAATGAGGGTGTCGAAGACCGCAACGTAGCCGCCGGCGACGACCAGGTTCTCGTCGTCGGGCAGGTACGAGCCGTACGTGATCATCGTCCCCATGCCGAGGCTCAGGGAAAAGAAGGCCTGGCCGAGCGCCTCGACGACCATCAGGACCGACACCTGCGAAAAATCGGGCGTCAGGTAAAATTCCAGCCCGGCACCCGCACCGGGCAGGGTGACGGCCCGAAAGGCGATGAGGCAGAGGAGGACGAACAGCACCGGCATCAAAATTTTTGCCCACCGCTCGATGCCCCGACGCACCCCCCGGGCAACCACCCCGGCCGTGGCGACAAGAAAGCCGCCAAACAGCGGAACGACCCACAGCGGATCGGCAATGAATTGGGCAAAGGCGGCGCCCGACGCCCCCGCGGCGGTGAGGTCCCGAAATACGTACCCCACGGCCCAGCCGGCCACCACCGCGTAGTAGCTGAAAATCGCGAGCCCCGTCCCCACGCAGAGCCCCCCGACGAGCGACCAGAGCGAATGCCCTCGAATGGCCCGGATGGCCCCGACCGGATTCCGTTTGCTGTTGCGCCCGAGGGCCAGCTCCGCAAAGAGATACGGAACGCAGAGAAACAGGAGGCAGGCGAGGTAGATCAGCACGAAGGCGCCGCCCCCATTGTCGCCGGCCTTGAAGGGAAACCGCCAGATGTTGCCCAGGCCGATGGCCGACCCCGCCGCGGCGAGGACGAAGCCGAGCCGAGAGCTCCACTGCTCCCGTTCCGGAGAAGGAAATGCCATTTCGGGACAGGCGGTTGAGCAAAGGGACTCGCCGCGCCAAGCGCGACCGTCCGGGTCGGAAAGACCCGGGGGGACAAGGACGATCAGACCGCGAAGATAACGGGTACTTCCCCTGAACACAACGACGAACGACGGGGGGAGGCGCCTGCCCACGGAAAATCATGGAAAACAGAAACCCGCCGGAGGGGGCTACGCGGTCCATGTGTCCTCGTCCGGATACCGATCCCGCTCACAGTACGTCCGGAGTCGAGGAACGCCCTGCGCGAGGTAGAAGGGCGGGCCGGCCGGCACGCCCTCGCCCGAGAGGCGCACCACCTCCACGTCGCCGGAGGCCTTGTATAGCTTCACGCGGCCGGCCACCGTGTCCTCGCCACCGAGGTCGTAGAGGCAGTAGCGCGGCGTTTCGTCCACCTTCCGGAGGGTGACGGGAAGGGCCATGGGGGGGCTGGACTAGATGCCCGAGGCGATGAGCAGCTCGATGTCGCGGTGGCTCATGCCGAACATCGAGGCCAGGTTCTGCTTCGTGAGGTGCTGCCGGTAGACGTACGTGCCGTTGCGCAGCCCCTCGTCGCGCCACAGGGCCTCGTTGATGGACCCGGCCTCGCCGATGCGGAGGAGGTAGGGGACGAGCACATGCGTGAGGGCGTACGAGGCGGTCCGGGCCGCATTCGAGGGCATGTTGGGCACACAGTAGTGGACGATGTCGTGCCGCCGGTAGGTGGGATCGGAGTGGGTGGTGGGGCGGCTCGTCTCGATGCAGCCGCCCTGGTCCATGACCGCGTCCACGATGACGCCGCCCGGGGCCATCGACTGCACCATGTCCTCCGTGACGAGAAGGGGCGAGCGCTCGCCGCCCGTGACCATGGCCCCCACCACCACGTCGGCCGAGCGGACGGCCCGACGGAGGTAGTGCTCGCTGGCGACGGCCGTGGTGACACTGCGGTCCAGCGTGTTTTCCAGGGTGCGCAGGGAGCCGAGTTCCGTATCGAGCACGATGACGTGCGCCCCGTAGCCGAGGGCGGTGCGGGCGGCCCACTGGCCAATCACGTCGGCCCCCAGGATGACCACCGTGGCGGGCGGGACCCCCGAGATGCCCCCGAGCATGACCCCCTTCCCCCCCTCGTTGCTTTCCAGGTAGCGCCCGGCAATCTGGATCGACACGGACCCGGTGATCTCGTGCATCATCCGCACGAGGGGGAACGTCCCGTCCGGGTCGCGAATGAATTCGAACCCGATGCCGGTAATCTGCAGCCGCATCAAATGGTGCAGAAACTCGGCGGTCGTGCCCCCAAGATTGAGCGCCGAGAGGAGAATCTGGCCCTTCTGGAGAAGCTCCATTTCGTCCTCTACCGGCGGCCCCACCTTCACGATCAGGTCGCTTCGTTCGTAGAGGTCGTCGGGGGCGGATACGAGTTCGGCCCCGGCGTCGACGTACTCGTCGTTCTGGAAATGGGCCTCGTGCCCGGCGCCCTCCTCCACGTACACCTCGTGTCCGTTGGCGACGAGGGCCCCCGTCCCGCTCGGGGCCAGGGCCACGCGCTGCTCCTCGTTGCCCACCTCGCGGGGCACGCCGATGCGGAGAGACTCTTGCTCGTCGTCCTGCTTGAGGGGCTTCTCCTGCGTCATGAGGCCGCGCTCACGCTCAAAGCCCTGCTGTAAAGAGGGAATCTCCATATGGATCGGTGGGCCGCGAGGTACAGTGCATTCGGGGGACAAACGCCCGGCAATTTGGGCATTGGGTCCGCAAACGATCTAAACTATAAAAGCAACATCGCTTTTGCACACTCAGGCCCGTAGGGAAGGCACGAACGGGGCGCTTCCCTTCGTGCCCTCAGCAAGCGCCCGCCGGGCGGGCGATACGGTAGACCTTTTCCGGCCCGGCCCCTATGTTCGACGTTCCACCGAGTCCCCGCATCGAGCCGACTGTTTAGAGATGTCCCGTAGCGCCCCCATCGGTCCGATTGCCATCGTAGGGGCCGGAGCTCTGGGCACGGCTCTCGCGCGAGGCCTTTCCGCAAACGGACACCAGGTTGAGGCGGTGGTGAGCCGGAACGAAGAAGACGCTCGGGCGCTGGCCAATCGGGTCGGGGCCTCCGTGGCGGGGACGACGGGAACGGCGCTGCCGGCCCCCGTCCGGCTCGTGCTGATCTGCGTGCCGGACGATGCAATTGAGGACGTGGCGGAGGACCTGGGGCACTGCGGCCATCCGTGGGGGGACACCGTCGTGGCCCACACGTCCGGGGCGAAGAGGGCGGCGGTCCTCGACCCCCTCGCCCGGCAGGGCGCCGCCCCCATGAGCTTCCACCCGGTGCAGACGTTTACGGAGGAGACGCCCCCCGAGGCGTTCGAAGGGATCGCCGTGGGGCTCGAAGGCGACGACCGGGCCCTTGCCGTGGGGGAGGCCCTGGCCGGCGTGCTCGGGGCGCAGCCCCTCCGGCTGACGCCCGACGAGAAGGCGCGGTACCACTGTGCCGCCGCCCTCGCCTCCAACGGCCTCGTCGCGCTTCTGGCCGTCGTGGAGGAGGTGCTCGGGGGCTTGAAAGAGGAGGACACCGCGGCGTCGGGCGCCGCCCTCGTTGCGCCCCTCGTGGAGCACACGTGGGCCAACCTCAAGGAGGGGCGTCCGGAGGAGGTGCTCACCGGCCCCGTAATGCGGGGCGACACGGGCACTGTTCAGGCACACCTCGACGCGCTGGAGCGGGAGGCCCCGCACCTTGTGCCCGTTTACGCGGCCCTTTCCAGGGAGATGGTGCGTGTGGCCGCGCGAGGCGGGCACCTGTCCGACGACCAGGCAGAGGCGCTCCGCTCCTCTCTGGGAACGGGCACGGACGCCGACCCCGACTCGGAAAGGTAAGCCCCCTTTTGCGTTGAATAAACACGAGACTCCCTCTTTCTTGACAAGTGTGCGGCGGAATTTGGAACCCGCACCGGCCCTGCGATTTTGTGTGAGCCTGCTTTCGGGCGCCTTTGGGGCATCAATTGGAGATGCCGCAGGTGCCATCGTGGGCGCCTCCTCCACTGTTGTTTCACAATGCGACATCCTGCATGAGTGCCGAGGCACACGAGCGCCAGACCGGATCGACGGCGGCCGAGGACGAACAAGAGGCCGGCCCGGAGCAGTTTTCGGGTCGGTCGCTCTTGCTGGCGGACGAGGACGAGGTGCCGTCTGAGGTCCCGAATCCGGACGTGGAGGCCCTCCGCGCCCTCGTGGCCGAGGCCGACTGCCAGTGTGCCCCGTACCAGTCGGTGGCGGTGGCCGCCGTGCAGATTTTAGAGAAGGCCCTTCGCTACGAGCGGCAAGCGGCGAGCGCGGCCCTTTCGCTGGGGCAACAGGAGAAGATGAGATCCATGGTGGAGACGGCGGAGCAGGCTGTGTCGGTCCTGCGCGACACGCTCACCGCGCAGGGGCACAAGGTGATGCATCTGTGCACCGAAAAGGCCCCGGTGGGGCCGGCGTCGGCGGCCGACGATGCGGGACAGCCCTGGTGGTTCACGCTGTCCAATGCGCTGGAGGTGCTGGAACAGGGCACCGACCAGATGACCTCGCTCACGACGGGCCAGTCGACGGGCAGTGCCGCCCGCGAGCTGAGCCAACTCACCGCGCAACTTCTTCGAAGCCACCACGATGCGCTGCTGCTGGAGGCCGAGGAGTGGATCTCGTAGGGCCTCCCGGCGGTCGGCTTGGCCTGCCGGCGGCCCCCGTCGTCTCGTTGCCACGCGAAAGGCCCCTGCGGCCGAGTGCCGTTTGCCGACCGCTCGTGTACGTTTGCTCTCTTCCATTGACGATCTAGTCCCCGAATGTCCCCCGCATCCTCAGAGCTCAGTGAACAGGAACAGCGCCGGCGTGAGGAGCGCGACGCGCTCGAACGGCGCGGCATCGACCCCTACCCCTACGCGTGGGACGTGGATGCCCACGCCGACGAGATCCTCGATACGTTCGACGACGACCTGCATCAGCCGGAGGACGGCGAGGTCGGGGGGTACAAGGTCTCCGTTGCCGGCCGCATCACGGGGCTTCGGGTGATGGGGGGCTCGGCGTTCTTCGACCTGCGGGACGAGACGGGCACGATTCAGGTCTACGTGCGCGCTCAGGACCTGGGCGAAGACGTCTACGACGAGGTCTTCACGGAGCTGTTTGACATCGGGGACATTGTGGGCGTCGAGGGGTTCGTCTTCCGGACGGGGATGGGGGAGGTGACCGTCCGGGCCGCCGCCGACTTTCAGTTGCTGGCGAAGGCCCTGCGGCCCCTGCCGGTGGTGAAGGAGACCGAGGAGGAGACCTACTACGAGGTGACGGACAAGGAATTTCGGTACCGGCAGCGGTACGTCGACCTCGCAGTAAACGAGGACGTGCGGGGCGTCTTTCGGCAGCGGTCCGAACTCATCTCGACGATGCGCGGCTTTCTGGACGAGCAGGGCTGTTTGGAGGTGGAGACGCCCGTCCTTCAGCCCGTGTACGGCGGGGCGTCGGCCGCCCCGTTCGAGACGCACCACAACGCGCTCGACATGCCGCTTTACCTCCGCATCGCGGACGAGCTGTATCTGAAGCGGCTGTTGGTGGGGGGCTTCGAGGGGGTCTACGAGATCGGGAAGGACTTTCGGAATGAGGGCCTGAGCCGGTTCCACAATCCGGAGTTCACCATGATGGAGTGCTACGTGGCGTACAAGGACTACCGGTGGATGATGGACCTGACGGAGGACCTTCTCCGCACGGCCGCCACTGCGCTGCACGACACGCCCACGGTGGCCTTCGAGGGACACGAGATTGACTTCGGGGGGGAATGGACACGAATTCCGTTCTTCGAAGCCATTGAGGAGGCGACCGGCTTCGACCTGTATCGGGCCGGGGCCGATCGGGTCTACGACGTGGCGGCGAACGAACTGGGGCTGGAAGAGGTCGAGGCCGACATGGGCCTGGGCGGGCTCCTCGACGAGATCTTCAGCGAAACGGTGGAGCCGACGCTCGTCCAGCCCACCTTCGTGACCGATTATCCGATTGAGCTGAGTCCCCTCGCCAAAAAGCACCGCGAGAAGGAGGGGCTCGTGGAGCGATTCGAGCTCGTGGTGGCGGGGCGTGAGGTGGCCAACGCCTTTAGCGAGCTCAACGACCCTCAGGATCAGCGCGAGCGGTTTGAGCGGCAGGCGCGCCAACGCGCCGCGGAGGCGGACGATGATGTGGATCCGGAGAACTTGATCGATGAGGACTACCTCCGGGCCCTGGAGTACGGCATGCCGCCTGCGGCCGGGCTGGGCGTCGGCATCGACCGCCTTACCATGATCCTTACCGGGCAGGAGTCGATCCGCGACGTCATTCTCTTCCCCCTGCTCCGCCCCGAGCAGTAGGCGGCCCCGAGCAGTAGGCGGCCGCCTGGGCGCCGCGGCGCCGTGTTCACCGACTCCCAGTGGGCGGCGCGCACCGCCCGGAACACGGACGCCCGCCGCCGAAGGGCCAGGCGCTCGTCTGTCGGGGGACGTGTGGTGTTGGCGACAGCACTGCCCGTCCGTCGAGGCGGCCGGCTCCAAGAGCCGCACCACCGGGGCGAGCCCGCTCCTAAATGGGCCCCATTAAAAAACGGGCGGACCCCCGCGAAGGGATCCGCCCGCAGAGGCGGCTCAAATGAGCGTGGAAGGGACTCCTGCTACATGCCGTCGTCTTCACGCTGCGGCAGCGAGTCGGCGCGGCGGTACTGCCGCGTGCCGCCCTTCTTCGAGGTGATGCCTTCAACCTGGCCCTGACCACTGGTCATGATGCGGGAGCCGGGCACGCCGTTGTTCTGGTAGAAGCTGGACACGGCCTCGGCTCGGTCCTCCGAGAGCGACTGCACGTTGCGCTCGCCCGGCGCGGCGAAGCCTTCAACCTGCACGCTCAGGTTCGGGCAGTCGGAGAGGATGTCGGCGTTTTCCTGAAGACTTTCCTCTCCCTCCTCGGTCAGCGTGCTGGAGTTGCGATCAAAGAAGGCCGAGTTCATCTCGCTCACGGTGGTGCAGATCTCCGGGAGTACGCGGTTGACGCGGACGGTCACCGTCCGGGTCTCCTCCCCCACATCGTTGGACGCCTCCAAGCGCGCGGTGTACTGTCCCGGCTCCTCGTAGGTGTGGGTGGGCGACTGGCTCATCGACGAGGAGCCGTCCCCGAAGCTCCAGCTCCGTGACACGGGCGTGTCCCCCTGCACGTTGCTGCTGAAGCGCACCGTCTCGCCTTCGTCGACGGGGTTGGGCGTCGCGTTGATCGAGGTGATAGAGGCGGGCTGGGGCGGCGGGACCACGCGCACGGAGATGGTGTCCGAGTCGGAGCCTCCTTCGTTGCTCGCCTGGAACCGGATGGCGTACTGCCCGGTCGAGCTGTAGCTGTGATTCGCCAGCAGTCCGGAGCCGGTCGACCCGTCGCCGAACTCCCAGGTGTAGGTCAGGGGGTCGTCGGCCTCCGCCTCGTTGATTGAGGCTTCGAACGTGCCGGTCTCGTCAGTCTCAAGGGTGTCGGGGCCGCTTACCGACTGCACGACGGGGGCGGTCGCTCCACACCCGGCGAGAAAAAGTCCCCCGACAAGGAGGAGAAGAGGGGCCCAGAGTGAAGAGAGAGAGTGCGCGTTCGAAGAGATATTGGGGTTCATCATAGGGTTGATGGTGTTTTAAAGGAAGTAGAGGCCGAGAGAAGAGAAACGGTGGCTCCCCAGGGCCACCCCCACTGGAGAGTTCAGGGTTTCTACACGATGTGAAGGTATAGAACGTGGTTCGGACACGCAATTGCTTCCCCAAGAATAAATCCGGGGTCTTCAAGAAGAAATCGCCTATGGGGCGGGGCGGCGGTTGGCCCACAGAGGAAAAGGGGGCCGTGGGCGGGACGCCACGTTCGTCCCGGAGACTGCGTTGGCCGGGGCAAATTGGGGGGCCGAACGTGCTACTCCAGCGCATCCACGTGCTTTTCAAGCGTGCTCTTCCGGTTGGCGGCTTTGTTCTCGTGGATGATGCCTTTGGCGGCCAGACGGTCCAGGTCGCCCTTCACGTCGTTGAGGAGTTCTTCGGCTTCTTCCTTGTCGTCCAGGGAGCGGAGGGTTTTGATTTTCGTGCGGACGCGGCTCTTCTGCGACTTGTTGCGCTTCTGGCGCTTTTCATTCTGCCGCATGCGCTTCTTTGCAGATTCGTGTCGGGGCATGGTCTGGGGGTCGGTACGTGAGGAGAGGAGTGTGAGTAGTGTCGATCGGGCCTCCCCGAACGCATCGCACGGGCCGACGACGGGTTCCTGTCTCCCCGTCGAAGATTGTGCGAGTCGCCTCGGAGGGAATAGGTGTTCTTTTCGGAAAGCGGCCTAGAAACCGAAAACACCGCGGTCCGTTCCTCACCGCCAGGATACGTTTCTCCCTCCGCCCCGGACGGGCGGGCCGCTCGGCGGCACGGCCGAATCGGCCTGTCCCGTCCTTCCTCTGGTGCTTGGCAGAAGAAAGGTGTTATGTGGTCGTTCTTCGCGGATCTCGTCCAGAAGGTGGGCACCGAGCAAACCATCGTCGTCATGGACGCGGAGGGGGTGGGCAAGACGCGACGCCACCACGTTCGCCCGTCGCGCATGGTCGCGATGTGGGGGGGGAGCCTGGCGGCGGCCGGTCTCCTCGCGGCCCTTCTGGTCGCATTTACGCCACTGCGTACCCAGATTCCGGGCTACGGAACGGAGGAAATGAAGGAGAATGCCCGCCTCAACACCCTCCGTGTGCGGGCCCTTCAGGATTCGCTCGCCGCCCAACGGGATTACATTCAGCGCCTTCGTCGACTCATCACCGGTCGGGTTGAGCCGGCGCCCGCCTCCGACGGAGCCCGTTCGGAATCTGGGTCGGAAGGGGGGGCAGTGGCAACGGGGGAGGTGGGGCCCTCAGCGGGCGGAGGCGCTTCCGGCGCACCCGCCCGGAACGCCCACCAGCAACCGGCCTTCGCACCGAGCCCCCGTTCGGGCGCCGGCGCGGACGCCCCTGCGGGGCTTTCGTTTCCCCTCTCGCCCCCGGTTGCGAACGGGTTCCCGACCCGAGGCTTCGACGTGGCGACTGGGCACTACGGCATCGACGTGGCGGTGTCCGAGGGCGACTACGTCCGGTCCGTGGGGGGCGGGTACGTCGTCTGGGCCGACTGGGCGCAGGACGGCGGCTACACGATTGCGGTTCAGCATGCCGGTGGATACCTTTCGGTCTACAAGCACAACAAACGCCTGCTCAAACAGCTGGGCGACCGGGTGACGGCCCAAGAGCCGGTCGCGGTAACCGGAAACACGGGCGCCGTGACGACCGGCCCTCACCTACACTTTGAGCTCTGGCAGAATGGCCTTGCCCAGGGGCCGGACGCCTACATCGCAGGCTGGTAGCCGATGTCAGGGCGACTGCCGTACCTCCTTTGGACTTCCATTTTTCGCTGATGGGACTCTTCGCCAACTCGCAAACGGACGACGCTTCATCCTCCATGGCTAACCAGACACGCACCGTTCAGGATCAGGTGAATCTCGTCGGCGAAGGCACGGTCTTCGAGGGAACCGTCCGGGCGAAAAGCGACGTCCGCGCCAGTGGGCGCATCGTGGGGACCCTCGAGGTCGATGGCAAAACAATGATTGCCGAAGAGGGGGAGGTAGAGGGGGAAATTATCGCGACCAACGTCGAGATTGCCGGGCAGGTACAGGGCGAGATTTACGTGGACGAGCGTCTGGTCCTCAAGAGCACCGCCCAGGTGGACGGGACGATCGAGACGGATCGCCTGGTCGTGGAAGAGGGGGCGGAGTTCACGGGGGAGTGCGAGATGGGCACGACCCTTTCTGAAAGCAAGGCGCCCTCTGGGGAGGCGAGTTGGGAGCGCGATTCCGTGCGCTCCGAGCGATCTGAGGCCGAAGACCCGGAGCCGTCGGGCGAGGCAGCTGAGGCGTAGGCACGGGCCGGGGCAGGGCCGTGCCGCACAGGCCATCGGTGCACGTTGGGTATGAATCGTTCAGAAGACCGGGCTCACGCTGAACCGGACGAGGCGCCGGCCGACCGCCCCGGCGCTTCTCGGGCCGACGACGAGGGCTCCGCGGAGAAGCGGGGACCGTGGAGGCGTGCCCTCCGTGACATCACCCCGTATCTCGACCTGGGCTGGCGCCTCATGGGGGGGGCCGCCTTTCCGCCCCTCATTGGAGCGTACGTTGACTGGCAGCTCCAGACCGCCCCTTGGGGGTTGTTCGTCGGGGCGGCGATTGGACTCGTGGGGTCCGGGCTTCAGCTCCGACGGCTTCAACACGAATTCCGCTCTTGACGCCGCAGCGGGCCGCCATAACGAGCCCGCCAAGTCTGGGGCGCGCTCCTCCGAAATTCTTTCATGCACGATTCACCGCTTCTCATAAGTCCCGCACCGCCCCGATGCGTAGCTTCAGGGTCGGTGTGGGAACGTTGATGTGCGTAGCGTAGGGGTTCGCCCCACATTCATTGCCGCGCATCGCCCTCACTGACCAACTGCCGGCACCGCGATGACAACTGGGTTGTGGCTGGGTCTCGGAGGGGGAGCCGCAACGGTGGGGCTCCACGTCCTTGCCCGCATGCTGACGCACTACGCGGCCCTGCGGGCATCGGACCGAGAGACGTTCCTGATCATCGAGTTGGGCGGGCTCGGGGGACGAATGGGTCTTGTCTTCGTCGCAATGATCGTGGTCCTCCTGTACGCTCCGGTCCACGTGCCGACGTACGTAGGGACCCTGCTCGGGCTGCTCTTCGTGAGCATCGCGTTCGAGATTTGGATGATTGTCCGACGGATGAGACAAGACGGCCTCATGGCCCGAGATTGAAAGCGCCCAGTCCGTCGTGCACACGATCGCTATTTCATAGATACAGACCTTATGATCGGTCGGGTTCGCCCTCTGCGAATTGTTGCCCTCCTCGTGCTGGGAATGAGTCTGGCACTGCCCGCGGCGCCTGCGAAGGCCGCGGACGGAGAGCTGACCCTTGAGGGCATCGTCAACAACACCATCCTCGGGCACGCCGAGGACGGATACTACCTTAACCTTAAGCCGTTTGCGCAGGTTGAGCTCCCGCGCATCATGCTCGTCCGCACGGCGGACGGCGCACTGACCCTTGAAGCGTACGGGAGCACCAAGGGGCTCCTGCAAAACGGGCCGTACGGCCTGGCCGCCCACGGGGACGAGGGGGAAGGGCACGCCGGCCCAATCACGGCGTCGGCCGAGCTTGCAGAAGCCATCGAGGCGAAGGAGCACCTCCACAGCACGGCGGTCCGCACCAGCGGCGAGGTCGTCGCGGACCTCTCCATTTCTCGGCATCTCATCTTCGGGCTGCTGGCGATGCTCATCGTGCTGGGGGCCTTCATTGCCCTGGCACAGCGTTACAAAAAAGAGCACGACCGCCCCGAGGCGCCCCAGGGCGTCTTTCAGAATATGATGGAGGTGCTGGTCGTGTTCGTCCGGGACGAAATCGCGAAGCCCAACATTCCGGACGGAAAGTGGCGCACGTTTCTGCCCTACCTGCTGACGGCCTTCTTCTTTATCCTCGTCGCCAATATTTTAGGGCTCGTGCCGTTTGCGGGGGCGGCCACGTCCAACATCGCGGTGACGGGGGTGATGGCCATCATGACGTTCTCCATCGTGCTCCTCTACGGCTCGTCCGACTACTACAAGGAGCTGCTGACCGGGCCGCCGGACGCCCCTGTTCTCATTCGGATCATCCTGGTGCCCATCGAGATCATCGGTCTCGTGATGCGGCACCTCGCCCTCGCCATTCGTTTGTTTGCAAACATGATGGGCGGATCGCTCATCATCTTCAGCCTCATCGGGCTGGTCTTCATGATGAACGTGATCATGGGAGAGGCGGCGGCCTGGTCGACCACCGTCATTAGCATAGGATTCACCGTCTTCATCTTGCTGCTCAAGCTGCTCGTTGCCTTCATTCAGGCGTACGTATTCACCATTCTCTCGGCCCTCTTCATCGGAATGGCCGTGGAGGAGCATCACCCCGGGGGCGAGGAGTCAGAGCCCGACGTCGGCCTCGACGGCCGGGTCGAAGACCGCCTCGACGCCGTGGAAGACAAGATGGAGGACCGCGTGCAGCCGACGACGGCCTAGCGCCGGGGCGATGTCCGGAGGACGCCGTCAGGCTGCGCAACGCACGACCGCTGCACGACCACTCGCACACTGTACACATCACACTCGGAGAAGAACACTATGGACCCCGCTGCTCTTGCATACCTCGCCGCCGGTCTCGGAGCCGGCATTTCTGCCGTTGGCGCCGCGATCGGAATTGGCCGGCTGGCCAGCTCCTCGATGGACGGGGCGGCTCGCCAGCCCGAAGCCGCCGGAGACATTCGAGGCCTAATGATTGTCTCTGCCGGTCTTATTGAGGGTGTGGCCCTGTTTGCCCTCATTATTTGCCTCCTCCTCGTCCTCTTCGTCTAACGGCCGTGCCGAAACGGAACGAGAGGGCGCACGTGCAGTCCACGCTGCCTCGGGTCGGGCACGATTAGAGACTCGACGGTGCGAGGGGCAGCGTTGCAAGCGGCCCGCCCCGCCCAGAAGAACGTGGCCGTCCGCCGCACTCTTCCCGCCACAACGGTTCGGGGATGCGTCTCCCGATGCCACGGCCGAGGCCCACGAGGCGCCCCGAGGCCCCCGCCCGGGGCGGCGGCCCGTTGTCGGCCTCCATCGTGTTGCCCTCGCGCCCGCGCCCTGCAGTTAAATTTCGTCGTCCGGTTTGTCCTTTGCCTATGACCGCCCTGTTTGCCCAGAGCCTCGTCACCCCATCGGTGGGGCTCATTTTCTGGAAAACCGTCGCGTTCCTGATCTTCCTCTACATCCTCTACCGATTCGGGTGGGGGCCGATCACCGAGTCGTTGGAGGAGCGAGAGGAGGAGATTGAGCACTCCATCCAGCGCGCCGAAGAGGCCCTCGAAGAGGCCAAGGCGATTCAGGCGGAGAACGAAGAGGCCCGCCGCGAGGCGGAGCAGAAGGCCCAGCAGATCCTTCGGGAGGCTCGCGACTCGGCCGAAGAGCTCCGCGAGGAGGAGAAGGCCAAAACGCGCCGTGAGATCCAGGAGATGAAGGAGCAGGCCCAGGCCGAAATCGAGCGTGAGAAGCAGGCGGCCCTCCAGGAGCTCCGTGATGAGGTGGCCGACCTCGCCATCGAGGCGGCTCAGAAAATCATCGAGAACGACTTGGACGCCGACCGGCACCGGCAGCTCGTGGACGACGCCCTCGACGACTTCCCGACGAATTAGCGCCCGGGATGAGATGGACCCGGCCCGCGCGCCCAATCTTTTACTCCAGACAGCCGTATGAGCCAGCGCACGGTCACCCGGCGGTACGCCGCCGCGTTATACGAAGAAGCCAACGCGAATGGCGTCCTTGAGGCCATCGACGAGGACATCCGGATGCTTCTTGAGAGTCTCGACTCCAACCGCCCGCTGGTCCGGGTCTTCGAAAGCCCCGTGATCCCGCAGGACAAGAAGGATTCCATTGTCCGTGAGCTCCTGGGCGATCGGGTCGAAGGCCTGACGGTGCGATTCCTTCGGCTGCTGATCCGGAAGGACCGCGAGACGATGACGGAGGCCATTCTCGATCAGTACCAGACCCTTCGCGACGAACAGCGCGGCATCGTGGATGCGGAGGTCACGGTGGCCCGCCCCCTGGCCGACGAGACCCGCACGGCGCTCGTGAGGAGTCTGGAGGAGAAAACGGGCAAGGAGATTCGCCTCCACCTGCACGAGGACGCGGACCTGATCGGGGGGCTTGTGGTCCGAATTGGGGACCGTGTCTTCGACGCCAGCGTGCGCAGCCAGCTCGGCGCCCTCCACGACCGGCTCCGTGAGGCGACCCTTTCGGAAAATGCCCTCGACGACGGGGCGTAGCCCTCCGCGGCCCGCCGCCGTCCCACTTGTTCTTCACGACTTGATCTCTCGATCCTTCCATGTCCAACGGTAGCATCCGACCCGACGAGGTCACCGACATTCTCCGTCGCGAACTTGGCGATTTTGAAACCGAGGCGGAGGAGTACGAGGCCGGGACCGTGTTGGAGGCCGGTGACGGCATCGCAACCCTCTACGGCCTGAGCAACGCCCAGGCGAGCGAGCTCGTGGAGTTTCCCGAGCAGGACGTGGAGGGCATGGTCCTGAATCTCGAAGAGGACAACGTGGGGGTCATTCTCTTCGGCGACGTCGACGCGGTGAGCGAGGGCGACGAGGCGCGTCGCACCGGGCGCATCGCGTCGGTCGGCGTGAACGAGAACATGCTGGGCCGTGTCATCGACCCGCTCGGTCGGCCGCTCGACGGCAAAGGGCCCATCGAGGGCGAGAAGACGGTGCTCCCGCTGGAGCGAAAGGCGCCCGGTGTCATCTACCGGGAGCCGGTCGAGGAGCCCCTGCAGACGGGCATCAAGGCCATCGACTCGATGATCCCGGTCGGGCGCGGCCAGCGTGAGCTGGTCATCGGGGACCGCCAGACCGGAAAGACGGCGGTTCTGACCGACACGATCATCAACCAGAAGAAGACCCACCAGGAGGGCACGGACAGCGGCGATCCCGTCTACTGTGTCTACGTGGCGGTGGGGCAGAAGGACTCGACGGTGGCGCAGGTGCAGCGCGACCTGGAGCGCAACGGGGCGATGGAGCATACGGTGATCGTCAACGCCTCCGCCTCCATGCCGACGCCCCTGCAGTACGTCGCTCCGTTTGCCGGGGCCTGCATCGGCGAGTACTTCCGCGACACGGGGCGGGACTCGCTCGTGTGCTTCGACGACCTCTCGAAGCAGGCCGTGGCCTACCGGGAGCTTTCGCTCCTGCTGCGTCGCCCGCCCGGCCGCGAGGCCTACCCGGGCGACATCTTTTACCTCCACAGCCGCCTGCTCGAGCGGGCCGCGAAGATCATCAGTGACGAGGAGGTGGCCGCCCAGATGAACGGTCTCCCCGATGCGCTCCAGGACAAGGTGCAAGGCGGGGGCTCGCTCACGGCCCTGCCGGTCATTGAGACGCAGGCCGGCGACGTGTCCGCCTACATCCCGACAAACGTCATCTCGATTACTGACGGCCAGATTTACCTGGAGACCGACCTCTTCAACGCGGGCATCCGGCCGGCCATCGACGTCGGGGGATCGGTCTCCCGCGTGGGCGGCTCCGCGCAGGTGGACGCGATGAAAGACGTGGCCGGGACCCTCCGGATCGACCTCTCCCAGTACCGCGAGCTGGAGGCCTTCGCCAAGTTTGGGTCCGACCTCGACCCCTCTACGCAGCAGCAGCTCAACCGCGGGGAGCGGCTCGTCGAGATTCTGAACCAGAACGAGTTTTCGCCGGTGCCGGTCGAGGAGCAGGTCGCCATCATCTACGCGGCCATCAACGGCCACCTCGACGACGTGCCGGTCGACGACATCGAGGACTTCGAGGAGGAGTACCTGGAGCGCCTCCGCCTCCGTCACGAAGACGTGCTGACCGAGATCCGCGAGACCGAAGAGCTTACCGACGCGGCCGAAGAAGCCTTCGAAGAGGTCGCTGCGGACATTGCCGACGTCTACGCTGAGGACGAAGAGGAGGAAGAGGAAGACGTGCTCGCCGACGAAGGCGCGACGGCGTAGCCCCTCGCCGCGGCCCCGCTGCGCGGCGACGCGGCTCGATGAGTCCCCGGCGAACCGATCGGGGCGGCCTCGGACGAGGCGCCCGCGCTTCCTCCACTGCCTGTCGGCCGTCCCCATTCCCACTCCTGCACGACGACCCCCCTGCCTGATCCATGGCGAACCTTCGCGACATTCGGAACCGGATCGACTCGATCGAGAACACCAAGCAGGTGACCCGGGCCATGAAGATGGTGGCGGCGGCGAAGCTGCGGCGGGCCCAAGAGAAG
>Ga0207714_1001238_pt1 | contig 16652 bp, 28 predicted proteins | sample PonA232FremontCA_2_FD_187270 | JGI IMG/M metagenome (GOLD analysis project Ga0207714, IMG submission 187270) | Marine sediment microbial community from Fremont, CA, USA - Pond A23 Sediment 2 (SPAdes) | ecosystem: Environmental > Aquatic > Marine > Unclassified | place: USA: Fremont, California...
CCGGTCGCCCTTCGCGTCCCTGATGAAGGGATACGGGAGGGGGAACGCGTCACCCTCAGAGTCTCTTCGAGAGAGCCTTTGCGTGCCGAGATAGCCGAGGACCCGCCCTATGGCGGATACGAGGTCGAACGCGCCTCGCTCGACGGATGGCTCGACTCCTTCGACGGGGTCGCTGTCTGTACGTCGAGACGGGGCAAGGAGGTCGAACTGTCCGACCTCCGTGTGGATGAACCCACAGACCTCGCAGTTGTCTTTGGCTCTCCCGAGCGCGGTGTTCAGGAGATTCTGAGGGAGCGTGACGCTTCCGTCGATTTCGATTACGTACTAAACACCGTGCCTGACCAAGGTGTCGAGACTGTGAGGACGGAAGAAGCCGTTCTCGCAACACTCACCTTGGCGAACATAGCAAACAGATAGGAGAGAAAACGAATGCCAACGCCATCGAATCCGAGGAAAGGATCGAAGGGCTTCGGACCGCGGAAACGCGCAGCAAGTGAAGTGCCGCGTTTCCGTACTTGGCCCGAAGCCGACGGTGAGCCGTCGCTACAGGGTTTTGCCGGGTACAAAGCCGGTATGACCCATGTAATGATGGTCAACGACCATCAGGACTCGCCGCTTGAAGGAACGACCGAGAGTGTACCTGTGACGATAGTCGAGACGCCGCCTCTACGTGTCGCAGCCGTCCGGACTTACAGAGACACACCGTACGGAAAACGACCCATAACGGAGGTCTGGACGGACGAGTTGGATGAGGAGACGGAACGCGCTGTCGCACAACCCGACGAAGCCGGAGATATAGACGAACTGCGCGAAGCAGACGACGTTGACGAGGTGCGTGCCATTGCTTACACAAATCCCGCCGATGTGGACGGAATACCCAAGAAAAAGCCCGACCTGATGGAGATACCCGTCTCGGGCGGAGACGCCGACGCGCGTATCGACCACGCCGGGGAACTCCTCGGTACAGAGACCGAGGTCGGCGACGCACACCGCGCGGGCGAGTACATAGACGTGTCGGCGATAACGAAGGGTAAGGGGACACAAGGTCCCGTCAAACGTTGGGGAGTACGTCTGCGCAAGGGCAAACACTACCGTCAGGGATGGAGACGCCGTATAGGCAATCTTGGTCCTTGGCACCCTTCGCGTGTACGTTCCACCGTCCCACAGCAGGGACAGACGGGTTATCATCAGCGCACAGAGATAAACAAACGTGTTCTTTCGGTAGACGACGAGGGTGCGACGCCCGACGGCGGCTTCGTCAACTACGGCGAGGTTTCTTCGTCTTACATGCTCGTCAAAGGAAGCGTTCCGGGTCCGAAGCAACGTCTCGTCAGGACGCGCGACGCCGTCCGCCCCAAGGACGAGGCGGCGTACGACCCCGAGATACGTTACGTGAGCACGAGCTCTGATCAAGGATGACGAGAGAAGTACAGAAACTCAACAACGAAGGAGACGAAGCAGGAAAGGCGGAACTACCCGAGGCTTTCGGGACGACGTACCGACCTGACCTTATTGAGCGTGCCTTCCTTGCGACACAGTCGAGCAAAAAACAGCCTTACGGCACAGACGAACACGCAGGTCTACGAACGAGTGCCGAGTCGCGCGGAAGCGGTCAGGGTCTGGCACACGTCCCGCGTGTCAAAGGCACCAGTCGCGCAGCGAGGGTACCGCACACGAAAGGCGGACGGCGAGCACACCCACCGAAGGCTGAAAAGAAGATAGGCGAGGAGTTCAACGACAAGGAACGCGCACTCGCTTTCGAAAGTGCGGTCGCAGCAACCGCCGACGAGGTACGTGTACGTGACCGCGGTCACGACTTCGGCGAGGACGTTTCGCTTCCTGTCGTCCTTGACGCGGAGTTCGAGGAACTCGTCAAGACACAGGAGGTCGTCAAGGTTCTCGAAAGCCTCGACCTCCACGCCGACGTAGAACGCGCAGACGAAGGACGCGGTGTGCGTTCGGGACGCGGAAAGACGCGTGGCAGGAAGTACAGGACACCGAAGAGCATACTGTTCGTCACAGCCGACGAGTTCCGCGCCGCACGCAATCTGCCCGGTGCTGATGTCGTACGCGCCGAAGAACTCGGCGTACCCGACCTCGCACCCGGTGGAGACCCAGGACGCCTGACGGTATGGACGGAACCCGCTCTGGAGGTGCTAGACGAGAGATGACACGTGTAATCAAGAGACCGCATATCACGGAGAAAGCGATGGACCAGATGGACTTCGAGAACAAGATGCAGTTCATGGTTCACACCGACGCGACGAAGGACGACATAGCCGACGAAATCGAGGACGAGTACGACGCGGAGGTCGCTGACGTGAACACACAGATAACGATGACAGGAGACAAGAAAGCGACAGTAGAGTTCGCAGAGGAAGACGTAGCACAGGACATAGCGTCCAGAATGGGGGCGTTCTAAAAATGGCTCTGAGCAAAGCTCAGTGCTTCTCAGACACGGGAGGTGTCTGAGATGGGTCGTCCGATTCGCCAACAGAAGGCTGGCAAGGGAAGTCCGGCTTTCCGTGCACCGTCGCACAACTACAAAGCGACGTTAAGACACAAGAAGACGGAGGACAACGAGACGGCGACCGGCGAGGTCGTCGGTCTCGAACACGATCCGGCAAGGTCCGCTCCTGTTGCCCGTGTCCGTTACGAAGACGGAGACGAACGCCATGTCCTCGTCGCAGAAGGTGTCGGTGTTGGCGACGAGATACAGGCAGGCGTCACAGCCGACGTGAAGCCGGGTAACACGCTCCCGCTCGCTGAGATACCCGAGGGTGTCCCCGTCTGTAACATAGAGATAAACCCCGGCGACGGCGGAAAGATAGCACGTTCTTCGGGAACGAGCGCGACTCTCATCACACACGAACGTGGTGGTGCTGTCGTACAGCTACCCAGCGACGAGATACGTCAGTTCGACCCTGACTGCCGTGCGACCGTCGGTGTTGTCGCGGGCGGTGGACGTACGGAGAAGCCGATGTTGAAGGCTGGCAAGAAACACCACAAGATGAAAAACCGCGGAGGCAAGTGGCCCAAGGTTCGCGGTGTTGCGATGAACGCAGTTGACCACCCGTTCGGTGGCGGCGGCAGACAACACCCAGGAAAGCCGAAGTCCGTAAGCAAGAACACTTCGCCCGGTCGTAAGGTGGGCGACATATCCAGCAGGAGGACAGGTAAAAAGTAACCATGTCAGAATCAGAGCTACCAAGCAGAGAAGGAGAGTTCAAGTACAGAGGCTACACGCTCGACGAGCTACAGGAGATGTCGCTCGACGAGTTCGCCGAGGTCGCACCTGCGCGTATGAGAAGGACGCTCGAACGCGGTCTATCGGAGGAGAACCAGAAGCTCCTTGACCGTGTACGTGACGGAGACGACGAGATACGTACGCATCTACGCGACATGCCGATACTGCCGGAGATGGTCGGCACGACGTTCATGCTCCACAACGGTCAGGAGTTCGAGCGTGTGGACGTAGAAGCGGAGATGATAGGTCACTACCTCGGTGAGTTTGAACTGACACGCAAAGACGTAGAACACGGACAGGCGGGCATAGGCGCGACCCGCTCCTCGAAGTTCGTGCCCCTCAAGTAACCATGGGTATCAGCTACTCAGTCGAGGTGGACGAGGAACGCAGCGCGAAGGCGATGGGACGCGAACTCAACGTCAGCAAGAAAGACGCCGTTGAGGTATGCAGTCACATCAAAGGCACCCCTCTGAGAGAGGCACAGACGACACTACGTGCTGTCGCCGACGGCGAAGAGCCTGTCCCGCTCAAGAGACACAACTCAGGTTCGGGGCACACGTCGGGACTCGAAGGCTGGGACGCAGGCGGATTCCCCAAGAAGGCGTCCGAGGCTCTTCTCGACGTTCTCCACAACGCGGAGTCGAACGCCGAGAACCAAGGATACGACCCCGACGAGATGGTCGTCGAGCATATCGCCGCACACAAGGTTGACGTGTCTCGTGGCACGAAGCCGCGTGCGATGGGACGTGCCTCACCGTGGAACTCCGACCTCATCGATGTGGAGGTCGTCCTTCTACAGGAGGACTACGACGCCACCGAGGTACCCGAAGAGGAACGGGAAAAAGAGACGGAGGCCGAAGAGGAAACCGAGACCGTCGAGGAAGCCGAAACAGAAGAAGTTGACGAGAAGGAAGACGAGGAGACAGAGGCGTCGGAAGAAGAACCGGAGTCGGAAGACGCCGACGAACCTGAGACAGAAGAATCCGGAGAAGATGGGGAGACAGAATCTTCCGAATCCGACGAAGATGAAGAGGAGCAGAAAGGAGGTGACGCATAGATGGCGATAGAACGCGACTTCGTCGAGAAGGGGATGCGTCGGTCGCAGATAGACGAGTTCCTTTCCGAGGAGCTTGAACGCGCAGGATACGGTGGCATGGATCTAGCTCGCACACCGATGGGCACCGAGATAACGCTCAAGGCAGAAAAGCCCGGCATGGTCATCGGCAAGGGCGGAAAGAACATCCGCCAGCTTACCGACGATCTTGAACGCGAGTTCGAAATCGAAGACCTACAGGTCGATGTTCAGGAGGTGGACGAACCCGACCTGAACGCACGTATCGTCGCCGACAAACTCGCAAACGCGCTCGAACGCGGCTGGTACTTCCGCGACGCAGGAAGGACGACGCTAAGCCGTATCATGGAGTCAGGCGCGATGGGTGCGGAGATAATCTTCAGCGGAAAGGTGACAGGCGCACGTTCGCGCGTAGTCAAGTTCAAGGAAGGCTACGTCAAGCACTGCGGCGAACCCGCCGAAGAGGTCGTTGAGAGAGGTCAGGGCACGGCTGTCATGAAGCTCGGAACCATCGGTATACAGGTCAGTATCATACCGCCCGGCTCCGAACTTCCCGATAAGTTTGAGGTCGCAACCGATGCGGATGTTGAAGACCTCGTCCCCGAGTCCGAGACGACCGAGGTTCAGGTTGAGGAGGCGGAGACGACCGACGCAGAAGGAATAGAGGAACTCGTTGAGGAAGAAGAGGAAGCTGAGGAGGAAGAAGCGGAACCCGAGCCTGAACCCGAACCTGAGACACCAGCCGAAGAGACGGGAGAGGAAGAAGAGACGGAAGAGACGACAGAAGAGGCTGGCACAGAAGCCGACTCCGACACACCGTCGTCGGTCGATGAACTCGAAGAGATGTCGTACCGCGAGCTACAGAAACTCGCAAAGGAAGTCGGTGTCAAGGCGAACCTCAAGACGGAAGAGCTTATCGAGGAACTCGCCGACGAGTTCGGCTTGGAAGGAGGTGACTGAAATGGCGATACTAAGAGCAGAAGAGATACGCGAGATGAACGACGAGGAGATACAGAACGAGCTAGAGGAGCTTCAGTCGGAGCTTCTCACACAGACCTCTGTGCAGGCTGCTGGTGGCGCGCCGGACAACCCGGGACGTATAGGTGAGATGAAAAGAACCATCGCGCGGATAAAGACGATACAGACGGAGCGCGAGATGGGAGAAGAGGAGGAGATAGTAGAATGATAACACCGCGGAACGTCGCGCGCCACGAACTCGTCGGTCTTTGCGGACGAGTCATCGAATCCAGTGACACGTCGCTCGTCGGTATCGGGGGACGTGTAGTTGAGGAGACGACGCACACGCTGGTCTTCGGTACCGAAGACGGTGAGAAGACGGTGCCGAAGAAGCAGACGACGTTTGAGTTTGAACTCCCCGACGCCACGGTACGCGTCGAAGGAGACGCAGTAGACGCGCGACCCGCGGAAAGAGTAAGAGGTGTCTAAGATGCCAGAAATAGGATACGACGTACCGGAGCCGACAACAGACTGCGACGACGACAACTGTCCGTTCCACGGAACGCTTTCGGCACGTGGCACGGTCTTAGAAGGACGTGTCGCAAGCGACAAGATGGAAAAGACAGTCGTCGTCGAACGCGAGCACGATGTCAAGGTTCCCAAGTACGACAGATACATGAGGAGGCGTTCGCGTACCTCAGCCCACTCCCCGCCCTGTATAGACGCGGAGGAAGGGGACACGGTGCGTATCGCCGGGTGTAGACCGCTGAGCAAGACGAAAAACTTCGTTGTAATCGAGGTTGTGGAGGACGGAGAATGAAGGCGATAAAGGCGGATATCACGAAGTCGCTCAGCAAGGGTTCGCGTCTCGTCTGTGCCGACAACACGGGCGCGCGCGAACTTCAGATAATCAGCGTGAAGAACTACCGCGGCACACGCCGCAGACAGCCAAAGGCTGGCGTCGGCGACGTGGTCGTCGTGAGCGTCAAGAAGGGCGACCCCGACATGCGTAGGCAGGTTCTCGACGCGGTCATCGTGCGTCAGAAGAAACCCTTCAGGCGTCCCGACGGCACACGCGTCATGTTCGAGGACAACGCAGCCGTCATCATAGACGAGAACGAGGAGCCGCGCGGTACGGAGATACGCGGTCCGATTGCGCGGGAGGTCGCGGATAGGTTCGGACCCGTAGCCAGCACAGCAAAGATAATAGCATGACAGAAAAGAGCACACAACCGAGGAAGCAACGCAAGGAACGCGAGGAGGCTCCTCTGCACAAACGTAACAAGTACGTGCGTGCGACGCTTTCCGACGAACTCCGTGAGGAGTACGGCACACGTTCCGTACGTGTCTCCGAGGGCGACACAGTAGAGATAATGCGTGGCGACTACGCCGGCGAAGAGGAAGAGGTTCTTCGTGTCGAACTTGACGAGACGAAGATCTACGTAGAGGATGTTACGGTCGAAAAGACGGACGGCGAGGAGGTTCCGCGTCCTGTGGATGCGTCGAACCTCCGCGTCACCGAACTCAACCTGCAGGACGGCGAACGTGAGGAGCGCATAAACGAGGAGGGTAACGAATAATGACGCATCAAAAGAGGCTCTCAGCACCCGACGCCTGGCCCGTAGAGCGAAAGAACCAGGTCTACACGGTGGCTTCGAGCGCGGGACCGCACGGCGGCGAAGCCGTGCCTCTCGTCGTCTTCGTGCGCGACGTTCTCGGATACGTCGAGAACGCGAAGGAACTGCGTTACGCGCTCGAAAACGACGACGTTCTCGTCAACGACGAGTCTGTCTCGGATCATAGTCTTCCGGTCGGGAACTTCGACATAGTCGCTTTCCCGACGCGTGACGAGTACTACCGTGTCTTCCCCGGCGAGGGCGGACGGCTTTCGCTCGTCCCCGTAGAGGAAGATGCGGCGGACAACAAACTCGCACGTATAGACAACGTGACACACGTGCCCGGTGGCGACGTACAGCTAAACCTCCACAACGGAGCGAACATACTCGTTGAGGACAACGGCTACTCGACCAACGACTCGGTAGTCGTTGACCTCGAAACCAACGAGATTCTCGAAAGGTTCGCTTTCGAGGAAGGAAGTGCCGTCACAGCCGTCGATGGTAAGCACTCGGGCGAGGTCGGCGAACTCGTCGAGTACAACGTCAACGAGGGTTCGAGCGAAAACACGGTCGTCGCCGAACTTCCAGACGGCTCGACCTTCGAGACGGTCGAGAAGTACGTCTTCGTCATCGGCGAGGACGTAAAGGATCTCGAAGAGCAGGAGGAGGCTGAGGCATGACCCTAGAAGACGTACACGAGATGCGCCAGCCTGTCGTCGAGAAGGTCGTCGTACATATGAACGTCGGTGAAGGCGGACGTGAGCTACAGAACGCCGAGGAGATGGTTGAAGAGATAACCGGACAGCAGACTGTGCGCACGAACGCAAAGATGAGCAACCCAGAGTTCGGTATCCGCGAAGGCGACCCAATAGGATGTATGGTCACCCTACGCGGCGACCGTGCTGAGGAGTTCCTTTCGGAGGCTTTGAGCATAGTCGGAACCGTTCCGCGTTCGTCGTTCGACGAGTTCGGCAACTTCTCCTTCGGAATAGAGGAACACACCGACTTCGAGGATATGGAGTACGACCCCGAGATAGGTATCTTCGGCATGGACGTTACCGTCGCACTCGCACGTAAGGGCAAACGCGTCGAACGCCGCGGCAAGATGCCGCGTGACATACCCGGCGAGCAACGTCTCAACGCAGACGACGCGGCTGCTTTCGTCGAGAAAGAGTTCGAGGTGGAGATAGAATGAGCGAGACACAGGCAGAGGAACCGGAACCCGAGGAGACGCAGGACACGCGGACGGGCAACAAGCTCGAATGCCGCAGATGTGGACGCAAGGAAGGTCTCGTGACACGTTACGAGATAAACCTTTGCAGACAGTGTTTCCGCGAGGTTGCGCGGGACATGGGAGCAAAGAAGTACAGTTAGAGGTAAAAAGAATGACAAGAACAGACCCACTCGCCGACGCGCTCTCGACGGTCAAGAACGGCGACAAGTTAGGCAAGCTCGACTGTACCGTCGAGCCTGCTTCGAACGTCGTCGGAAACGTCTTAGGTGTCCTCTACGACGAGGGCTACATAGACGGATTCGAGTTCGTCGAGAACGGGAAGGCGGGAGAGTTCGACGTCGAACTAGCGGGACAGATAAACGACTGCGGTGTCGTCAAGCCCCGTTACTCGACAACGAAGGATGAGTACGAGAAATGGGAGAAACGCTACCTGCCCGGACGCGACTTCGGTTCGCTCATAGTTACGACGAGCCAAGGAGTCATGACACATTACGAGGCACGCGAGGAGGGTGTAGGCGGGCAGATACTCGCGTACGTCTACTGAGGTGAAAAGAATGAGAAAAGAAATCGAGATACCCGAAGAAGTCGAGGTCGAAAAGAGCCTCGAAGAGTTCACGTTCAGCGGTCCGAACGGGGCTGTCACGGAGAAGTTCAGCTATCCCGGTGTGACAGTCTCGCTCGAAGACGGCGCGGTTGTCATCGAGACCGAGACGGAACGCAGGAAGCCGCGTGCGACGCTCGGAACGTTCGAGAGTCAGATACACAACGCTTTCCACGGTGTCACCGACGGTTTCGAGTACGAGATGAAGGTGCTTTACTCGCACTTCCCGATGCAGGTCGAGGTTAAAGGCGACACAGTTGAGGTACGCAACTTCCTTGGCGAGAAGCATCCGCGTGAGACGAAGATAATCGGTGAGACGGAGGTCGAGGTAAGCGAAGAGGAGATAGTCCTACGTGGACCCGACAAGGACCACGTCGGACAGACCGCCGCGAACATAGAACAGCTGACTTACACGAACGACAAGGATGTCCGTGTCTTTCAGGACGGCATCTACATAACTGCGAAGCCGGAGGTGTAAGATGGCGGACAAAGAACTCACGGACATCGACGGTGTTGGCGAGTCGAAGGCTGAGGCGTTACGAGAAGCCGGATTCGAGACCGTCGAAGACCTACGGAAAGCATCGCAGGAACGTATAGCCGAGACGGAAGGCGTCGGCAAGGCACTCGCCGCGAGAATCAAGGCGGACGTAGGCGGACTCGAAGTCGAGGAGGAGGTCGAAGAGGAGTTTGTTGAGGAGGAAGAAGAGGAAGAAGAAGAGATAGCGGAGGTCGTTTCCGCAGCCGAACTCTCCGACAAGACGCCTGAACTCGACGACGAGACACGCGACGCGCTCAACAAACGCGCTTCGCAGAACAACCCGTCGTTCAAACGTCAAGACCACCACAAGAAGAAACGCGTCTCACCCGACTCGTGGAGGAAGCTCCGCGGTTCGAACAGCAAGCGCAGAAAGAACAAGAAGGGCAAGGGTGCGGAAGTCAAGATTGGCTACCGCAAACCCGCGAAGGCGCGCGGTCTGCATCCGAGCGGATTCGACGAGGTTCTCGTACACCGTCCGGAGGAACTCGACGACGTGGACTCGGACAGACAGGCTGTCCGTATCGGCTCAAGCGTCGGAGGACGCAAACGCGAACGTATCGAGGAACGCGCACTCGACGAGGGTGTCCGTGTTCTCAATCCGACACACGTACAGGAGGAAGAACAATGACAGACCTGAGAAACCAGAAACGTCTTGCCGCGGACATAATGGGATGCGGCGAGGAACGCGTCTGGCTTGACCCCGAATCGCAGGAGGATGTCGCGGAGGCGATTACACGTGAGGACGTACGCGGTCTCATAGAGGACGGTATCGTACGCGAGAAACGCAAGAAAGGCGTCTCGCGTGGACGCGCACGTGAACGTGACGAGAAACGTAAGTACGGACACCAGAAGGGTCCGGGAACGCGTAAAGGTAAGAAGGGCGCGCGCAGCGACCCCAAGGAAGAGTGGAAGTCGGGTATACGTGCCCTCCGTAAGGAACTCCGCCGTATGAAGCGCGAGGACGAGATAGACGCTTCGGAGTACCGTGACCTCTACGCGAAGGCGAAAGGCGGAGAGTTCGACAGCGTGCGTTACCTCAAGAACTACGTAGAAGGAATGGAGGAGTAAACATGGCAACAGGAGCAAGATACAAGGTTCCGATGCGACGGAGACGCGAGGGGCGCACAGACTACGGTCAACGCCTCCGTCTCCTCAAGAGCGGACAGCCCCGCTTTGTCGTACGGAAGTCGAACAAGCATACACAGGTACAGGTCGTCGTGGCACGCGACGAGGGCGACCATACGGTCGCAAGCGCGCACACGAGCGAACTCACAAACTTCGGCTGGGAGGGACCGACAGGTAACCTTCCGGCTGCGTACCTCGTAGGACGCATAGCGGGTGCACGCGCACTCGAAGAAGGACATGAACAAGCTGTTCTCGACATAGGTCTCAACCGTGTCACACCGTCGAACCGTGTCTTCGCCGTGCTTTCGGGCGCGGTAGACGCTGGCGTTGAGATACCACACGGCGAGGAGGTTCTGCCTTCTTGGGAACGTGTCCGTGGCGAGCATATCGCCGAGGGCGTCGAGTACGAGGCACAGCCCATCGAGGCAAGCGAACTCCCTGAACACTTCGACGAGGTTCTCGAAAACGTGGAGGATGAGCTATGAGCAACGGAGACGGATACGAGGACGACTGGCAGCCAAAGACGCGTCTCGGTAGGATGGTTCAGGAGGGCGAGATAACGTCGATGGAGGAAGCACTCGAATCGGGTCTCCAGCTAAAGGAGTCCGAGATAGTCGATACTCTCCTTCCAGGACTCGAAGACGAGGTCATCGACATAAACATGGTTCAGCGCATGACCGACTCGGGACGCCGTGTAAAGTTCCGCTGCTCGGTCATCGTTGGCAACGGCGACGGCTACGTCGGCTACGCGGAGGCTAAGGAGGATCAGGTCGGCGCAGGTATACGCAAAGCCATAGACGTAGCAAAGCTCAACCTGATACGCGTTCCACGAGGCACGGGTTCGTGGGAGTCGCGCGCAGACGAACCGCATACGGTCCTTCTCGAAACGACAGGAAAGGCGGGGAGCGTCGAAGTGACGCTCATACCCGCGCCGAAAGGTATCGGCATCGCAGCAGGAGAGACCGCGACCTCCGTCCTTGAACTCGCAGGAATCGAGGACGTATGGACGAAGGCAAGCGGTCAGACACGCACGACCGTCAACTTCGGCAAGGCGACTTACAACGCACTCGAAGCGAGTGCAGAGGCGCGTATACCGCGGCGTGCTTACGAGAATCTGGAGGTGTCGGAATGAGATACTACACGTGGACGAAGCGTGCGAAGCACGCTTCCCGCGGGTCTCTCGGAAATCGGAGATTTCCGATGATTCGCGTGAATCAAAATTCACGAGACAGCGAGCGAACGGTGGATGTGGAGGTGTCTGAGTAATGTCGTACGGAATAGTACGCGTACGTGGCGACGCCGACACGCCTGCCGACGTGGGCGACACCTTCGACATGCTCAACCTCCCACAGACAAACGCCTTCACCGTCGTACCCGACGAGGACACGTACCGCGGTATGGTACAGAAGGTCAACGACTACGTCGCCTACGGCGAACCCGACGCCGAGACGGTCGCCCTTCTACTCGAAGAGCGCGGAGAGACGCTTGAAGGTGGCGACGTGGACGATGACTTCGCCGAGGAACAGAGCTTCGAGTCCGTTAACGACCTCGCCGAGTCTGTCATCTCGGGAGAGACGACGCTCCGCGAAGCGGGTGTTGACCCGACCGTACGCCTCCATCCCCCACGCAAGGGGCACGACGGAATCAAACACAGTTATAAGCAAGGGGGCGTTTTAGGCAATCACGGAGACGAAATCGACGACCTCCTCAGGAGGATGCGATAATGGCACGAGATTCGAAGAAGCGCGGTAGAGGTTCTCGAACCCACGGCGGCGGCTCCCAGAAGAAGGGGCGCGGCGCGGGCAACCGTGGCGGAAGAGGTGACGCAGGCAGGAAGAAACACGAAAGTGCGAACCACCCGCCAATAGGCAAAAGCGGCTTCAAACGTCCGCAGAAGATCCTTGAAGACGTAGAGGTTTCGAACGTTGGCGACATAGACAGACGTATCGAGACGCTCGTTGAGGAAGGTGTCGCAGAGGAGACAGAAGACGGCTATGAGGTTGACGCGGGCGCGCTTGGCGTGGACAAGGTTCTCGGTAGCGGACAGGTACGCAACAATCTCGTCGTACATGCAGATGACTTCTCCGACTCTGCTGTCGAGAAGATAGAGGAAGCAGGCGGCGAAGCTGTTGTCACATCCGAGGAAGAGACAGAAGACGAACCGGAAGAGACGGAAAAAGAAGAGTAAAACGAAAGACGGAACAGAAGACAAAGGAACAGAAAAATGGGATTAATCGACGTACTTGAACCTCTAATCGTAAGGGTACCGGCGGTTTCACGTCCAAAAAAGCACGTGCCTTTCAAAAAGAAGCTATACTGGACGCTCGGCGTGCTTCTTGTGTACTTCGTGTTAACGAATGTAACTGTTTACGGCGTGAACGTTCAGGGCGACCTTTTCGGACAGTTTCGGTCGGTCTTAGCCGGCGCGCAAGGCTCCATACTGCACCTCGGTATAGGTCCGATAGTTACGGGTGCTATCGTCATGCAGCTGCTTGACGGTTCGAATATGCTGCCTTTCGACACAAACGAACCACGCGGTCAGGCTCTGTACCAGGGATCGCAGAAGCTACTTGTCATACTCATGTCGATACTCACAGCCGCACCGATGGTTGCGAGCGGCTTCCTACAGCCCGCAACGGGCATGGGTCTACCCGCAAACATCATGGCTTTCGTGGTGTTCGCACAAGTCGCGATAGGTGGCATACTTATACTCTACTTAGACGAGATAGTCTCCAAGTGGGGTGTCGGTAGCGGTGTCGGGCTTTTCATAATAGCCGCGATATCGCAGCGACTCGTCGGCGGAATATTCGACTGGAGTACGACAGGCGGTGTCGCAGGAATAGCCGACCTCTCGACGGGTCTGCTCTTCCGCTGGTACCAGATATTCTCGGGGCAGTACGATCCCGGTTTCGCCCTGACAAGCGGTGACGGTTTCCTGTTCCTGATGACCTACGGCGGACAGATACTGTTCGTTCTTACGACCGTGATGATATTCGCCTTCGTCGTCTACGCCGAGTCGGTGCGTGTTGAGATACCGCTTTCGCACTCCCGGGTAAAGGGCGCGCGCGGACGGTACCCCGTGAAGCTGATATACGCAAGCGTCCTCCCGCTTATATTCGTGCGTGCGATACAGGCGAACCTACAGATGTTCGGTCAGATGGTGTACTCACAGATGTCGAACCCGCCCGCTTGGTTCGGCGTCTACGACCAAGCTACGGGACAGGCTACGTCCGGTATTATGTACTACCTGCAGCCCATACAGAGTCCACTTGACTGGATGTGGTTCCTTCCTGTAGGACCCGACCAAGCCACGTGGCAGATTCTGATACGTCTCGGTGTTGACTTCGCCTTCCTGACCATCGGCGGTGCTGTATTCGCCGTCTTCTGGGTTGAGACAGCCGATATGGGACCTGACTCTGTTGCGCGTCAGATACAGAACTCCGGCATGCAGATACCCGGGTTCAGACAGAACCCCGCCGTCGTAGAGAAGGTCATGGACAGGTACATACCCCAGATTACGGTGATGAGCGGTCTTCTGCTCGGTATACTCGCCGTCGCGGCGAACCTTCTCGGAACCATCGGTAACGTGACAGGTATGGGTCTTCTCCTGACCGTCTCTATCACGTACAAGCTGTACGAGGAGATAGCGGAGGAGCAGATGATGGAGATGCACCCGATGATGCGGAAGATGTTCGGCGAGGAGTAGGCGGCGGCTCCTGTTTTTCGATTCTTTATACGCACAAGCTACAAACGACAGTGTCTTTTTATAGACGTGGCTATGGAAACCGAAAAGGTGGTTCCGTACCCGCGTCTCTGGGCAGTAAAATGACGGAACATGAACTCATAGATTCGGACACGAAGCTCGAACTTGACGTAGAAGAGTTCGCTTACGCAGGAAAGTTCCGCGTGTCGAGCCGCAAAGCTGTGACACGCGACGAGGAAGAAGTCGTAGCCGCTCTCTCTTTATCACCTGACCGTGCCGACGAAAACGCGGTGCGCGTGCGGTACATCACGGTGTGCGAAGACAGACGCGGCGAAGGTATCGGCTCCGCACTTCTTGACTTCGCCGCGGAGCGTCTCTCGGAGAGTTACGACCACGTCCGTATCTCTGTCAACAACCCGTACTCGTACGCCGCTGCGCGCAAAGCGGGATTCGACTGGACGGGCGAAGAGACGGGACTCGCAGAACTCGTTATGGAACGCCCTTCCCCTTGCGAAGGCGACGAAGACATGCGTCATGTCGAAGCACTCTGCGCCTTTGAGGAGCGCGACCTCTCGGACGAGGAAGAGAAGTTCGTCCGACGGAAGCTAGACGAGGCACGAGGAGAATGATGGAAAGCAAGAACGTCCTTCTCACAGGACGCCCCGGCGTCGGAAAGACGACCGTCGTCGAACGCCTCGTCGAACTTGCGCGCGAACGTGAAGCGGGGGTACGTGGCGTCTTCTCGCCCGAGATACGCGAGGACGACGAACGCGTCGGTTTCGAGATAGCCGACGTTGCTACGGGACGCTCGGAGGTCATGGCACACGTCGAGTACGACGATCCTTCTGTTGGAAAGTACGGCGTGGACGTGTCGGCAGTCGATGAAATCGCGCACGAAGATATCGCCGCAGAAGACGCCGACCTCGTCGTCGTGGACGAAGTCGCGCCGATGCAGACGCACAGCGACATCTTCGTCGAACGTGTCCGCGCCGCTCTTGACTCCGAGACGCCCGTGATCGCAGTCGTTCAGGAAGCGCGCGAGACAGGCTTCGTCGGAAGCGTGAAGCAACGCGACGACGCGACGGTCGTCCGTGTCACGAAGGAAAACCGCGACGAAGTACCCGACCAACTCGCCGAGTTGGTGGAAGACAGTCCGCAAACGTTTTAGAACGCCTTCTCTAAGTAACACGCGCGGAACGGGTCCATAGCTCAGTCTGGTTAGAGCGCTCGGCTCATAACCGAGTGGTCATCGGTTCAAATCCGATTGGACCCATGAACGAGGAACGCAGTGACGAGCGAATGGGGACGGAGGATTTGAAGCAGAGAGCGAGTGTAACGAGCGACCGAGGTTCAAATCCGATTGGACCCATAATATGGCTACTGTAGCTAACCTAGTAAATCTTATATTAACTCTCCGGTGTAGTATTCAGATAAGTAGTTTTCGCGGAATGTAACAAGGTTTAGCTACTTGAATACTTGCACTCTGTATTCTATTTCAATAGGATATCTCTCAAACTTCTTAATTCTATCCGCAATATTTATCCGAACATCGACAGATTTCGGAAATTAAATATAATTGGCGGCATATTTCAGTCTCTGAATAAGTTTCAGTCTCTGAATATATTTAGAGCGTTCTGCATTATCCATCATGTTTTATTTAACTCTTGTCAGACAAACTCTATATGCTAACATGAATACCAGATGTACTGATTGTGGTCAGAAAATTAAAACCACACTAATTAGCGGGAAACTCAAAGGAGCAGTAGTTGTTAAAGAGGGTCAGCATAGTGTCACACTTCGGTGTAAAGGATGTGGGAAAACAAGAACAATTAGAAAGTAGCGCGGACTTACTGATAGTTCAGTTTTGACCACCGCTGACATAGTCGAGAATACTGATGAGGCGATACGTGTCGTCGGGTTCGGAGATGAAAGTCAACTCAAATTCCTGAGCCAACAGTAAATTATTTGCGTTTAACCCGCAAATACCGGGTATGAGCGAAGACGCGGACATAAACGACGCCGTCAGAAGCGAGTGGATAGACGAGACGGACGGCTTCGACAGGGTTCGGGACGTGATGAGGAACGCGACAGAACCTCTGACAGCCTCCGAAGTGGCGGAAGGGGCGGAGGTCAGCACGAATACCGCAAGGAAGCATCTCAACCGTCTCGCTGAGATGAACCAGATAGGAACAGACGAAAGAGGAAACACGACGCTCTACTTCCGGGACGAGTTGAGGGAGAAGATGGAGCGGGTAAGGGAAATAAGCCAGAAATACACCGAGGACGAGATACAGGAGCGGATACGGGAGATGACCGACGAGATACACGAGTACAGAGAGAAACATGGACGCGAGGAGCCGGAAGAACTCGTGGTCAGGATGGACGAAGATACGGATTCCGAAGTATGGGATGTCGTGTCCGAGTGGAAGACGACGCGTGCGAACCTCGCAGTCGCAAAGACTGCTCTTGCGTTCAAACGGGTTCCGGTGCTCTCGGAGGACGAGAACGAGGATACGCGTACCGACGCCGTTACCTCCTGAGAGACAGAGATGTACGGCG
>Ga0207714_1001239_pt1 | contig 16651 bp, 12 predicted proteins | sample PonA232FremontCA_2_FD_187270 | JGI IMG/M metagenome (GOLD analysis project Ga0207714, IMG submission 187270) | Marine sediment microbial community from Fremont, CA, USA - Pond A23 Sediment 2 (SPAdes) | ecosystem: Environmental > Aquatic > Marine > Unclassified | place: USA: Fremont, California...
CTGGAGCAACAGATCGATCGCCTCGCTGATCTCGTACTCGCCGCGGTTCGACGGCTGGACCAGATGGCAGGCGTGGAAGATCGACGGGGTGAACGTGTAGAATCCAGTCATCACCAGATTCGACGGCGGATCGTCCGGTTTCTCGACGACGTCGGTAATCTCGCCGTACTTGTTGGTGTTACAGACCCCGTACCGACTGGCTTCCTCCCAGGGCACTTCCTCGACGAGGAAAGCTGCGTCGACGCGTGATTCCTGGTGACGGCGGACGACGTCTTCGAGATTCGCCTCGAAGATGTTGTCGCCCAGCATGAGCATGAAGTCGTCGTCGATGTGTTCCTCGACGGTCAGCAGGGCGTGTGCGAGCCCATTCTGCTCGCGCTGGTGGGTATACGTGATCGGGACGTCCTGGAACTCGTCACCGTAGTAGTCGATGATAACCTCTTTCATGTAACCGACAACGACGACGAGGCGGTCGGCTCCGAGTTCGACCATACTCTCGAAACAGTGGGTGAGAATCGGTCTGCCGTCGACCTCGACCATCCCTTTGGGTTTGTCCTCGGTCAGTGGGCGTAGTCGCGTTCCCTCTCCTGCGGCTAGTATGACACCATCCATACTGTCTCAAGGGGGGATAAGGGACAAAGTTATTCTTTTAATAACACTGGGACGGCATATCTGGGTGCCGGTACCAATCACCTATCGATTGTGACTCCGGTGCGTACCGGTGGCAGGAACGCTACCACCGTGAGAATCTGATTGGTGATAATGTACACGAAGATGGCCCACCCGGCCAGCTTGACTACCGTCACCAGATCCCACCACCCGCTGTCGGGATCTGTCGGTGCGAACACCTCGCTGCTGATCAACAGCCAGATGAACGAGAACAGAAAGTACGTTCGCAGTGAAAACCGTCCGAGCAGCCACAGTGCTATCGGCAGTGAAATCACAACAATCCCGAATACAGACAGGAACAGGGGGAACTTTTCACCTGTTACTTTTGTGGTAGACACAGTTGACATCTATTTTCTGTACACGATTTTGCGTGCTACCGTAGATTCAGCCTCGCGGCCTTTAGTAATAGAGTATTGACGCTACTCGCTCGAGGTATTATGCTACTAATAACAAATGAGAAAACCGGTCAATCAGAGACTATGACCTTCCCCGTCGCAGATATCCCCGTCTTTCGCCACCCTGGACTGGCCGCTGGCTGTCCGAACTGCTCGACCGGTGAGGCGTGACTACTATGCGATCTGAAACACTCAGAGGTGTCGCGCTGTTCGGGTTGTCGCTACTGGTTCTTGCAGTCACATTCGTACTGCTCGTCCCCCCTGCAAACCAGTACGAGATCTCACTGTACGACGTCTATCCCGCTGTCTTCTGGGTACTTCTGCTCGGAGCGATGCTCGTCGGTTCCCTCGTCATCTTCGGGAGCATCGCTGTCCCTGACGACCGATCGTGGGTGTTCGGTCTGCTCATCGTTCTGCTGAGCAACGCGCTTCTGTTCCTGTTGCCGTACATCCGGGGGTACGCGATGTACGGGCGCGCGGATCCGTTGACCCATCTCGGATACGTTCGCGATATCATCACGACCGGAAGCGTGGACGGAAATATTTACCCACCGTCGCACCTGCTCGCCGCGGTCGTGGCAGACGCGACTGGACTCGAACTGAACACGCTCGGTATGTTGCTGCCAGTTATCTTTTCGACTGTATACTTCGGGGCGATGTTCTACGTTCTCGCCAGACTGTTCGACACGCGGGAACGACTGCTGTTTTCACTGCCGTTCGTCCTGCTTCCAGTACTCAAAACCAAGGGATTCCTCCTGCTACGTCCGTACGACCTGAGCGTGATGCTCGTGCCGTTCGTTCTCTACCTGTTTCTGTACAGCCGCGAGGAGCCAGTCCCACCCGTTCGAGCGCTGTTCGTTCTCTCTGTCATTTCCCTTCTGCTGTACCACCCGCTGACGGGGTTGTTCCTCATCATCGTCTTTGCGGTGTATCTCGGTGGCACGCTGACTCCGCGTATCGAGAAGGAGTATCACACACCGACCAGTATGCTGTCACTTTCGGCCGCCATTTTCGTGGCATGGTACTCCGGATTCTCCGGGATAATCCGACGGTTCGAAAGTATCTACTACACCTTGTTCGGTTCCACAGCGGGTGATGCCCCGGTCGAGGCTTATACCCGGACAACCCAGGAAACCACGCCCGCAGTTATCGACCTGATCAGGGTCGCCATATTCAAATACGGACTCGAGCTGGCTCTGTTCGCTCTCGCGTTCGCGTTCGTGTTGCTCGCGGCGTTGCTGTTCGTACAGAGTGCGTATATTCCAAACACCGCGACGGTCATGTTCGCCGGGATCTTTCTGGTGTTCAGTTTCGGTGGGACACTGTTTCTGTTCTCCGATCTGATCGTCCCGCCCCACCGGCCATTCCAGATCGCCAAGATCAGCGCCGTCATCCTCTCGGGGCAGTTTCTGTACCTCCTGTGGAAGCACGTCAACTGGTCTGCTCAGTATTCAACTGCCCGGGCCAGTGCCTCGGTTCTGACTATCATCATCCTGGTGGTGGTTCTGATCCTGTCGGTCTTCTCGCTGTACGCCTCCCCGCTACAGTCGTCGAGCAACGAACAGGTGACGGAGATGGAACTGGAGGGGGTCGAGTGGATCAACGAACGCGGTAACGCTTCGACGGACGCACTGGTGTTCGATATCAACTACTGGCGCTTCCACGAGAGCATGTACGGCAGAGAGTTGCCCCTGGCCGTCCAGGGCGGTACGGCTCCCCCTCCCCGGTTCAACTACACCGCGCATACGTACCTCGGGCAGAGCTACGAGTCAGACCGGTACATGATCCTGAACCACCGTGGCCGGATCTCCTATCCGGCTCGGTATCCGAAGTACGAGTCGTTCTGGCGGTACACTCCCGCCGACTTCGACCGTGTCGGCCACGACAGGACGGTCAACCACATCTACAGTAACGGGGGTCTAGATCACTATACAATCGACGGCACACGGGGGCGAAACTCGACAGTTGCGGCCCGACGTACGGGGTGATACTGCCGGCTGTAGGACGTCTCGAACGGTCGCAGGCGGCAGTCCGACCACCGCCGACGCCGTGACCGACCGAATGCCCCCGAAAATGCTGTTGCTCATGGATCGCCAGCCTACTGTTTGCCTACGGTTGGACAGCCTAATGAAAGCATAACCAAGAGTGGTACGGTGGTATTCGAGGGCAATGGAATCTACGAGTGTCCGATCAGACACCAGCGAAATAACTGGCGGCGAGACCGATAGCACCGACCGCTCTACGCACGTCGCCGGGGAGCGAACCGACTCTACCGACGGGGACGGTCCGCTCATCTCCTTTTTCATCCCCGATCTGACGGTCGGGGGTGCAGAGCAGGTGACAGTCAACATCGTCAACGGACTCTCTGCCAGGGGACACAACGTCGAGTTACTCCTCTCGCGAACCGAAGGGAAACTGCAGTCACAGATCGCCAGCCACGTCCGGGTCGTCGAACTCCCGCCGGACCGGACCTCCGTGTTCGGTGTCGCAGCACATCTGCCCGCACTGATCTCCTACATCCGGCGGACAAAACCGGCAGCACTGGTCCCGCATCTCTCCCACCCGAGTATCGTCTGTCTCACTATCAACCGGTTTCTCGAAACCGAGACGAAAGTCATTCCGACCCACCACTCGGCGTTTACACCGTCGACAGACCAGAGCCGGAAAGACCGGATCGTCAACAGACTGGTGCCACATCTCTACCCCTCGGCCGACCGAATTATCGCCGTCTCGGACGGTGTCGCAGACAGTATCGCAGAACGGACACCGGTCAACCGCGAGGATATTTCGGTTCTTCACAACCCCGTCGAGATCGAGTCGGTACAGGAGCGGGCCCGGGAACCGGTCGATCACCGCTGGGTCGAGGACGACGACCTCGACGTCGTCCTGTTCGTCGGACGGATTGCGGAACAGAAAGACCTCGAGACCTGGCTCCGGGCGTTCGAGCGGATTCACGAGTCGAACCCCGACACCCGGGGAATCATCGCGGGACAGGGGCCCCACCGAGACGAGATACTGGCACTCGTCGAGAAACTGGCTCTCGAAGATGTCGTCTCGGTCCCGGGCTACGTCGAGAACCCGTTCCGGTTCATGGACCAGGCAAGCGTCTTTCTTCTCTCCTCGCAGTACGAGGGACTGCCGACCGTGCTGATCGAGGCGCTGGCCTGTGGCTGTCCCATCGTGGCCACGGACTGCCCGAGTGGACCCCGCGAGATTCTGGCTGACGGCACGTACGGCAAACTCGTCCCGGTCGGGGACGTCACCGGACTCGCCGATGCTGTCTCTGCGACGCTGGCTGATCCGATCGCCCCGGAGAGACTCCGGGAACGGGCCAACGAGTTCCGACCGGAGGCGGTGTTCGACGACTACGAACAGTTCATCGAGACGTACATCACGCCGGCGTAAATCGCAGAACGGTCGTTCGCGTTCTCACCGCAGAACAGTCTTGGCAATCTCTCAGGGGGCGTTCATCAGGGACTGCGTCTCCTCGATCATGTACTCTTTTTTCTCGTCGATATTTCTCGTAATTCGCTCGCCGAGTTCCGTCTGGTTGTCCAGGATCTCCTCGCACATCTCGAGCAACGGTTCGACAGACATCTCCTCGCAGGTGAGAGCATACTCCTCGATGTCGAGATTCTCCCAGGTGCCCGGTGTCTTCGGCCCCCACTCGTCCCGGTAGAGGCCGACCGACGGCGTCCCGACTGACAGTGCAAAGATCCCGGCGTGCAGACGCATCGTCACCAGCATATCCACGTCCTGGTAGTGTGTTCGCAGTTCTTTCGGGCTGAACGATTTGAACACCTCGACACCGTCCTCGCGGAGCAACGCCGGGTTCTCGTCTACCCACTCTTCTTCCACTTTCGTCTGGACTGTCAGCTGTACGTCGTACCCCCGGTCTGCCAGTCTGGAGACGAACCGTTTGAACTCGGCTTCTGTCTCGTCGTCTTCCAGTTCGCCCGTGTCGCCGAGTGTCGAAAACCGCGGGACAACAGCGATCCGATCACCATCTGCTGCGTTCGTCTCGTTGGTACTGTTCGTAAAAAAGGCCGTGTCGATCCCGTTCCGGATCGGGCACTTCAGGGGGAACTCCGAGGTGAGATACTCGTAGCTCCGGTTGTCCCGCGTCCAGACGAACTCGCTTCCGTCCAGAATCGAACGGATGAGTGGCTCGTACCGTCCTTCGATATCGAAAATCGTGTGCGGCAGGAGTCCGTACGGCACGTCGTACTGCTTTGCAACCTGTATCGGATACAGCACTCCCAGCAAGTACGAGAGGCTTCGCTTGTGGTGGATGAGATTGCCCCCGTTGGAGAAGAAAAAATCGGAATCGCGGATCGTTTTCGCCATCTCCGTCTCCAGATCCTCACTGAACTTGCTGACTTTCGTTCGATCGAGTAGATACCGCATCCCGTCGCCAGAGAGACTCACAGCCTGCTCGACGGCCGACTGATTTTTCGGGTCGTACTGCATTGGTCCGCCGCTCAATCTGTACGACAACTCGTCACTTTCGAGATACGCTGCTGCTGTTTCGTACTCTGTTGTGCCTTCCGGATGAATCGATATCACGTCGGGGACGGTGTCGGGAAGCAAGGAGTTGATAAACTGTATCGAACCCTCGTTGATCGCCATATCTCCCGCGTTTCTCCACCCATATCCGTAGGCCAGTGATACTGAGTCCATCTCTGATACTCCTCCGTGGGGAGGATTCTCCGGTTGTTACATTAGTAAGCGGGTTCTACCGGCTGCCCCTGGTCGTTTGCAGGCGACCGGGGACGATCAGCCGAGCCAACTGCGCAGCGTGGAAATGCCTCGTCGCAGCTGTGCTGCGGATTCGTACGTCCACTTCCCGCCCAGGGATGCGAGCAGGTCGGCGTGGACCGGTCGGTACAGTGGATTCGCCAGAAACGCCCACAGAAAGTATTTCCGGGCTTCGCTGTACCGACCGGCGCGAATCGCCGAGCGAGCGAGCGAGCGACGCATCGAAGCGAGGAACGTACGAGCGGTGTAGAACCCGTACTCTCTGGCGAGTGGATAGTGTTTCTCGACGAACAGCGGATACGCGACGTCCCGTTTCTGGTCGAACTTTCTCGTGATGTTGTCCGGAAGCCCGACGTTCCTGTACGTCAACACTTCAGGAACGGGTTCGAACTGACAGTGCTGAGCGAGTCGAAAGAACCACTCGCGGTCCTGCCACGCCGGGAACTGTTCGTCGGGCAGGCCAGCCTCATCGATGACGCTCGATCTGACCATGACCGAAGAGAACTGCCCGAAGTTTTCACCCATCAGGAGATCTTTCATCACGTCTCCCTCGGCCGACGGGATCGTGACCCCTGTCCCGCTCGGTCCGGACGCCTGTTTGCCGGTGTAGACGACGCCGACCTCCGCCCCCCCGCGTTCGAACGCCTCGACCTGTTGTTCGATCTTTTCCTCGTCCCACTCGTCGTCGTCGTCCAGAAATGCGATATACTCGCCAGTCGCCGCCCGAATCCCGCTGTTGCGAGCCGCATTGGCCCCTCTATTTTCGTTGTGGTGGATGAATGTTACTGACGCAAGCTCGTCGAGAGGGACATCCTGTCCCATCTCTGTAACCGGGTGCTCTGATCCATCGTCGACGATCAACAACTCGATATTGTCGTACGTCTGGGCAGTCACGCTCCGGACAGCGTCGGGGAGGTGTTCACTGCGGTCGTAGGTCGGGATCACAACACTGACCAGCGGGGAGGGTTCTTCGGTTGATATCCGCGAGCACATAGCCTCTTGACACCTACTTCTAGCGCCTATTTCGTTAATACATACCTACGTATAACACATAGTTTATATTTGCCGCTGTGAATTAAAATAATACAGATTTATCGATCGAACAGACGACCTGGGTAGGGTGTTTATATAAATAACCTTCTCTCTCATTGGTTGTTCAAAGGATGCACGCACTCGACCCCTCCAGTTCGGTCACAGCCGACCGGTTCGATGCGGATCGGCCCCAAACCGGCCCCGAAACTCTCGGATCTGGGTGTGACGGATGACCGGTGAGGAATCCGTAGCCGATGACCAGTCTATCGACAGGCGAACAGTGCTAGCGATAATCAGCGGCGCAATCGTCACTGCCTTCTCTGCGCTTTTTGCCATCATAACCTGGGATGATACCGACCAGGACGAACCCGGACCGACCGATACGGATCCCGAACCGCAGCCTGCAATCAGCGATGCGGTGAACGTCCGGGAGTACGGGGCGGAACCGAACCCGGAGGATCCGGATCTGGAAACCGCCGTGGAGCTGACCGAAGCGATCAGGCAGGCAGCCATCGCTGCCGGAAGCGGTGGGGCAATCTACCTTCCCTCGGGAACCTACCGGATCGGCCGGGACGCACAATCGTACATCCTGGAGTTCGGTGAGCGCGGCCTTCCCGCGGGCATCTCGATATACGGCGATGGCCCGGAGGAAACGACGCTGGGACTCACCGAACACATGGACCCCGACGACCAGTCACACGTCATGTTACAGTATTCCGACGAAGGAGACCACAACACCGTCGCTGCCAGCCAGATCACATTCGACGGGAACAGCCCGAACCTGGACGGGCTTGCGAGCGGTCAGACACGCGCTGCTCGTTGCTTCAGCGTCGAGGGCCAGAATGAACTCGAATTGACGAACGTGCGTTTCGTCGACTGGTATAACACGACCCTCCGGTTGAACGAGTGGGAGGCGTCGATCGACCACTGCACGTTCCAGAACATCGGCATCGAGGGCCGACAGAACGGACAGACCGGCCACGCCATCGAGATCGAGACTGTGGGCACCGTCGAAGTTACCAACTCGCTGCTCGAACGCATCGCCGGGTTCGCACTGAACGTGCGGTACAACGATGGGACTGTTATCGTACGCAACTGCTTCGTCCGGGGGGCCGGCGGGGGAATGGTCAAACTGTCAGCCGGCGAACGGCTGGAAATCCACAACTCCTACGTCGAACCCTACACCCAGTGGATGGACGACAACACGCCCAGCTACGATGATCCCGAAAAGGAACTGAAAGGGCGACATATCGTCCAGAAACTTTTCGAACGGGGTGAGAAAGTTCCGACTGTCGTGATGAACAACGTCGAGGGGCGAAACTTCACCGCCATGGCGATGAAAGTTCGAAACGCACCCATCAACTGGGAGGGTGATATGATCTCGATCCACAATTCGTGCCAGGATTACGGCTCCGCGGCTATCCTGGAGGACGAGGGTGGGAAGATACAAAACACGAACGTCGGACGGATCTCGATCCACAACACGAACGGTCAAGCGTTCCAGACGCCCGGTTCGAACGGCACGATCAGCACACTCAGAGAAGGCGGGAACGTCGGGCTCGGTAACACGGGCGGTATCCAGCTAAATAATCTGCTCACCGGCAATCCACTCCAGCCGGATGTCGCCTCGCGGGAGGCAGTTGGCACGACTGGCACTTTCTCAGATCGGTTCACGTAACTTCTCTGTTCGTGAGTTCTGTCCCGGGAAGGCGGCACTCGTGACCGTTCAGACGGAGTTTTTCAAGCCCTCGACTGGCTGCGCCCGTCTCGACCGCTACCGAGTCTGGGTCTTCGTCGGTGATCAGATATCCGAGTGTCACTGGATCGGCCCCGCTTCGCTCTGCGTGACACTCCAGGACGTCTCTGCTATCGGCGACGCCAAACTGCGGGAAGTACCACCCCGCGGTGATGCTGGCACGTGTCCCGTCTACCGGGTGGACAACGGCGGTCTGACTCTCTCCGAACGCGAGTTCGATCTCCCCTCCCGGTTGCATCGACGCGTCCGTCTCCGGGTGCAGGTGGAGTCTGCTGCGGACTCGTTCACCCTCGTGTCCGGACACCGTATCCCGGACGAGCCACCAGTGGCTGCCGGCGTACACTGCCCTGTGGTGGCTGTAGGACGGTCCACGGAACGGCGCTGCGTCGTACCGCCCCTCGAACAGCGAGACTGTCCCGTCCACAGCTCTCGTCGTGGGGTCGGGCCGTGGTCCCATCAGATACTTCCCGCCGAGCGCGATCGGTTCGGTGTCTCCGACCTGCACTGTGTTGTGGCCCCGCACTCCCCGGGCGTACAGCCGGTGGGAGTCATCCGCGTATCTGAACGTCCCGGTATCGGTCACGACGGGCTGTTCACCGAGCCACAGGAGCACCGACAGCGTGTCGCTGTGCGAGTGGCCGGGGAGGTGTGGCGGGCCGACGGCGCCGCCGTCGACCAGCAGACTGCCAGCGTCGGTCCGGAGCCAGTGGTAGCCCGAACTCAGTCGCGGGTCTGTCTTCACGTGGGCGGCCTGCTGGCTGTCCTCGCCCCTAAAACCCAGCGCGCTCGCGTACCGGAGACAGTCCGCAAGGGCAAGTCCCTGCCCGTGCACCGAGTCGTTCAGAAGCGGCATCGACCCATCCGGCGGTTCGAGATATTCGAGAAACGCCGTTCCTGCTTCGGCAGTCGTCCGCAACGGCACTGGTACCGGTCGGCCGGAGCGTTCGGTGAGATCACAGGCAGTGAGATACCGGGTCAGTGTCAGAATGTGATACATCGGACTCCGCTCGAAATGACAGCCGTCGTCGAGAAACTGCGTTTCGGCCGTCTCCGCCAGGATATTCTCGCCGGCGGTAATCCAGGACGCTTCCTCGAAGACGAGGCCGGCAACGAGCAACGCGGCACCGTTCTCGATCAGGTGGTTCCCGCCCACATCCCACTCGACGTGGTTGTGGAGAAAGAGTGCGTTCCTGTACAGTGCCCGTCTGAACGCTGCCGGTGGCTCCCCGGCCTGCCGCCAGGCGAGATACCGGCTCCAGCGGAGGATCCGGAGCGAAACGGCCCAGGGTGTCCAGGTGCCCCGGAGATACCCCGGGCGTCCGATCTCGACCGACTCGATCCAGTCCCGGAGCCAGTCGTCGAACGTCGATCGGAGTGACGGCACTTCGCTCCCCGAGGCGAAGCCCTCGACCGCCCAGGTGAGCGGTTCGAAGGCGTACAGTTTCAGGGCCCACAGCAGGGGCAGTTCCTCGAAGCGATCGTCGTCCCATCTCACACCGTTCCCGTCGGTGACGTTGAACGTCCGGTTCAGGAACGTAACCGAGCCATCGGCAGCCTCGCGGGCACGCGCCCGGGACTGTTCCCGGGTCCGGTCTCCGAGCGCATCCCGGAGTGTCGCGGTGTTCTCTCTGACTGGTTCGAGTCGTGTCGACGGATCATCCGGAATCTGTCGCTCGTACCACCAGTCAAACGACACTGGCAGCCGTGGGAGGACCAGTTCACGGAGCTTTCGGCCCCCGATTCCGGATAGCTGCCGGGGCTGCATCTGTCCGACTGTGTAGATACCGGCGTACGGCTTCCGTAGCAGATCAATCATGCAATGTTTGTCCCTCTTCACTCGACGAGTTCGCTCAGTTTCTTGCTCAAACGGTTCGCAATCGCTTTCCGGTCACAGTTCGCTTCGACGTAGGCTCGCCCATCTCTCCCGAGCTGTTCCCGGAGCTGTTCGTCGGCGAGCAGTTCGTCGAACTTCGCAGCGATCTGCTCCGGATCGTTTTCGACGTGGAACCCGCCGCCGGAGGCGTCGATGAACCGCTCGATTTCGCCGCGACCGGTGACCACTGTCGGGAGCCCGCTCGCCAGATACTCGTACAGTTTCGTCGGCATCGCATACGCCATCTCCTCCGAATCCTGCAGCGGTGCGATTCCGATGGTCGCATCGGCAAGCAGGGCGGGTACCTCCGCCCGCGGGACGAGACCGTGAAACTCCACGCGGTCCGCTAACCCGAGGTCGTCTCTTAGCTGGCGGAGTTCGGACTTCATATCGCCGGCTCCGATCAACTTGAGGACTGCCGCGTCGTGTTCGAGATACGCCATTGCCCGGATACAGGGACCCAGCGCCTGTGAACTGCCGAGATTGCCGGTGTAGATGATCGTCGATCGACCGCCGTCCGGTTTGGGGCCGGCCGTGGCAGCCGCGTCCTGTCGGTTCTCGGGGACAGCCGCTGCCGTACTGTCATCGCTCACTCTACTGGCTGGCGGCTGGAAACGGTCGACATCGACACCGTTCGAGATCAGCAACGTCTTTTCTGCCAGTGACTCCCCGTACAACTCCTGTATGTACTCACCGAGTAACTCCGTCGTCACTGTGATACCGTCGGCAGTGTGCAAGACGAGCCGCTGGAACCGTCGGCTGGCGCGTTCGAGAAAGCTCCCCTCGTCGAGATATCCGAGCGAGACGGCTGCATCGATCCAGAGATCCCGGACATCGACGATCCAGGGTTTGCCGAGTACCGACGCACAGAGCCCGGCTGCCCCCGTCGAGATCGGTGGCGTCGTGGTGACCACGGCATCGTACCGTCGCACGTTCCAGACGAGCCAGAACATCGCGTGGATACTGAAAAGCAGGTAGTACGGGAGCCGCCGCAACATCCCCGGATTTTCGGTCATCGGTTGCCACGTCCACAGCCGGTGGGTCGTCACACCGTCGACGCTGTCTGTCTGTTTCCGCTGCCAGCTCCTGTCGAACTCGCCCGGCGGATAGCTCGGTGGCGGCGCCAGTACAGTCACGTCCCAGCCGTCGTCGAGATGTGTCGTCACGTCGTGGATGCGCGCTGCGTTGCCGCCCTTGTCCGGCGGGAACCGCTGCGAGACGAACACTGCACGGTTCTTAGCTGCCATGCGTACTCACCAGTCCGGGTCGAGTCGCTGCTATCACCTGCCTGCCCCCGTGGATACGACTCCTCCGGCAATCTATCGGCGGAGCGTAACCGGGTGTTCCACGTCGCTGCAAACGACTCGTATTCCGTCTCATCACCATCTGTCTGTCAATACTGTTCTTGCTTCGACGATCGACAGTCCGGTCGCTGCTGACTGACCTCGAGGTGCCATTTCAGCTAGTCTTTCCCCGTATTCTTGCTTTAGTAGTCACAGTCTACGCCGGGCGAAAACGGCTGCGCCGGACGTCGCTCCCCGCTGGGACATATGGCCGGCCGAGTTCGAGTGAAACTGCTAGCCCTGATCAGATTCTGCACGATACTCGGAACGTGAACAGCGAACTGAGACGGCCACGTCGTGTTTCGACGGGACAGCCTGCCACGATCAGCGGGACACGATCAAAAAAAGGGTGTCAGTTCCTCACGCGGTGACGGATCTCGTCTCGCTGGTCGACTCGCCCGTCTCGTCGGTCACCGTAAGCGCCACGTCGAAGCTCTTCCCGTCTCCGTCTGTGATCTTGAACGCATCAGTGTCGGAGGCAGCTCCACCGGCGAGCATCCAGGTCACGCCCTGGACGACGCCAGTCGAATCCGAGACCTCGATGTCGACCGATGCCAGGTCACCATCAGTATCGGTGACGTCCCAGACCGCCGTCACTTCTGCATCTGGGTCGGGGCGTCCGGATTCGGAGACACTGAAGCGGTTGATCTTCGGTGGAGTGCCTGCGCTTGTCTCCTCCTTCTCCGTGACCGAAGCGCCTCCGGAGGCGACGTTTCCGTCTGTGTCCGTCACTGTCAGTTCGACAGTGTAGCTGTTGCCGGAGCCATCGTCGCCGCTTGCGACCAGTCGCGAGCTGTCGCTCGCGTCGGCTCCGCTGACACTCACCGACGTCTCGTCTTCCTGTGCACCGTCCGAATCCTCGAACAGCACCACGTCGACGGAGTCGAGATCGCCGTCCGGGTGGCTGACCGCCCAGCTCACGTCGAATTCGGCATCCGAGCTCTCCGTTTCGACTTCTGACAGCGACACACTCTCGACAGTCGGTGTGCCACTGGTGTTGTCAGTCGTGACCGTCGTCGTCGCATTGCTCGTCCGGCCGGCGGAATCGGTGACACTGGCTTCGAGTGTGTGTTCACCGTTCGAGACGGTCGTCGAATCCCAGCTAGCCTCGTAGTAGCCCGTGTCGGCGTTGTACGTCGCAGCTTGATAGGCGCTGTCGTCGACCCGGTACTCGACGACCAGTGTGTCGTCGCTGTCTTCGGAATCAGTCGCGTCGATCCGAAGCGGGACATCACCGGAGACGGTCGTGCCCTCCGCAGGTGACTCCCAGAGCGCGGCGGGTGCGCTGTCGACACCGGGAACCTGTGCCGATGCGCCGTCGACCGCGATACGCAGGTAGTCCCACTGCTGTACGTCGGCCGAGTAGCCACCGACACCGACCCATCCCGCATCTGCCGGGCTGCTGTCCGACACGTCGAGATCCCACGCGTCCGGCTCGTCGGTGCCGTACTGCCAGAACTTCGCCTGGATATCCTGTCCGACGACCCGGAACCGAACCCAGTGCCAGTCGCCGACGAAACTGTCGAACTCGGTCGACGCGAGCACCGACGAACTGCCGCCGTCGTAGTTGGCGATGTTGAATTCGAACCCGGTGCTGATGGTCCGGAATGCGGTGAAATACCCGGTTTCAGAGCCTGCGCTTCCCGACCCGCGTGCGTACAGCCGTGACCACGAACTCGATTCGTCGCTGTTTTCGGGCAGTCGCAGCAAGCCGAGTACCTCGACATCTGCGACAGAGCCGAGCGTGTCAAGCGACAGCGCGTGTCGCCCGGCGGTGGACGCATCGGACTGGAGGACGGTTTCGCCGAAGTTCGACGCCATCTGGGTCGTCGACCAGTCTGACTGACTCGATGTCCACTGGGGCGTCCAGTCCTCGAAGACCGGAGCCGACGGCTCGTCCGTGGTATCCTCCTCCTCTTCGGTCCCGTCGTCGGTCCTGCTGTCGCCGCCGGAGGCCGATACGTCGGCGCCGACCTCGTCCTCGGTCGGGACGTTCGGCTCCAGTGGCGCACCGCCGCTGTCTTCCGTGTTCACCGAGACACCGTCGAGATCCCCGCGGTCGCCGTCGTAGATCAGCGTATCGATGCTGCCATCTACTTCTGCGTCACCGCGAACCTCGAAACCGTCCCCGTTGTAGTCGTGAATCGACATCGCACCGAAGTCGACGGTGGAACCGTCGTGGTCTTCCCAGACGAACGACCCCTCTTCGCCATCGTCCTGGTTGCCGCCCATGATGGCGAGATTGTCGCCCGTGAGATTTACCGGGTCGCGAAGTTTGATCGACTCCTGTCGGTTGCTCTTGATCACACAGTCCCGGATATCCAGGTTGAGTGTCACGCCCGCACGGCTGTGGATGCGGTACATCCCCCACGGCCCCTGGAATTCGCCGTCGTCTATATTCTCGTCGACCCAGTCCGTCCGACCTTCCATGTAGGTGTTTCGGACGCTGAGATTGCCGTACGCGGAGAGCTTGAACGAGGCAACGCCGATGCTCCGCATCCAGCAGTTCTCCACGACACCGCTGTTGTCGCTCTCTTCGATGTTGTACGCCATCCCCGACACTTGCTTGAACTTGGAGTTGTACACCTCCACGGGGCGCTGGATCTGCTCGATGGCGTGACCGGTGCCGCCGTTTTCGTTCCGGCGGACAATCCCGATGTACTCGAACGTACAGGCGTCGAAGTAGCCGCTCATCGTCCGGAGACGGGCCGCATCTGCCTGCCACTCGTGGAAGTAGACGTTGATACACTCCACGTGACCGTCGCCGCCACGGTTCTCGATCCCTCTGGCGACCCGCTCCGTATCTCCGGTACCGATCCCGTCGATATCACGTGCCTGACCGTGCAGCCGAATGCCCCGCCACGTCACTGTCCCGTGATCGTAGTCTTCGTTGTAGTTGATCATGACGTGGGACTGGTCGTCTTTGTCCATGTGGCGAGTGATACCCAGGGTAGACGCCCCTGGACCGGCACCGTAGACGGAGATCCCTTCCGGTGCCTCGTCACCGATCTCGGTCACACCCGGGCCGTCTGCTCCGATGTAGAACGTGTCCGCCGGGATGTACACTGCCCCGCCGCTGCCGGCTGCGTCCGCCGCACTGTGGAAGGCCTCTCTGTTGGTAATTGCCTCTGACAATCCTGGATCGTCCGGGTTCGGGCTCGCCCCGTGATCTGTGATATCTTCCGCGTCGCCGGGAACGTAGTCTGGACGGGTCATTGTACGTACTCACTGAAATCTGTGGTAAATGCTGCACCACTGCCGTCTCCATCCTGTGCACCAGCCAGACCTGCCCCAGCTCCAAACACCGCGGCACTCGCCACGGCTCCGAGCTGAATATACTCTCGTCGATTAAGCAGTTCTTTCGTTACCGCACTATGTGTCCGATCGAGGGACGTCTCCTCTGTTTCGGAATCATCGTCGTGTGCCAGCTTTCGTGCCATGCGGATGTTAGTCTCACCTTACCGGGTTTAATACTTTTGTTCAGGTTCTCAAGCGTGATAAAAAGTCCGATTCTGTGACTGTCATCGATTTTCTGGTTAGCCAGATGTCATCTGGCAGTATATTGCTATCACTGGCTCAGATGTCGGTTACCCTGTACCGCTATCGAGTCGATGGCTCCCCAATGGAGGGGTAGAAAGCGGCCGCAGCGAGGGAGTTAGGATACTCCTACTCGCCCGCGAACTCCGAATAAACCCGCCGGGACTGATTCGACTCGCGTCGAGCAGATCGGTATAACGTTTCTACTTTAGACGGCGACTGTCTTACTGATCCGATGATGGAGCATTCATCGATCGTCGGAATCGGGCCCCTTTCGCCACCGATTACAGGTCCCGGTCTCAAAAACAAATACATCAAACGCGGGCTGGAGGATGCTGGTTTCTCGGTCGAGTGGGTGAACACACTCGACCGGTCACCGGGAACGGTTCTCGAGTTACTGCAGCGGTATCGCACCGGGACGCAGTTTCTCCTGAGCGCGTCGACGAAAGTCCGGTTCGGGACTGCACCACTTCTGGCGCAGAAACTATCGCGGCCGGACGTAAACGGTGTGCTCTTGCCGGCCGGCGGGGCATTCGCAGACGAACTCGAGAACTTGCACCCGCGGCTCCGGAACCGGTATCTCGAGTGGTTCAGTGAGTTCGACTGTATTCTCCCCCAGTCGGACGAACTCTCGGCCGAACTCGCGGAGTTGCTCGATACCTACGTCTCGACACTTCCGAATCTCCGTCCCGTGCCGGACGATCCGCCAGCCTTCGAGCCGTTTTCGGGGACAGCGCGACCGCTACGGCTGACCTACGTCGGACGGATCAAAGAGAAAAAGGGTCTGCACCACGTTCTCGATGCACTGGAAGAGATAAACAGCGACGGCGTCCGGGTGACGCTCGATGTCTTCGGACACTTCCTGGAGGGCGACGAGTACAGAGAGCGGTTTCTCGATATGTGTGACCGGACGGCGAACGCGAACTTTCTCGGAAAACTCGACAACGAGGACGTTATCGACCGACTCCGAGAGTACGACGTCTTCGTCTTTCCGACCTACTATCCAGGTGAAGGCTTTCCTGGGGTGCTCGTCGAGGCGTTCGCCGCCGGCTGTGTTATCCTCGCCACAGACTGGAATTTCAACGGCGAGTTGATCGCGGACGGCTCTGACGGCCTTCTCTGTGAGCCACGGAGCGCGACGGCTCTCCGGAACAAAATCGAGTGGCTGCTCGACAACCCCGACGCAGTCGACCAGTACAAGAGAAACTCCTGGCAGAAAGCACAGCACTACAGCATCGATACCGTCACGACCGAACTGCTCTCTCACCTGGAAACGTCTGGCTGGTAA
>Ga0207714_1001242_pt1 | contig 16570 bp, 12 predicted proteins | sample PonA232FremontCA_2_FD_187270 | JGI IMG/M metagenome (GOLD analysis project Ga0207714, IMG submission 187270) | Marine sediment microbial community from Fremont, CA, USA - Pond A23 Sediment 2 (SPAdes) | ecosystem: Environmental > Aquatic > Marine > Unclassified | place: USA: Fremont, California...
AAGGCCCAGCGCGTGCGCATCGTCCTCGGCCAGGTAATCGGCCACGCCCGACAGCCGCGTGTGCACATCACCGCCACCCAGATCCTCCGCTGTCACCACCTCGCCGGTCGCGGCCTTCACCAGCGGCGGACCGGCCAGGAAGATCGTGCCCTGGTCGCGGACGATGATCGCCACATCGCTCATCGCGGGGACATAGGCGCCGCCGGCGGTACAGCTTCCCATCACCACGGCGATCTGCGCGATGCCCTTCGCGCTCATCCGCGCCTGATTATAAAAGATCCGCCCGAAATGGTCGCGATCGGGAAACACCTCGTCCTGGTTGGGCAGGTTCGCGCCGCCGGAGTCCACCAGATAGATGCAGGGCACATTGTTGTCTTCCGCCACGGCCTGGGCACGCAGATGCTTTTTCACCGTGAGCGGATAATAGCTACCCCCCTTGACCGTGGGATCATTGGCCACGATCACGCATTCCAGCCCGTTGACGCGGCCGATGCCGCCCACGCAGCCCGCGGCCGGGACGTCTTCGCCTTCGTAGACATCGCGCGCGGCCAGCGGCGACAGTTCCAGAAAAGGGGAGCCCGGGTCCAGCAAGCGTTCAATACGTTCGCGCACGGGCAGCTTGCCGCGTTCGCGCAACCGCGCCTGCGCCTGGTCGCCACCGCCCCGGGCCGCGCGGTCGAGTTCCTTTTTCAGGTCCGCTACCAGCTCCTCGTTGTGGGTGCGGTTGTTCTCAAAGTCCTCGCCGCCGGGCTGGACGCGGCTCTTGATTACGGACATAAAAGGATCTCCAGTAAAAAGACGAAAGACGCAAGCCGAAAGTTGCAGGGTGAGCCCATGCGCACCGTCCTCGGCAAGGGTGCGCATGGGCGCACCCTACGGCCATCTAATCCTTTCGATTGTTCAGGGGCACCGATTTGGCTCCGGCACGCTCCTTTCGCAGCTTAACCTCGGCAAAGTCGAGGTTAGCCTCCGCCGAATAGGTGCTGGTAAATGCGTTCACGATGTTTCCTCAAAGAGTTCCCTTCCAATCAGCATCCGTCTGATCAAGCTGGTACCAGCGCCAATTTGGCTCCAGCACGCTGCTTTCGGAGCTTAACCTCGGCAAAGCCGAGGTTAGCCTACGCCGAATTGGAGCGAATCGGGTGCTCACGTGGTCTCATTGAAAAGCTCTCTACCAATCAGCATACGTCGGATTTCACTTGTACCGGCTCCAATTTCATAAAGCTTTGCATCCCGAAGATAACGCCCCGTCGGATATTCGTTGATATAGCCATTGCCGCCCAGGGCCTGGATGGCGTCCAGCGCTTGCTGGGTGGCGTTTTCGGCGCAGAAGAGGATGCAGCCGGCGGCATCCTTACGCTGGGTCTCGCCCCGGTTGCAGGCCTGGGCCACGGCATAGAGGTAGCTGCGCGACGCACTCAGCCGGGTATACATGTCGGCGAGCTTGGCCTGCATCAGCTGGAATTCGCCGATGGGCTGGCCGAACTGTTCGCGTTCATGGACATAGGGGATGACTTCATCCAGACAGGCCTGCATGACCCCGACGGGTCCACCCGAGAGTACGGCGCGTTCATAGTCCAGCCCGCTCATGAGAACCCCCGCGCCGCGGCCTTCGCCGCCCAGCACGTTTTCCACGGGTACCTTGCAGTCCTCGAAGACCAGCTCACCGGTGTTGGAACCGCGCATGCCCAGCTTGTCCAGTTTCTGCGCGCGCGAGAAACCGGGAAAATCGTGCTCGACAATAAAGGCGGTAATGCCTTTGGAGCCGGCGTCCGGGTCCGTTCGGGCGTAGATCACATAGGTATGGGCATCCGGTCCATTGGTAATCCACATCTTGCTGCCGTTGAGCAGATAATGATCCCCTTTGTGTTCCGCGCGCAGTTTCATGTTCACCACGTCCGAGCCGGCACCGGTTTCACTCATGGCCAGCGCCCCGATCTGCTCGCCCGAGAGCAGGCCGGGCAGATACTTGCGGCGCTGTTCCTCGGTGCCGTTGAGCCGGATCTGGTTAACGCAGAGATTGGAATGCGCGCCATAGGACAGGCCCACGGACGCGGAGGCCCGGCTGATTTCCTCCATGGCGATCACATGGGCCAGATAGCCCATGTCCGAGCCACCGTATTCTTCCTCGACGGTGATACCGAGCAGGCCCAACTCGCCCATGCGGGGCCAGAGATCCGCCGGGAAGGTGTTGGTTTCGTCGATTTCGGCGGCCCGGGGGGCGATTTCGTTTTGGGCAAAGGCATAGACCGTATCGCGCAATGCGGTCAGGGTTTCGTCCAGGCCGTATTGCAGGGTGGGGTAGTGTCGCATCATGACTCCTGTTGATCAGGCGCGTTCGGCCAGGGCGTCCCGGCAGCGTTGTTCCACTTCGTTCAGCTCGCTTTCCATGGCCGCGATGTCGCGCTTTTGCTGTTCCAGCTGCCGGCGCCGGTCGTCGATCTTGTCCAGCAGCGCTTCGAGTTGATCCCGGTTGTCCGCGTCGGGGCTGTACATGTTGATCAGTTCCCGGCTCTCCGACAGCGAGAAACCCAGGCGCTTGCCGCGCAGAATGAGCTTGAGCCGCACCCGGTCCCGCGGGCGGTAGATCCGGGTCTGACCGTCGCGTTCCGGGTGCAGCAGGCCCTCGTGCTCGTAGAAGCGGATCGCCCGGGTGGTGATCCCGAAGGTGCGTGCCAGCTCGCCGATGGTCCAGATTTCTTGGTTCATGAGGCCGATTCTGAACAAGCCTTACGTTTACGTAAAGGTCAAATAGAGGACGCCGCGTCAATAAATGACACCCTGTTCAAACAAGACTAGACTGCGCCCGGTACCAAGTGGCTGAGAGTGACATCCCGTGCTGGAACGCTGGAATCAATGGGTCGTGGAGCATCCCTGGACGGTGGTGCTGACGATACTGGTGTGTACTGCACTGGCCGGCTGGGGCCTCAAGGACTTCGAGAACAACAACAATCCGCGGATCTTTTTCACCAAGGACAATCCTGATTTCCAGCGTTTCCGTCAGCTGGAGGACCGCTTCACTGCCAATGAGATGGTGCTTTTCGTGGTCCATCCGGACCATGACGACATCTTTACGCGCGCGAACCTGGTTGCCCTGGAGGAGCTGACCGAGCAGGCCTGGACGCTGCCCAATGCGACCCGGGTGGACTCGCCGGTGAATTTCCAGCACACCCGGGTGGATGGCGACACCCTCAACATCAATCCGCTGGTGCAGGATGCTTCCGAGATGTCGTCGGAAGCCATCCAGTCTGCCCGCGAGGTGGCGGTGAACGAGCCTTCCCTGGTGGGGCGGATCCTGTCACCGGAAGGGCATGTGGCCGGGGTGGCCGTGACGGTCACCATGGATGAGGAGAACAGCGAGGCGCCGAAGATTACCCGCGCGGCCCGGAGAATGGCCCGGGATTTCGAGCAGCGTTACCCGGATGTCGAATTCATGCTCACGGGCACGGTGGTCTTTTCGCAGGCCACGGAAAAAGCCACGGAACAGGCCCTGAGAACCATATTGCCACTGGCCTTTGTGGTCATGCTGGTCTGTCTGCTGCTGATCCTGCGCCATGTGCTCTTCACCGGTCTGGTTCTGGTGGTGGTGGCCTGTTCCATCGTCATCGCGCTGGGGCTGTCCGTGTGGCTGGGTATGGCGTTCTCGCCGGTGGTGGGTATGGCGCCGTCCATGATTCTTACGCTGGCGGTGGCCGACTGTATCCACATGCTCACCACCTATCGCCAGCAGCTTCTGGTCGGGGAGGCATGGCGGCCGGCCATTCTGGAAAGTCTGCGTATCAACTTTCAGCCCATCTGGCTGACCAGCATCACCACGGCGCTGGGCTTTGCCATTCTCAATTTCGCCGACTCCGATCCCTTCCGGGTACTGGGCAATGTGGTGGTCATGGGGGTGCTGGCCGCGTTCGTGCTCTCTGTGGTCTTGCTGCCCGCGCTGATTGCGCTGGTACCGCACCAGGTGTCTTCCCGGCAAGCGTCCGGTGGCAGCGAGGCCATGGACCGGTTGGCGCAGGGGGTAATCCGTTACTACCGGCCTCTGCTGGCGGGCACCGGGGTGGCTGTACTCATCCTGCTGGCCAGCATCCCCCAGAACCGCATCAACGACGTCTTCAACGAATACTTTGACGAAACCTTCGAGGTGCGCCGCGTCAATGATTTCGCCATGCGCGAGATGACGGGTATGCATCGTATCGATTATTCGGTGGATTCCGGCGAGGCGGGCGGCACCATGGATCCGGCGTACCTGAAAAGAATGGATGAATTCGTCTCCTGGCTGCGCGAGCAGGAGCATGTGGTGTTCGTGAATGCCTTCAGTAACGTCATCAAGCGTCTCAACCGGGACATGAACCAGGGCCGGGACGAATACTTCCGGATTCCGGACCGCCGCGCGCTGATCAGCCAGTACACCCTGATGTACGAGATGTCGCTGCCCCGGGGGCTGGGTCTGCAGAACCAGCTGGATATCAACAAGCGCCACGGTCGCGTGGTGGTGATGCTGGAGAACATTGGTTCCACGCCCGTACTGGCATTCAACCGCCGGGCCGAGGCGTGGATGGAGACGCACTGGCCCGAAACCATGCAGGCGCACGGCACGGGCATGGACATCCTCTTCGGCACCGTCACCCAGCGCAATATCCGCAGCATGCTGGTGGGCGCGGCCGTGGCCCTGGTGGCGGTTTCGCTGTTGCTCATGCTGGCGCTGCGTTCGGTCCGGTATGGACTCTTGTCACTGATTCCCAATCTGTTTCCGGCGGGCATGGCTTTCGGCCTCTGGGCCTGGGTCAATGGCGAGATCGGCCTGGCGGTGTCCGTGGTGGGCTGCATGACCCTGGGTATTGTGGTGGACGACACCGTGCACTTTCTCAGCAAGTATGTCCGTGCCAAGCGGGAACTGGGACAGCGCACCCCGGAAGCGGTGCGCTATGCCTTCCGGACCGTGGGCGTGGCCCTGGTGGGCACTTCGGTAGTGCTGGTGGCGAACTTCGCCGTTATCGGCACCAGCCATTTCTATCCCAATGCCAGCATGGGGCAGTTGTCGGCCATGACCATTGCCCTGGCGTTGTTCGTGGACTTCTTCTTTTTCGTGCCCCTGCTGATCGCGCTGGACCGGCGCCGGCGTGCGGGGGTGGAAGCGGACCAGGCGGAGTGCTAGGGTTCGCCTGACTGCGGCGGGTCCGGGACCGCACGGGGCCGCATCAACGCGATCAAGGAGAGCGCCATGGAGCGTTCCGCCACGCCGGTCGTCAAGGACCGCAAGATACTGCGCCAGGTAGACTATCGCGCCGCCCGCAACTCCGTGCTGGGCCTGCTCTCCGCACTGCTTGTCTATGCCTTTGTCAGTGTCTGGGGCGATCTGTGGAGCCAGTACCGGGCCCTGGCGGTCACCTTTGGACTGGCCATCCTGCTGCTGACCGGTTTCCGACTGCTGCTGGTGGTGCGCTTCGATCAGATCCACGGTGCGGGACCGGGGCGCTGGCGCCGCCTCTTCGGCGGTGGTCTGATTCTGCATTCGCTGGTCTGGGGCCTGCTCATGGCCCTGGTGGTGCGTCTGTACAGTGTGGATGCGGCCTTTGTAGTGGTCTGCATCTACAACATTGGCGTGGTCACGGCCCTGGGCAATTCCTGGATGGGCTCGCTGGCGGCCCGCCAGAGCTGCGTACCCCTGGTGTTTCTGCCCACCATCCTGGTGCTCGTCGCGGAGGCCGATCCGGAATCTGTGGTACTGGCCATTCTGCTGGGCGTGTACAGCGCCTATCTGCTGCGTACCTTTCGTGAACAGCATCTCGCCTTCTGGCATGCCATGGCCCGCGAACGCCGGCCCACACCGCGCCGGGAAGTGAGTCCCGGGCCCGCGGAAGCGGCGGGACGCTCGGTGCAGCTGAGCCTGGTCTATCGCCTGGCTCATGAATTGCGCACGCCCATGAATTCCATGATGGGCATGCTTTCACTCATGGAGGACACCGAACTCACCCCGGAGCAGCGTGAGTATCATCAGGTGGCGGCCCAGTCCGGCAAGCTGCTGCTTTCGCTGATTGACGATGTTCTGGATTACAGCCGCATTCTCACCGGCCGGATTACGCTCAATCCGGACTTTTTCGATTTGCGCCGCGCCATTGAACAAACCCTTGAGGCCTTCGGCTCCATGGCCGAACGCAACAACCTGGAACTCAGCTGCAGCGTGGACCGGCACCTGCCCCGCAGAGTGCGTGGCGATCGCGAGCGTGTATTGCAGATCCTGACCAATCTGCTGAGCAATGCCATCAAGTTCAGCGAACAGGGCCAGATCATCGTGCGCGTGCGCTTTGATCCGTCAAGCGAGCGCGACGGCATGTTGCGCATCAGTGTGGCTGACGAGGGCCCGGGGATGGACGCAGCCACGCTGCAGCATGTCTTTCAGGACGAGTTCCTGCATCCGCGCGAGGACGGCCGGGATCCACAGTCGACCGGTTTCGGTCTGCTGGTGTGCAAGGGCCTGGTGGAAGCCATGAACGGCGAGATTCATGCGGATAGCCGTCCGGGCGAGGGCAGTATCTTTTACTTCACCGCCCACCTGGGCATGCAGCCCGATATGCGCGAAATGAGCGAGCTGGGCCAGGTCATGGGCGCGGATCGTGCCCTGGTAGCCGGTGCCGCATCGGGTACCGAGGAAGCGCTGCAGGAGGAATTCGAGGCGCTGGGCAGCAGCTGTGTGCCGGCGGACAACTATGATCACGCCCTCCAGGCGTTGCGCGAGAGCCACCGGTCGAAGGTGGATTTTCAGGTGTTGCTGGTGGATACCTGGTCGCGCCGGGGCTCGGCTCTGAATCTCTGTCAGACGGTACTGGACGATCCCAGCCTGTCCGCGGTGGGTGTGGTTCTCATGGTCGGTATCGAGGAACGGGCCGAGCGGGTGGTGCAGAAGCTGGTGGACAAGCGTGGCGTTACCGTACTGATCAAGCCCGTGCATCGCCAGAGCCTGCGCAACGCCCTGCGTCAGCTGTATAACATCGAGGCCCGCCAGCCGGTAGCGGACAAGACCGGGGACTCGCCCGCGGACCGCCGCGCCCGGAGCCATTACCGGCTGCTGCTGGTGGAAGACAATGAAATCAATCAACTCGTGGCCCGGGGCATGCTCGACAAACTGGGGTACCAGGTGAAGGTGGTGGACAGCGGTGAGCGGGCCCTGGAGCTGCTGGACCGCGAACGTTTCGACCTGGTGCTAATGGATTGCATGATGCCCGGACTGGACGGTTTCGAGGTGACCCGGCGCATCCGTGAACGCGAGCACGGAGATCAGCGCATTCCGGTGATCGCCATTACCGCCAATACGGTCGAGGACGTGCAGTCGCGCTGCATGGCGGCCGGCATGGACGATTTTCTGGCCAAGCCCATTCATCTGGATAATCTGGAGACGCTGCTGCATCACTGGTTGCCCGCCGACACCTCCACCGAAAACGAAGAGGACGAGGAATGACGCGACGCGCGCTGCTGCTTGGTGCCACGGGACTGGTGGGCAGCCGTTGCCTGGAGGCCCTGTGTGCCGGCCGTGAGTATGACGCCGTGACCGTGTTCTCCCGACGGCCGCTGGACGTGACCGATCCCCGGGTTCGGGTGGAGGTGCTCAATCTGGAAGACATGGACGATCACGCGGAGCGCTTCGCCGTGGATGACATCTTCTGCTGCCTGGGCACCACCCTGAGCAAGGCGGGCAGCCGGGGCGCCTTTTATCAAGTGGATCATGATCTGTGTCTTCAGGCGGCGCGGCTGGGCGCGGACCGGGGCGCGCGGAATTTTCTGCTGGTGTCCGCCGTCAACGCCAACCGGCGCTCGCCGTTTTTCTATGCCCGCACCAAGGGGGAAACGGAAGCCGATGTTGCCGCCGCGGGCCTGCCCGCGGTGCACTTGTTCCAGCCTTCCTTTCTGCTGGGCGAACGCGCCGAAAGCCGGCCGGCCGAGCGCTTGGGCATTCAGGCCATGCGGGTGGTTCAGCCCGCCTTTCACCGCACGCGCAGCAGCTTGACGCCGGTTTCGGCCCGGCAGCTGGCCGGCGCCATGGTGCGTGTGGCGCTCGCCGACCGGCCGCCCGGTGTTTACCGTTATCGGTACGGTGATTTCCTGGCCTGGAACCACTCCGGCTCGTAGAATCCGCACTTCACGAAAATCATTCCGACGGCCGAGGAGGACAGTTGTGAGCTTTGTGACCTGTGATCTCTGTGATGAAAACCCCGAAGCAGTCTCCGTGGTGCGCGAGTTGCAATGGCGCAGTTTCGGCGGACGCTCCGCCTTCGGCGGCGAAATCGTCACGGTGAAGTGCTTCGAGGACAACTCGCGCGTCAAGGAACAACTGACGGGCACCGACGGCCGGGGCAAGGTGCTGGTCGTGGACGGCGGCGGCTCGCTGCGCAATGCCCTGATCGGGGACATGATCGCCGAGAAAGCGGTGGGCAACGGTTGGGAAGGCGTGATCATTTACGGCGCCTGCCGGGATGTGGATGAGCTGGCAAAGCTGGATATCGGGGTTCTGGCCCTGGGCTCTGTGCCCATCAAGTCCGTGCGCCGCGACGAAGGCCAGCTCAATATCGATGTGGCCTTGGGCGATGTCGTCTTCACACCGGGACAACACGTCTACGCGGACAATAACGGTATTATTGCCGCGCCCCATGCGCTGGTCTGAACCACGGTAATCGGGAAGGCGGGGCGGGCATCGAACCCGAACCGGGAGGAGGAAATCCATGCGTGTCCTGCTGCTAGTGATGTTGACCGTCGGCTTGCCGATCACTGCCGCTGCGGACCGGGCCGAGGCCTTCTTCGCCGGCGGCTGTTTCTGGTGCACCGAAGCCGATTTCGAAAAACTCGACGGAGTCCACGAAGCCGTGAGCGGTTTTGCCGGCGGCGAGGAAAAGGATCCCGCCTACAAGGATGTGGCGTCCGGCAAGACCGGGCACACCGAGACCGTGAAGGTGATCTATGACCCGGGCCGGGTCAGCTATGAACAGCTGCTGCGCTGGTTCTGGCGCCACATCGACCCCACGGACCCGGACGGTCAGTTCGTGGACCGGGGCAGCCAGTACCGCAGCGCCATCTTCTACCGCACCGAGTCCGAAAAGGAGCAGGCGCTGGCTTCCCGAGAGCAGCTTGACGCCAGCGGGCGTTTTGATGAGTCCCTGGTTACCGAAATTACTGCGCTTGGGCAATTTTATCCCGCCGCCGACCAGCATCAGGATTACTACCAGGAGCATTCGCTGAAGTACAAGTTCTATCGGTCCCGTTCCGGCCGGGATGACTTTCTGGAAAAACACTGGGACAACCCGGATGCACGCCCCTGGAAGGGCAAGGATGCAGACACGAAGCAGGGCACCCAAAAAGAAAAGTCGGTGTCCCTGGGTGCGCCCTGGCAGGGTCCGGAGAACTTCCAGCGTCCGTCCGATGAAAACCTGCGCCAGCATCTCAAGCCCCTGGCCTTTGAGGTCATGCGCCGCGATGCCACCGAGCCACCCCATGACAATGCCTTTGATGAGCACGATCAGCCGGGGATCTATGTGGACGCCATCAGCGGCGAACCGCTGTTCGCCTCGGTGCACAAGTTCCATTCGAAAAGCGGCTGGCCCAGCTTTACCCAACCCATCAATGATGCGTTCGTTACGCTGCACGAGGACCGCAAGCTCTGGATGACCCGCACCGAGGTGCGCAGCCGCTACGCGGATTCCCACCTGGGCCATGTCTTCGAAGACGGCCCGGAACCCACGGGCGAGCGCTGGTGTATCAACTCCGCCGCGCTCGATTTCGTGCCCCGCGACCGGATGAAGGCACTCGGCTACGGGCAGTGGCTGTCCCTGTTCGAGTAGCATTCGCACCCGCGCATCCGCCGCGTCAGTCTTGTATTGGATCCCTCCGCTTGTGACCCGGAAGTCACGTAAGTATCGGGTATTAGCGATTTTTTTGATTACTGGTTCTTTTCGCTGTTTTTGCGCTCAGTCCATGGCCAAAGGCTTTGCCGCCCCCCTAGAATCGAAATTGCACGAGCGTGCCAATTGGGGTGCCCCGGTACTGATAACAACCAAGAAGGGACGGCAAGCCATGAACCTGAAGCAACTGCTATCACTGATGTTGATGCTGAGCCTGGCGGTCGGTGCCCACGCGTCGGACGTGGATAACTACCAGGGCAGCTGGATCGATCGGGCCTTATCGATGCAACGCGATCTGGGTGATTTCACACCCCTGGGACAGGCCACCTTCCTGGGCACCCACAACAGTTACAACAGCGCGGCCTACAGCTCCGCCGTGCGCTATGTGGATCCCAACCAGTCACGTTCCATCCGTGACCAGTTGCGCATGGATGTCCGGGCGCTGGAGTTCGACCTGCACACCTATTTCTCCATGCAGGGCTGGTTCTGGGACTGGGGCAAAGAGCTCCTGCTCTGCCATGGCCAGGACAATCATGCGGGATGCAGCAGCTATGACCGCACGTTCAGCCAGGGCCTGCGCGAAATCCGCGACTGGCTCGATCAGCCGGAAAACCGCGACGAAGTCATCCTGCTCTACCTCGAGGATCACATCGACGGCGGCTGGTACGACGACGCCATTACCGATCTCGACCATTACCTCGGGGATGGGATCTACCGGCCCGAAGGCAGCGGCTGCCAGGGCATCCCCATGGACCAGTCACGCTCGGAAATCCTGGCCCGGGGCAAGCAGGTGATTCTCGTCACCGACGGCTGCGCCAACGGTTTCAGCTCCTGGGTGCATGGTGGTGTGGGGGACTACACCCATGGGTATCCCACCACGAGCGTGGAAGACCTTGGTGGCTATCCGCACTGCGCCACGGATCAGTTCAACCGGGCCTTTCAGGACCAGCACATCCTGCGCATCAACGAGGACCGGACGAACCTGTCCAATACCTTCTCCGACCCGGGCGAGCCTATTACGCCGGCCGCGCTGCGCACCATGATGCAGTGCGGTATCAACCTGGCCGGCATGGATAAACTCACCCCCTGGGATGGCCGCCTCAAAGCCGCCGTCTGGAGCTGGAACCGGGGTGAACCCAATAACGCCGGCTCGGGCGAGGACTGCGCCGAGCACCTGTTCAGCGGCCGCTTCAACGACGCGAGCTGCTCCACCCAGCGCCGCTTTGCCTGCAAGAAGCCGGGCAGCCATGACTGGTATATCACCGCCGATGCCGGTTCCTGGAGCGAAGGCGAGCAGCTCTGCCGCAACGAAACCAACGGCAGCCACCGCTTCAGCGTGCCCACCCATGGCTTCGACAATGAAAAGCTGAAGGAAGCCAAGGCCTACCACGGCAGTGTCGGCAAGGTCTGGCTGAACTACAGCGACCGCATGAATGAGGGGGAATGGGTTCCCGGTAATCCGCGCTGATTATTCGCCGAAGTATCGGTGGCCATGCAATACTGAAAACTGGTCTTTGTTGGCGCCCTGACGGGCGCAAGCCGGGACGCGCCCCGGCGGGCGCCTTACGTTTTTTTGCTTGTCCAAAAAAAGTAAGCAAAAAAAAGACACCCCACTTCACCGTCCGACCACCCAATCTTAGATTGGGTGGTCGGATCCCCTCAGTTGGCTGGCTCCACGCAGGACGCGGTGAGACAAATCGTCCACGATTTGGCTCACCTAGCTTCGCCGTCCCTGGCGAAGCTGTCCTGCGCTCCGCCCGCCGCCCTCGGCGGCTCAGCGGGGCCCACCATTACGGGCTCGCCTTCGGCTTCGCCCGGATTTGGACCTTGTTCAACTACACAGACCCTGATTGGCAAACTTCCGCTAAGGTGAGATCAACCATAAAAAACGGGGGCTCGCTGACCCTCCCCCGTTTTCATTACGACCTGAGAGCAGAATCAGGGCAGCAAATGCTTCACCGCATCCCGCTCTTCCGCCAGTTCCTGCTCCGTGGCGCTCATGCGCTCGCGCTGGAAATCATTAATCTCCAGGCCCTGTACGATTTCCCATTGGCCGTTCTTGCAGGTGCAGGGGAAGGAATAGATCAGGCCTTCCTGAATGCCGTAGGAGCCGTCCGAGTAAATCCCCATGGAAACCCAGTCGCCGTCCTCGGTGCCCAGGGCCCAGTCGCGCATGTGGTCGATGGCCGCGTTGGCCGCCGATGCGGCGGAGGACGCGCCGCGTGCGTTGATGATCTCGGCGCCGCGCTGCTGGACCTTCGGGATGAATTCCTTCTCGTACCAGTCCTGACTGATCTGATCGATGGCCGGCTTGCCGTTGACCGTGCACGGATGCAGGTCGGGGAACTGGGTGGAGGAGTGATTGCCCCAGACCGTCATGCGCCGGATGTCGTTGACGGTGCTGTCGGTGCCGATGGCCAGTTGGGCCATGGCCCGGTTGTGATCCAGGCGCGTCATGGCGGTAAACTGGCTCTTGTCCAGATCCGGTGCGTTGCGCTGGGTGATCAGGGCATTGGTATTGGCCGGGTTGCCCACGGCCAGGACGCGGACGTTGCGGCTGGCGACTTCGTTGAGCGCCTTGCCCTGGTCGGAGAAGATGGCGGCATTGGCCTCCAGCAGGTCCTTGCGCTCCATGCCCGGACCGCGCGGCTTGGCGCCCACGAGCAGGACATAATCGGCGTCGCGGAAGGCCACGCGCGGATCATCCGTCTGCTCCATGCCCGCCACCAGCGGGAAGGCGCAGTCGGCGATTTCCATGGCCACGCCGTTGAGTGCTTCCAGCGCCGGGGTGATTTCGAGCATCTGCAGGATGACGGGTTGATCCTTGCCGAGCATGTCGCCGGCGGCGATGCGGAAGAGCAGGGAATAACTGATCTGGCCGGCGGCGCCGGTGACGGCCACGCGTACGGGTGCTTTCATACTGACTCCTTCGTGTCTGGGTGGCATCAAGGGAGGGCCTCCCCGGAATGGCAGGCATTATAATGAACTCGAAGGCCGGGCGCACGATGGCGCGTCGAATCGGGACGGAGACGGCATGAGCGGACAGGATCGAGATGCGGATGTAGTGATCGTGGGTGCCGGCCCGGCCGGCGCGGCGGCGGCGCATGATCTGGCGCGTGCCGGATGGTGGGTGCGGCTGCTGGAGCGTCCGGGCGGGCCCGGACGCAAGCCCTGTGCCGGGGGCGTGACGGTCAAGGCTTTGAACCGCCTGCGTTTTTCGATTGCTCCCGTGGTACGCGAGGAAGTGCGGGTCATGGATTTTCGGCTCGGCGGCCGACGCGGACGAAGCTTCGAGACCGCCGATCCGGTGGCGGTCATGACCCATCGTCCCGAGCTGGATGCCTATTGCCTGGACCAGGCCCGCGCGGCCGGGGCGGAGGTCCGGGAGATCCGGGGTATCCGCTCTCTGCGTCAGCACGGCTCGGGTGTGGAGCTGCGGACCAGCGACGGGGAGATCCTGAGTGCGAACTGGCTGGTGGGCGCGGACGGTGCGCACAGCACAGTGCGCCGGCTGCTGTTCGGCGGCGCCGCGCCGGCGGGCGCCCTGGCCATCGAGGGACTGCTGCCCCGGGAACAGGCCGGGAGCTATCCAGCCACCCGCTTCGATTTCGGCGCGCTCCGGGGTGGCTACGGCTGGCTTTTTCCCAAGGGGGATCACATCAATGTGGGCCTTTATGTCTGGCGCCGGGGTGGCGCCCGGCCCACACGCGAGGCGCTCGCGAACTGGAGCCGCGCGGTGACCGGCAGTGACGCGCTGGAGCAGGTGCAGGGCTTTCCGCTGGGTACCCGGGGCCGGCAGGGCACGCCGGGCCGGGGCCGCGTGCTGCTGGCCGGCGATGCCGCCGGGCAGGTGGAGGCGCTGCTGGGCGAGGGGATCCATGGTGCCATCTTCAGCGGGCAGCAGGCGGCCGCGGCCCTGCTGGGGGGCGGCGATGTGGTGGCGCGCTACGCCGAGCTGCTTGGCGTCTGGCAGGAGGAAGCGGGCCGCATGCATGCACTGGCCGGTCTGTTCTATGGCACGCTGCCGCTGGCCTTCGGCGGGCTCAAGCACGGCCTGGCCGCGCCCCTGATGCGCGCCTATGCGCGCGGTGAAACCCTGGGGCAGGGCAAACGGCGCTGGCTGGGGGCGCGGATCAGCGGTGCCGGGCCCGGTAGTCCACGGGGGTACAGCCGAACCAGCGGCGAAAAGCCCGATTGAATGCGCTCTGTTCGGAATAGCCCAACTCCGCCGCGATCTGGCTGACACTGTGCTCGCTGTACAGCAATCGGTCCCGGGCTGCTTCCTGACGTTCCGCGTCCAGCAGGGTGGAAAAGTCCGTGTTTTCCGCGCGCAGGCGCCGCCGCAGGGTCCAGGGCTTGAGCTCCAGCGCCTCGGCCACGGACTCCAGCTGGGGCGGGCGCCGGGGAATCTGGCGCTGAATCTCCGCGCGTACCTGATCCAGCAAGTGATCGCGGGCGCGGTAGCTGGTCATGGCGTGCTGGATGCGGGTGCGCATGACGCGGTGCACGTCCGGGTCCGCGTCCCGCAGGGGCAGGTCCAGCAGGGTCCGGTCCAGTACCACCGCTGTTTCCGGTTCTTCGAAGGCCACCGGGCAGCCCAAGACCCGTTCGTATTCGGCGATCCGGCCGGGGGCGGCGTGGCGGAAACGCACACGCACCGGCGCCTGGTCGCTGTCGGTGATCCAGCGGCCGAAGGTAATGGCGGCGGCGAAAAACGCCTCGGCGCGGTGACGCGCCTCCGGGAGATCCTCGAAGGGAGTGTTCCAGGTCAGTGTCAGCCGGCCGTTGTCCGAACGGCTGTCCAGGCGCGCGAATTCAGTGGTGATGCGGCTGAAGGGGATCATCAGATTGACGGCATCGCCCAGGGTGGCACTGGACATGGCCGCGTAGCCCAGTTCGCCCATGAAGCGTGGCCGGATCATCTCTCCCATGTGCAGCCCGAACAGCGGATCGCCGGTATCCTGCAAGGCCCGCTGAAGGAGCTGGTGTTCGCTCTGCAACGGGATGCGGCTGTTGCTGTCCGTCAGCGTCGTTTCATCAATCTCCAGCCGGGCGAGGTCCGGGCTCAGGTCACAGCCCAGCCGTGCCGCCGCGTCGCGCAGGAATTCGATCCAGTGCGCGGCCACGGTGAGCCCACCCATTCGATTTGCCGGCGTTGCAGCCATAGCCGATCGACTCCGGAAGCCTGGAAAAAGCGCGCCCATGATAGCGCGCTGGACGGATTGTAAACGAACCCGGGTTTCCGGCATAAAAAAAGGGGCGCCGCCACGCGGTCGCCCCTTCCTGCGCGCCCGGTTGGTCCGGGCCTTCAGGCGTTGCTGCCGGACTTCTCCAGCTTGTTCACCTTGCGCTGTACGGTGTTGAGTTTCTTGCTGAGCTTTTCCACCTCGTCGCGGGTGGGCAGGCCCAGATAACCGGCCAGGCGATCACGGGCTTCATCCAGCGTGGATTTTTGACTGCCGCTCTGCTTCGCCTTCTTCTGCTGCTGCTTCTGGCGCTCCTTGTCCAGCTTTTCGCCGGTTTTCACCAGCTCGTCCAGCAGCTCGTTGCCGCTGTCTTCCGCCCGGATAACGGCGCCGCGCGCCGCCAGCCGAAGTTTGTGGGTTACGTCACGCACCTGGTCGGTGGTGGCGTTGATGCGTTCGTTCACGGTATGGGTTTCGGTTTCCGCCATGATTGTTTCGCTCCTTGGCTTGATTGGCTGTTCATGCTGCGGGACGACTGCACCCCTGTCCCGTTAAAGTGGCGCTAGTCTACGCCAGACCTTGTCGGACTGAATCTGTATTGTTCAACAATGGAACATGGGGTGGCGTCACGGGACGCCGCGCTTTTTGCTAGAGTGCGCAAATTCTTTGGTGGGGGCATGCATGCAAGCTGTAGAAACCGCCCAGGGCTGGCTGCGCGGGCTGGACCAGGACGGCGTCACCGAATTCCGGGGGATTTCCTTTGCCCGTCCCCCGCTGGGTACGAACCGCTTTCGCGCGCCCCGGCCGCCGGAGCCCTGGTCCGGCATCTATCAGGCCGAGCGCTGGCCCTGGCCGGCTGTGCAGCAGGCCAGCCCCTTGCTGGGCCTGGAACAATCCAGCGAGGACTGCCTGTATCTCAATGCCTGGGTGCCGCAGGGCGAGGGCCCCTTTCCGGTGATGCTGTGGTTCCACGGTGGCGGCTATATCTCCGGCTCGCCTTCCCAGTTGTTGTACCACGGCGAACATCTGGCCCGCGACCAGCGGGTAATCGTGGTTAATGCGGCCTATCGCCTGGGGGTGCTGGGTTATGGCTGGTTCGCCGAACTCGCGCCGGAGCTGGAGCCGGACAGCAATGTGGGCCTGCGCGACCAGGTAGCGGCGTTGCGCTGGGTATACGACAATATCGCCGCCTTCGGGGGTGATCCGGACAACATTACGCTTTTCGGCGAATCCGCCGGCGGCTTCAGCGTGGCCACCTTGCTGGCCGTCCCCGAGGCGCGGCCGCTGTTCCGCCGGGCCCTGGTCCAGTCGGGCGCGGCGGATTATGTACTGGCGCCGGACGAAGCGGCGCGCGTTACCGCTACCGTGGTGGAGGCCCTGCCGGGTGAGGGTTCGGCCGCCGAGCGCATGCAGGCGGCCGGGCCCGACGAGTGGGTGCGGGCCCAGAACCAGGGACTGCGCCAGCTGGTGCAGCGGGGCTTGCGGGCCACCACGCCCCAG
>Ga0207714_1001243_pt1 | contig 16569 bp, 14 predicted proteins | sample PonA232FremontCA_2_FD_187270 | JGI IMG/M metagenome (GOLD analysis project Ga0207714, IMG submission 187270) | Marine sediment microbial community from Fremont, CA, USA - Pond A23 Sediment 2 (SPAdes) | ecosystem: Environmental > Aquatic > Marine > Unclassified | place: USA: Fremont, California...
ACCCCGTCTTCCTCCATCCTCCGTAGCTCCTTGACGCGTTCGTGTATATCGTCCATCTCGCCCGAACCGCGTTTGTCGTCGACGTGACCGTACATCAGGCTCATGCGGTGGTTCGAACGGAGTTCATCCTCGTTCCTGTCGAGGAAGTCCCAGTAGAGCGCGTTGAACGGGCACGCGTTCTCGCCGGTGTCCTTCGTCTTGTGGTACGGACACGAACCGCAGTAGTCCGACATTTCGTCTATGTAGTTCGCCGACGAGACGTACGGCTTTGTTGCGAATACGCCGCTACCGTACATACCCATCTCGATCACGTTGGGCGTCGTCACCCAGTGGTAGGCGTCGACGTAGGTTGCGTGGAACCATCTGTTCAGCTCCTCGGGGACGACGCCCCAGAGCGTGGCGAAGTTGGCGAGCACCATGAGGCGCTGTATATGGTGCGAGTAGCCGCGTTCGCGTACGTCCTCGACGGTGCTCCGTAGACACTCCATATCCGTCTCGCCCGTCCAGTACAGTTCGGGTAGGTCGTGCTCCGCGTCGAGCCGGTTCGCCGTTGCGAGTTCGGGCATCGAGTGCCTGTAGACGTGCCGCATGAACTCGCGCCATCCGAGTATCTGCCTGATAGCACCCTCGGCGGAGTTTATGGGTGCGTCGCCCTCGCGGTACGTCTCCTCTATACCCTCTATGACCTCCACGGGATGGAGAAGACCGAGGTTTATCGAAGAGCCGAGTAGGGAGTGGGAGACAGACCAGTCGTCGGAGACCATCGCGTCCTGATAAGAGCCGAACGTTCCGAGGCGCTCCGAGACGAAGACGGAGAGGGCGTCGAGAGCCTGTTCGCGTGTCACAGGCCAGGGGAAACCTGACGCGTCGACAGCCTTGCCCCATGTTTCGAAACCCTCCGCGACCATGTCGGCGGTTTCGTCGACGATCTCGCCGTGTTCGAAACTCGGCTCGTCGGGTGACCCCCACCCCTCCGGCGGGTACTCGCGGTTCTGGTCGTCGTAGTTCCAGTCCCCGCCTTCCGGCTCGTCGCCGTCCATCAGAACGCCGGAGCGTCGTCTCATCCAGCGGTAGAACGTCTCGTGCCTGAACGCGTCCGATTCGGTCGAGTCAGCCCAAGAGTCGAAGGCTTCGCGTGTGCTGACGAACAGTTCGTTCTCGACGACGCGTACCTCCCCGCCCGCCTCGCGCGCGACATCGCGGAGACCGTCGGCGGAGCCGTAGCTCGGGCTTCTCATAACAACCGGCGTCGTATCCGGGTAGTCGTCGAAGAAGGCTCCGAGCGCCTCGGCGAAGCTCTCGCCCTTCCGGTAGACGACGTCGTACCCCTCGTCCGAGAGACGGTCACGGAAACACCGCATCGCGGAGAAGACGAGCGTGAGCTTCTGTGCGTGGTACGGCTTCCTCCGTGCGAAACCGTGTGACTCCACCATCAGAACCTTACCTCCGTCGACACGACCGAGGGGTCCTGCGTCCTCGTTGAGCTGTGTACCCAGCACCCACGGTATCTCGTCGTCGTCGAGCGTGTAGTCGGGTGGCGAACCCACCTTGGGCTTCATACCCATACCACGTGTCCGCGACGTATATAGACGGGGACAGAGGCGGGTTCCGCTACCCGTGACGGACTGCTCGGCTTACCCGTGTTACGGTTTACGTCGAGACGAACCGCGCGTGCCCCACGAAGCCGGTTCGGCGTGTCCAGTTAGATAGACCCCAGAAGCATCTCAGCCAGCGGCTCCTTGGCGCTCTCGTCCCCAAGGTTGAGCGCCGAGCAGTCGGTGAGACGTTCGACGAGATCGACGCCAGCGGTCGTGTTGGTCGCAATCCCCGCGACGAGGTCGGGTGGGTGTCCGAAGGCTTCCTCGATACCGACGACGGCGTAAGGGTCGGTCGCACACAGAAGGGTGAACGCTACACTGTCCTCGACCATACCCACAGCGGCTTCGCCGTTGTACGGTTCGAGGGGACTCGCGCCGACCTCGGCTACGATGACATCGGCTTTCCCCATACGTCCGAGGACGGGTTTGACAGCCTCCGTGTACCGGTTTTGGGGAACGACCGTTGTCGGAAGACCCGCGTCCACGAAGTCGTAGATAGGCTCAGCGCCCGCGACCTCCATCGAAAGTATGTCGCCGTAGGTTCCCGCGCCCGTGAGCTTACACGCCGCCACGTCGTACCCGTTCTCGACGAGTACGCGTGTAACGACACGTCCGCTCATCGTCTTCCCCGACGACATGCTCGTTCCGAGTACGAGAACCACCGGCGTATCCGACGGTGAAGCTTCGCCCTCCACCGCGTTGTCGCGCATTCTCTCCGCTCCCGTGTCCGTCACGACGTGACCCTCGTACACGATCTCTATGGGCGAGGGGCTGTACGGCGATGTCGAGGTTACATTGCCGAGGACTCCACCGCCCGTCATGACGTTCATAACCCCGTCGTCGCCTACATCGCGCCAGCTCCCGACGAAGCCACGTGTTGCGCGCCGGGTTCCGAGAGCGCCGACGACGGTTTCGCCTTCCATGAGTTCGACGCGCCGACCCACCGGGTTCTCCATCCTAACGTCGGGGTCGGGACGGTGCGTAACGCGCGCCAAGACGTAGTCGCCCCTCGCCCAGTCGTCCTTCGGACGCGCCTCGACCTCGTACCCGCGCTCTCTGAGGTCTGCGATACGTGTCACGGAGCCGTGTACGTCCGCGGTCATGGATCGCCCTCCGTCTCGTTCCCCGGATCGCTCGGTAAAGGTTCGTTTAGGAGACACGCACCGAGGAGTGCGACGCGGTCGATGAGCATGTCGAGATCGACGTACTCGAACTCCTGATGAGCACCGTCGCCGACAGCACCGAATCCGTCCACCGTAGGTGCGTGCTGGCTCGCGTCGTTTCCGTCGCTCGCGCCTCCCGAACGCGTCCCTTCGACCGAAAGACCGAGACGTTCCCCCGTCTCCTCGACCGTCTCCCACAGAAGACGGTTGCCCGGCGTCCGTTCCATCGGCGGTCTACCGAATCCGCCCTCGACGGATAGCCGGGTACCCGGCGTCGACGCCTCTACACCACGTATCTCTTTCTCGATCTCCTCGGCTGACGCTTCCGTGGGTGCGCGGACATCGACCTCTGCGCGCGCCTCAGGTGCGACGACGTTCGACCGTAGACCCGCCTCGACCTCGCCGACGTTGACCGTCACCCCGGAGTCGACGTCCGTCATGTCGTGTAGTCTGTGGATGACGTTTCCGAGTTCCTCCGTCGCACTCGCCCCTTCCTCGGGTTCGAGACCTGCGTGCGCCGCCTTCCCCTCCACGGTAACGGTAAAATGCCCGACCGCCTTACGCGCAACCTTGATCTTTCCTTCGGGACCGCTCGCGGGTTCGAGAACGAAGACACGGTTGGCGCTTCCCGCGAGTTCGACTATACGTGGCTTCGACTCGGGGCTACCTACCTCCTCGTCGCTCGAAAACAGGACGTGGACGGGGAGCGGCGGATCGAGACCGAGTTCGTCGAGGATACGGAGAGCGAAGACAGCCTGCGTCAGACCGCCTTTCATGTCGAGCGCACCCGGACCTTCAAGCACGTCGTCGCGTACCTCCGGCGGGTTCTCGTCGACGGTTCCGAGGGGCCAGACGGTGTCGGCGTGCCCTACGATAAGCTGAACCTCGTCAGCCTCCTCTGCGCCTTCCGTCCACGCCTCAAGACGTCCGCCCGTCTCATCGCCCTCGATGCGCTCCGTCTCTAACCCCGCGTCGCGGAGGTCTTCCGTGAGACGGTTGAAGAAGCCGTCGAACGTCTCGGGGTTCTCCGTCGGCGTCTCCGTTCTGACGAGTTCGAGGAGGTAGTCCTCTACCGCGTCGCGGTGGCTCTCCGCACTGTCGCGTATACGTTCCTCGACGGAGGCGTCGGCTTTGGAACCCGACGCCGTCATCGGCTGAAACCCTCCGGGAAAGGGAAAGCCTGTGTCTCGTCAACCTCGGCGAACCTGTCGGGGTAGAAGTAGACGAGCGACGGTGCGCGCTGAAAAACCTCCTCGGACTCGTCGTCGTCGCTCCTGTAAGCGTCGGTGTGGACGTGTTTGGCGACCGCTTCGCCGGCGACGATACCCGCCTCGCCGAGGTCGTCGACGGTACGTTCGAGTTCGCACTCCAGAACCGCATACGCGTCCGAGACGACGGGGGCGTCGACCTCGTCGCCGACCTCCGTCTCTACCTCGCTAAGCGATGGCTTGTCGCCTTCGTCGTCACGCGGAGCCGCCGACAGTGTCGCTTCGAGGACGTTCTGGGGGCGTGGGTAGCTGACGGTGAAGACGCCCGTTCTCCTTGCGTTTCTGTACGTACTATGCTCCGGTGTGCATACGAAGCCGAAACGGTCCGACCATCCGATAGGGAACGCCATATGCTTGGGCGCGAGGTCGTCGGAGCCGTCGGGTTCGCGTGTGCCGACTATCACCAGCGGTGCCGGCGTGTACACAGTCTCGAACAACGCCTGATCCGGCTGTAACGTCACGAGTTCGGTATCGTCAGAAACAGTCATGATCTATCTCCTAACTGTCTAACCCTTTCCGGTGTAAATCGGTTTCGGTCACCCCACCCATACAGTTTTATGCTGTCCGAAGAGATAAACGCCCATGAGAGAAGACGAAACCCCGTTCCCCGGTGACGATCAGCCTGAGACCGAGGAGGAGGTAAGGAAGAAACGGAAGGAACTCGAACAGCGCAAACGCGGACTCGACGACTTCTCCGACGAACTCGATGGGAGGGAGGAGGAGATCGAGGAACGTGAACGCGAACTCCGTGAGACACGAGGCGAACTCGACGAACGTAAGGAGAGCCTCGACAAGAGGGAGTCAGTTATACAGGAGCGCGAGGAGGAACTCGACGACAGGGAGGTGGCTATCGAGGAGCGCGAACGAGAGCTCTCGGAGCGCGCCGACGAACTCGACGAGAAGGAGGAGGTTCTCCGCGAATACGTCGGTGACAGCGTACGTGAGAACGTCGAGGAGGCGGTCTCCGAGGTTATGAAAAGCCGAGGCGGAAGCCGTCTCGGTACAATCGGTAGCCTCGTACTCGGTCTTGTCGGCGTAACGCTGGTGGTCGCGGGCGTCCTAAACGGTTTCAGCGGCTCGATAGACGCCGTTCCCGTCGTCTTTAACAGTCAGACAGCCAACCTTGGCGTCACCGTCCTACTCGTCTTCAGCGGTCTCGCCGCCAACCTCGCGGCTGTCGCTGACTGAGGAAGCAGAGAGACGTGGAATGGATACGCAGACGCCTCTCAACCCTCCCGGCTCAGAAGAGCGCCCGGATTCATTATACCGTCGGGGTCGAAAACGTCCTTTGCGGCACGGAGCGCGTCGCGGAACTCATCGGGCGTCTCTTTCTCGTACGCGTCACGGTGTAGACGCCCGATGGCGTGGTGGTGTGTGGTCGCCGCACCGTGTCTGTCGAGAACGTCCGACGCCACCTTCTTTATCTCCCGCCACCCTTCGAGTTCGTTCCCCACGTCGGCGGGCGCGAGTATGGTGTAGTACGGTGCGGGACCGTCCTCGTAGACGTGCGTAAAACGGCACGAAAGAAAGCCGCCTCCACAGAGATCCTCGGCGGTGCCGACGACCTCGGAGCGAACATCGTCGTGTAACGCGTCGAACCCTTCCCACGTTACCGATGTTTCGAAGGTATCGACCAGAACGCCGATGCTGACCAGACCGTTGAACAGGTAAGGGGCTTCGAAGAAAGAGTTACGCCAGTCACCCTCCGCACCGCCGTGCTCTTCGTCGTCGTCACCGACCGTCGTCTCACGTACCTCGCCGCCGTGCTCCTCGGCTATCTCGACACCGCGTCTGAGCCGTTCGTCAACGGGTGAGTCGGTCGATTCGAAGCCGAGGACGAGAAGGTTGGTCGACGCGACCTGATTCAGCACCGCCTCGTTCCTGTCGAGAAGACGGCAGTTTGCCGGATAGAGACGCGCCTGCGCTATCTCGCGTGTTGCGCCCACACCGTCACCGAAGTCGTCAAACGCTACGGTCGCCTTCGCGCGGTACTCGGGACGCGGCTGTACGCGCATCCATGCCTCGGTAAAGACGCCGAAAGCCCCCTCGGAGCCGAGAAGAAACGCGTTCGGATCCGGACCCGCACCCGAACGCGGAAGCCGGCGTGTCTCCACGACACCCGACGGCGTGACCATACGTACGCTCTCCACAAAGTCGTCTATATGGGTGTAGACGGTGGCGAAATGTCCGCCCGCGTGCGTCGCTAACCAGCCTCCGATCGTCGAGAACTCGTACGACTGCGGGTAGTGGCGTAGCTGTAGACCGTGTTCGTCTAACTGTTCCTGTAGACGCGGACCCGTCGCACCGGCTTGTATACGCGCTGATCTCGAAACGGGATCGACCTCAACCACCTCGTCGAGCGAGCGGGTGTCGAGAGAGACGACGCCCCTGTATCCGGATCCGTCGCATTCAACACCGCCTACAACGCTCGTACCGCCACCGAACGGAACCACAGCCACACGGTTCGACGAAGCCCATGAGAGTAGTTCTACGGTATCCTCCTCGCTCTCCGGACGGGCGACGGCATCGGGTGCGGGCGAGAAGTCGCCGTGGAAGCCGCGTACGAGGTCGCGGTGACCCCTTTCCGTACGTATGACGCGCGCGTTCCTCGTCGTCGGTCGTGCAGAACGAAAACGGCGGTTCGATACCCGAAGCCGGCACGGTTACGTCCTCGAGCTTCGGTGTTTCGAGCAAGGTTCTCTCCGGAAACCCGAGGTAGGTTTCTGCCATCTCGGCGAGCCTCCGTCGTTCGTCGTCGTTGGGAAGCTTGGACGCGTACCCCCATCCCCAGAAGCTTAGGTCTTCGTCGGTCATGTTACGGCTACGTAGCCGCGCGTAAAAAGACTGTCTCGGCGTTACCCGCCGTCTACACCGGAGGCTTCGACAGCGCCCCTCATGTCCCCGAAGGCTTCGCGGTACTCCTCCACCGACGACATCCATTCGGTCGCACGTACGTCGTCGGCGTCGGGTACGTCGCCCTGTCTCAGGTAGTAACGTCTGACCTCCGAGACGAGTTCGTCGGCTTCGGTGTCGGGTTTACGGTCGTCTCCGTCGACCGCCTCGGCGACAGCTTTGCCGACACCCCCGAAGGCTTCGCGGTACTCCTCCGGGGAAGGCATCCATTCGGTACCGCGCAGGTCTTCCTCCGACGGTCTCCGATCGTAGAGGTTACTGTACCGGCGTACGTCGTCGAGAAGCTTCTCCTCCTCACCACGTCGACGCGTCGGCGATCGGTCGACGTACTCCGTCTCCAGACCCGCGGCTTCGAGAACCTCCTTCCACGTCCCGTGTTCTTCGAGGACGGCGTTGACCGAGTAGCCGCGTTCCCTGAGGTCGTCGGGTGTCGGATCGCCTTCGACGCGGTCGTTGCATCTCCGTACCGCGTCTAAGCCCTCGTCCTTTTTGTCCCTCTCGTCAGCCTCGTCTCTCTCATTCCCTCTTCCCCCCTCACCGGCTTCGCCCGCCCCGTTCTTTCCTTCCGTCCCATCATCTTCACCCTCCTCTTCCTTCGTCCCTCTTTCACCGACCCAGTTCCCTTCGTCCTCCGTCTCCCCTTCATCGACTTCTCTCTCTCCGTCTTCCCCTTCCGCACCATCTCGCTCTCTCCTCCCGTCGTGTACCGAACCGTCGTCCGACACCGTCCAGGCAACCCCCGCGTTCTCGGCGGTGTCCTCGGACGGACGCCGTGGTTCGCCGTCTATACCCGCCGCCTCCAGCGCCTCGTCCCACGAACCGAACAGGTCGGCGTAGAGCGCGGGGCTGAAACGTCCGTGCCTCCCCATGTCGACCGTTCGAGGCGGAACGCCGAGCGCGTCGTGCAGACGCCGGAGTTCGTCGATAAGGGCTTCCTCCGTACCGTTGTCTACCATGGTTGATAAGACGAGCGCACCGACATGTTTTCCCCGGTAACCGTCAGATACCGGGGAAGCTGTCCTCAACCGCCCCGTCGTCGTCCAGACGGTACCTGACGGTTCCGTCGCGGAACGACGTTACAGCACCCGCGTCCTCCATATGTTCGAGATGCGCGTACGACTCGCCGGGTCCATGGAGTATATGTATCTTTTCGAGTTCGCCGAAAAGATGCGCACCGACCTCCCAAGCATCGAGCGCCCCGTGGTCGTTTAGAACACCGGCGACGCGTTCGGCGCGCTCCCTGTGGTGCCGGAGTATCTCGCCCGCTCGTCCCGTCGGGTTCTCTATAACGTCGCGGTGTCCCGGATACGCGCGGTCGAATCCGCGTTCGGCGATACGTACGAGCGTACCGAGGTACTTCTCCAACGGCTTCTCGACACGTACGTCCGCACCCCCGACGTTGGGTGTGTAGACGGGGAGGAGTGCGTCGCCCGTAAAGACCGTCTCGCCGACCGCGAAACACGTCAGACCCGCCGTGTGACCCGGCGCACCTAAGGCTTCGAGTTCGACGCCCGCGACACCGAAACGGTCGCCGTCAGTGAACGTCTCGACCGACGGCGGTTCGCCGTACGCAGGCTCCATAGCTTCCATGAAGCTCAGAAGCTCCTCGCTCTTACCGTCGGGTATACCCCAGTCGTCGATGAGACGGCGCTGTTCGTCGTACATCGAGTCCCACGCCTCGTCGTCCTGCTCCACTATCGGCGCGTCGTTCTCGTGGACATGCACCGTCGCGCCGCTTTCGTCCTGAACGTAGCCCGCGAGACCCGTGTGGTCGGCGTGCCAGTGCGTAAGGAAGACGTCGTCGATCTCGGCGACATCAACGCCGACGGCATCGAGACTCCCCACGAAACCGCGTTTCGTCTCAGGCGTCGAGACACCCGTGTCGATCAGCGCAGTCTCGCCTTCTCCGCGTACGACGTACGACGAGTTGTCGCCCTCGAACTCCTCGTTTCCGAGGCTCAGACGTTCGGGGGAAAACGTCATACGACCTCCCCCGGTTCGTGTTTCTTCTTCATACGTTTCGCCTCGGCGGCGTACCTCTGACGTGTCTCGTCGTCTATCATGGACGCGAGATCCTCGTCGTCGGAGTACGTACGTTCGGCGAGCCATACGACGGTCATCCTTGGAGCCTCCCGTTGAGTACCTTCGCGGCGACGAGAACCGGATCCCAGACGGGGCTAAACGGCGGAGCGTACCCAAGATCGAGACGTTCGACCTCCTCGACCGACATACCCGCCTCGACGGCGGTCGCAACCGTGTCGATACGGATCGCCGACCGATCCTCGCCCACGGTAGCGCCGCCTAACAGACGTTCTGTACCGCGGTCAGCGACGAGACGTACGGTTATCTCCGAACCGCCGGGGTAGTATCCCGCACGCGAACGCGTGTCGACGGTTTCGACGACGGGTTCGTACCCCGCGGCGCGCGCCTCCTCCTCATCTACCAGCCCTGTACGTCCGCATTCGAGTTCGAACGCCTTGACCGTCGCCGTGCCTGCGACGCCCCCGGTAGGCGTCGGTTCGCCCGCTACGGTCGCGCCGACCGCACGACCTGCGCGGTTCGCGGTCAGACCGAGCGGTACCCATGTCGTCCCTCCCGTCACGACGTGATGCGCCTCGGCGCAGTCGCCCGCGGCGTAGACATCCTCGGCGGACGTTCTTCCGTACCTGTCTACGGCGATCGCACCGCTTTCCCCTGTCTCGACCTCGTCGGGGACGGGTTCGGAGTTGGGACGTATACCCACACCGACGAGCGCCGCGTCGGTACCCACGGTGCCCTCCGGCGTCTCCACCCCACCGACACCGCCTTCGCCGTCGTCTACGAGGGCTTCGACCTCGGTGTCGGTATGTACGGTGACGCCGTTCTCCCGCATAACCCCCTCCACGCGTTGGGCGACGGCGTCGCCGAAGTCTGGTAGAACCTCACCGGAGCGCTGGAACAGATCTACGTCGACGTCATAGGCGCGGAACGCCTCACACATCTCGACACCGACGTAACCCCCGCCGACCACGGCGACCGTCTCAGGCGGTTCGGCGTTCCCGTACCGCGCCACCTCCTCCTCGTCTATGTAGCCGCCACCGCCTAACGAACCGACGTCGAACCCCTCAGGCTCTTCGAGGAGTGCGCGCACCCTCGCCGCGGAGCCGAGACCGTGGAGAGTAAAGACACGGTCGAGTTCCGCGCCATCGAAAGGTACGAAAGCGCGCGCACCCGTCGCAACCAGAAGGTCGCCGTACTCCTGAACGAACCTGCCGTCGGATCCCTCGACAGTCACCGTCTTGTCGTCGGTCGTGACATCGATGACCTCGTGCTCCCTGCGCAGGTCGACACCACGTCCGTCTATCTCCTCAGGCGACAGCGACTGTAGATCGACAAGGTGATCCACGTCACCCTTGACGAAGTACGGCGTTCCGCAGTGCGCGTACGAAACCCACCTACCCTTCTCGAAGACGATCACGTCGCGGTCGGGGTCGTCACGTCTGAGCTTGCTCGCGGCGCTCAGACCCGCGGCATCCCCGCCGATTACAACAAAAGGCTTCATGCCCCCGGATAAGCCCCGCGTCTACTTGTAACGTACGATAATGCGGGGTAATGTCATATCGACAAACATCTAACCTCGGCGCGGAACACGCCACCTACATCAAAGGCTTTATGCTCCAACGAGAGGATGTCCCGGACAGGAATCGGGCAGGATGTCGACGGACGACGAACCCACACGGGCGTGGGACGGGGCAGGGGTCGTTTACCGAACGTCGGCGCGCTCGAAGGCTCGTAGCCGAAGGATCGGGTGGTCGTATGTTGATGCAAACTATCGAACCGGCTCTGTCCGCCGTCGTCGACAGCCTCGCGTACACCGTTCCTCTGTCGGTTCCGGGTGTCGAGGACATAACCTCCTTTGTCTCAGGTCTCAACCTACGTCTCCTCCTCATACCTCCTATCACGGGTATCATCGGCTACATCACCAACTGGGTCGGTATACGTCTGATGTTCAACCCTATAGAGTTCCGCGGGTTCAAGGTACCCGGAATGGATCAGATCTCGCAGTTCATGCCGCGGAAGATACAGCAGATACCCGGTATGATGGAGGGGAAGTTCGGATGGCAGGGTATCGTCCCCTCGCGCGCCGCCAAGATGGGTAGTATAGCCTACGACAACAGCGTTGAGAAGGTGGCGAGTCAGCGCGAGTTCTACGAGCAGTTCGATCCGGATGTCGTCGCCCAGTACGTCGTTCAGGAAGGGAGGGAGGACATACACTCCCTCGTAGACGACATACTCAGAACCGAGTACCCCGACCTGTGGGACGAAGCACCCGAATCCGTCAAACGCGTGATACACGAACACACACAGTCGCGTCTGCCCGAGATCTCCAGCCGTCTTTTCGAGAAGACGGGTAAGAACATCAACGAGCTGATGAACGTCAAGATGATGATAATCAACCATCTCGAAGCCAACCCCAAGCTTCTCAACAGGATGTTTCTGGAGGTCGGTGACAGGGAACTTAAGTTCCTCATCAACTCGGGTCTCATCTTCGGTACACTTCTCGGATGTATATCCATACCGCTGTTCGTCTATATCGACCAGTGGTGGGTTCTTCCCGTCTCAGGCGCTCTCGTCGGATATATGACCAACTTCATCGCTATCAAGGCTATATTCAACCCCGTAAACGAGTACAAGGTCGGACCTTTCCGTATACAGGGTCTGTTTATCAAACGTCAGGACGAGAGCGTCGACAAGTACGCCTCCATCGTCGCCAAGGAGGTTCTGACCGTCGGCAACATAGCGCGCCATCTCCTGTACGGTCCTAAGTCGGACAGGACGCGTAAGATGATACGTGACTCTCTACGTCCTGAGATAGACCGTTCGGTCGGCGCGGCACAGCCGATCGTCCGCGCAACGACGGGCGATGAGAGCTACGAGGCGATGCGTGAGGCGCTCGCCACCGAACCCATAGAGTACGGCTACGAACTCCTCAAGGATCCCGAGTTCAACCGCGAAAGGAGCATACGTATGAAGGAGCTGATCGCCAAAGAGATGAAGAAGCTTCCGCCCGAAGAGTACGTCCTGATGCTACGCCCCGCCTTCGAGGAGGACGAATGGTTGCTTATAGCGGTCGGCGCAGTCCTTGGATTCGTCGCGGGATGGATACAGCTACTCGTGGTGACCGGTCTATGACCGAAGGGAACGAGGACGTGCCGACGGAAGCCGCCGACGGCGAAGGCGACGCGGACGGCGCGGAAGGCGTTGACGTGCGCGTCCGGCGCGTCGGTTCGCGCACACGGGAGTCCGAGCGGGGTTCCGGGCACGACGCCATCGACAGCGGCGCAGACCTGACGGAACGCGCACGGTCTGTCGTCGAAGCCGTCCTCGCAGGCGGTGAACCGCCGCTTGGGGACGAAGAGTCCGAGGCGCTCGTCTCCGTCGCTCGGAACGCCGATACCTTCCCCGTCGCTGTCGAACCGGATCGTATCGACGGAAGCCTTTCGGCTTTCGGCGCGGCGCTTGTCGAACCCGCGCGCGAACCGTCGGAGGTCGATGAAGCGCCGTCCTTGCTCGATGTCGTCAGGGACGCCCTGTGGGTCGCGCGTATCGCCGTCTCGACCACGCGGCGTCTCGCGGGCTACTCGCTCCGTTCGGGTGTGCGTACAGGGGCGCGTATGCTCCAAGCTGTAGGCACGTCGCGTTCGCTCGACGAGTTCCTCGCCGAGTCGCAACGCGTCGCTCTCGAAGAGATGGATCGCGTCGGCGTCGACTTCTCCGAGGAACGGAGGGCGAAGAACGGTAGGCAAGAGGGTACCGTGGATGTCACCGACCTCCGTGAGAGGGGCGAACATCTCCTCGAACTCTCGGCGGATGTCGAGTACGAGGAGTCGGTACATCCCGCGTACCCCGACATACTCGATCAGCTTTCGCCCGACGAGGCGCGTATGCTCCGTTACCTCGCTACCGAAGGACCCCAGCCCGTCGTCGATGTACGTGACTCCGGATGGCTACCTGTCACCTCCGAACTCGTCGGTGCGGGTCTTTCGATGGTCGGCACAGAGGCGGGATGTCGGTACGAGGACAGGACACAGGCGTACCTCAACAACCTCCAACGTCTCGGACTCGTCTGGTTCTCCGACGAGCAGGTCGACGACGTACGACGTTACCAGCTCGTCGAGGCTCAGCCGAAGGTGATGGAGGCGCGCGACGAATGCACGCGTCCTAAGGTAGTACGTAGGAGCATACATCTTACGCCCTTCGGCGTCGACTTCTGCCGTTTCTGTCTCCCCCTCGGCGTTGTCTCCGACGACGCTTCGAGCGTCTACCATCCTCCTCAGGATCGTGCCAACGGAAACGGAGACGGGAACCGGGGCGACGACGAAGGCGGGTCATTCGGCGACGGTTTGGACGACGCGGGGGAGGTGTCCAACGGCGACAGTATACGGAACCCGCATCTCGACGACCACTGGGAGTAGACAGCTTCTTGTCGCGCGCCGTCCCTGAAACCGTATGGAACCCACCGTTCTCGTGACCGGCGCGGCGTCGGGTATAGGCGATGCGACGGCGCGCCTCTTCGACCGCCGTGGATGGCGCGTCTACGCGACCGATCTTGACGCCGACGAGGTCGATGCGGGCGACGTTTCGTTTTCACTCGACGTTACCAAACAGGGCGACGCGAACAAAGCCGTCGACCGTATCGCCGACGACACGCGACGCCTCGACTGTATCGTCAACAACGCCGGCGATCCGCTCGCGGGCGCTGTCGAGACGATCGACGTTGAGGACGCACGCGACCAGTTCGACGTCAACCTCCACGGACCTCACAGGCTGGTACGGTCGGCGTTACCGTACATGCGTGAACAGGGCGACGGTACGATCGTAAACATGTCGAGCGTACTCGGACGCGTATCACTCCCCGGCGTCGGAACCTACTGCGCGTCGAAGAGCGCCGTCGAAGCGTTGAGCGACGCCCTCCGTGTAGAGGTCGCACCCTTCGGCGTCGACGTTGTCCTCGTCGAACCCGGCGGCGTAGAGACGGGGTTTGAGGAAGGCGTTGAGGAGAGCCTCGATACCGATGAACCGTACGCCGATCTACACGACCGTCTGAAGGAGCGCGCCAACGACCTTATGAGCGGTACACTCGCGTCGTCGCCTGAGGATGTCGCCGAGACGGTCGTAGAGGCGGCGGAGGCGGACGACCCCGACGCGCGTTACACCGTCGGTCCGGCGTCGAAGCCTCTGGTTGCGTCGGGATACCTACCTTCGAAGGTACGTGACATGGCTCTACGCCGTCTTTTCTGAGTCGGGGAGACCGCGTTCACGGAGTTCCTCGTCGCGTTCGGTCTCAACGCCAAGACGCGGAACCTCGACGGGTCTACCGTCCTCGTTGACGGCGACGAAGGTGAAACGCGAACCCGCGGTGCGCTCCCTCTCACCCGTCCGCGGCTCCTCCTTGTCGACCTTGAGACGGACACGTACGCTCGTCGTGCCGACGTCGTACACCCACGATTCGACGACGGCGATACTACCGCGCGGAACGGGCTTTGCGAAGTCGATTCCTTCGACGTGCGCCGTGACACACGTCTCACCCGCGTGCCTCATCGCGCTCATCGCGCCCGCCTCGTCCATAAGACGCATAACGACGCCGCCGTGCGCCGTGTCGTGGTTGTTCGTGTCGTTAGGCTGTACGATGTCGCGGTTCTCTATGTACGTCTCTGTGACGGTCGGCATACGGTATGGAGGTTACGCTCTGTTATAATCTTGTAGACCGCCGTTCTACCTCAGAAAGCTCCATAGACCTTTTGCGTACGGCTTCGGGCTTTCGGTCTCACGTAGACGAACCTTACCGTATCCGAGTAAGCCGACAACGAGACCCGCAATACCGACCACGAGGACGGCGTTTACACCGACGAGTGCGAGCAACGGGTTTACGGAGTAGAGGCTCCGGAGCACGGGTTCGGGAAGCAGTAGGAAGTATCTGCTATCACGTATACCGTCGGTTCTCTTACCTCCGGATTCGGGAACCGGTGTCGTGACGGTCACAGTTGTCTTTTCGCCCGCGGGTAGACCTACCGACCCCCTCTCAACCTCGGCTTCCCCTGTCGGCTCCACGATCACGAGCATCGCTATGTAGCCGTCGTTACGTACGGTCACCTCCCTGTCGAGGCTTCCGCCCGGTTCGACACCTTCCACGCCCGCGTCCGTGGATATCTCCTGTACACCGCTCTGACCCACCATCACGAAGTTGGCTGGTACGAGAATGAGGGCGGCGAAGCCGAGGAATACCAGACGCGAATCTATAACCGACCCGCGTTTACGTGATCTCTTCCTGTCCCTGTCGCTCGCACCAGCCCGTTCCTCCACGGAGGCGATCACGACGAGCGCGACGCCGAAGACGAACAGAGCGACGCCGCTTATCTGCGTACCCGCGGCGGTACCGATCCCGACTAAGCCTAAGATACCCGCCACGGTACCACGCGCCGTTCTGACCGCGACACCTAAACGTGGGACTGCGACGACGGTTCCGCCGATACTCAGAGCCTCCGCTAGCACGTCGTCTTCTGTAACGTACGGCTCGCCGCCGTCCTGATCGGTGAACGGGTTGGCGTCGCCCTTGGTTACGTAACCCTCCTCCGTCTCACCGACTATCCTGTGTGTAACAAGACCCCCGTCCTGAACCTCCTCCGCCTCGAAGACAACGACGTCGCCGACCGACGGCGATCCTGTCACGAAGGACGGTACGGCAACGAAGCCGTCTCCTTTCTCTACGGAAGGTGACATGCTTCCCGTCTCGACGAAGCCCAGTATGATAGGGTATCCGAGTACCTGTCCTGCGAGAAGCCCCGCTACGGCGACGACGAAGATCGCTGTAACGATCCTCTTCGGCGTTAGCACCGTCTACTCATCCCCCTGTCTCCGGCGGCGAACCGTCATGTAGACGGCGAACATCGAGGTGAGCAAAGCGACGGCGGCTAACGGCAGAACGCCGGAGCCAACCTCTGAAACCGTTACCGTAACCGGCTCCGAATCCCCGACAGCAACCTCGTACCGTCCCGGCTCGTCGAAGCCGACGTTGAAAGAGACGTTTCTTACCTGTCCGGATCCGACCTCAAGCTGGCGTCTGTCGGCAACACGTCCGTTGAGACGTAACGCCGCCGTAACGGTACCCGAAGCCGTGCCCGTGTTCCGTACCGTCGACTCGACGACGATCTCCTCCTCCGTATCGGGCGTTCTCTCGTTCACCACCGTAGCCACCTGTCCTGCGATACCCGCGGCTCTTATATCTACGTTGGTATCGGATACGGAGGTGGTGAACTCGAACTCCGGCTGTCTGAAGCTGACGCTCAGTTCGCCCATGTCGACCGACAGACGTTCCCTGTCCCCCGTTTCAGGGGTGTCGGGTTCGGGCGGAGCAGGCTCCGTGGCGGGCGATCCACCGCCTCCGGGTACATCGACCTCCAATCCATCCTGTTCGGGAAGCAAGGCGATCAGAGTAACCTCGTCCACGGCTACTCCTGAGGAGCCTGTCTTGACCGACATACCCACAGGCTCCGTCTCGTTGTTGGAGAGGAGTATCCTGTCCGTCTCCGTCTTATTCTCTATCGGCAAGCCGTTGGTGTCGTAGAACGTAACCGCGTCGGAGCCGTG
>Ga0207714_1001245_pt1 | contig 16543 bp, 14 predicted proteins | sample PonA232FremontCA_2_FD_187270 | JGI IMG/M metagenome (GOLD analysis project Ga0207714, IMG submission 187270) | Marine sediment microbial community from Fremont, CA, USA - Pond A23 Sediment 2 (SPAdes) | ecosystem: Environmental > Aquatic > Marine > Unclassified | place: USA: Fremont, California...
CAGCAACGTCGTCGAGGTCTACATCCGGCGGCTGCGCCGCAAGATCGGCGCCGAGCGCATCCGCACCCGCCGCGGCCAGGGCTACGAGCTGCAGGCATGAGATCGCTGAAGCTGCGCCTCGCCGTCGGCCTGGGCGCCAGCCTCCTGGTGCTGCTCGGCCTGCAGTACGTCCTGGTCAACGGGGCCATCCGCGGTACTGCGGAGCACTACCTGGCCGACGGCCTCAGCCACCGGGCGGAGACCCTCATCGGGGCCCTGGAGTGGGAGGCCGACGGGGCGGAGCTGGAGGTGCCGGACGCCGCCTACCGGCGCCCCTACTCGGGCCACTACTACCGGGTGGAGGCCGGCGACGCCACCTTCCGGTCGCGCTCGCTGTGGGAGGCGGAGCTGCCCCTGCCGGAGCTGGAGATCGGCGAGCACCGGCAGTGGCGGACCGCGGGGCCGCAGGGGCAGCAGCTGCTGGTCCGCGCCGTCGCGGTCCAGGCGCGGGGCGAGCCGGTCCGCGTGGCGGTGGCCGAGGACCTGTCGCCGCTGTACGCGGAGGTCCGCGACTTCCAGTGGCGCTACGCCCTCATCGCCGTCGGCGTGGCCGCCGCGCTGCTCGCCCTGCAGTGGGGCCTCCTCGCCGTGGGGCTGCGGCCGCTGGAGCGGCTGCGCGAGCAGGTGGCCGCCCTGGGGCGCGGCGAGCGCCGCGAGCTGGATAGCGACGTGCCCGCCGAGGTCCGCCCCCTGGTCGCCGAGCTCAACCGCCTGGTGCGGGTCCTCGAGGACCGCCTGCAGCGCTCGCGCCGGGCGACCGGCAACCTGGCCCACGCCCTGAAGACGCCGCTGACGCGGCTCTTCCAGCTGGCCGAGGACCCGGAGATGCCGCCCACGGTGGCCGCGCGCCTGCGCGAGCCGGCGCAGCAGATCCGCGAGCGGGTCGACCGCGAGCTCAAGCGGGCGCAGCTCGCCGGCGGCTCGCCGGCGCAGCGCTTCGACCCGGGCCGCGAGGTGCCGGCGCTGATCCGGGTCCTGGAGCGGACCTACGCCGAGCAGGCCCCGGCGATCGCGTACGACGGGCCGCCGCCTGGGCAGGCCTGCGGCGAGCGCGAGGACCTGGTCGAGCTGCTCGGCAACCTGCTGGACAATGCCTGCAAGTGGGCGCGCAGCCGGGTGGCGGTGCATGTGGCTATAGAAGGCGAGGGGCTGGCGCTGACCATCGCCGATGACGGGCCCGGCGTGCCGGCCGAGCAGCGCGCGGCGCTGACCGAGCGCGGCGGGCGCATGGACGAGCAGGTGGCCGGCGACGGGCTGGGGCTGGCCATCGTCAACGATCTGGTGGCGGCCTACGGTGGGTCGCTGCGCTTCGCCACGGCCGATCTCGGCGGCCTGGCGGTGCATGTAGCGCTACCGGCGCGGACGACAGGAGCGAGTGATGGCGAGGATGACGCGTAGCGAGGGGCGGCACGGGCGACGGCGCGGCCGCCGGGCCGGTGCCCGGCTGCTGACGGTGCTGCTGCTCGCTGGGGCCGGAGGCCCGGCCGCGGCCCAGGAGTGGACGCTGAGCGAGGCGGTCAGCCGCGCGGTGGCCGTGGCCCCGGCGGTGGGCGAGGCCGAGGGGACCGTCCAGCGCCGCGTCGGCGAGCTGGACGCGGCCGGCCGCTGGCCCAACCCGCGGGCGGAGGTGACCGTCGGCGACGAGGTGGGCCAGGAGCTGGGCGACGACGACTGGCGGGTCCAGGAGCTGGCCGTGAGCCAGCCGCTGCCCGTCGGCGGGCGCATCGGCGAGCGGCGGGCCGCTGCCGAGGCGGCGCTGGACGCCGCTCGCGCCGGCCGGGCGGCCACGGTGCTGGCCGTGGAGCGCCGGGCGGCGGCGGCCTTCCACCGCCTGCAGGCGGCGCAGCGGGCGGTGGCCCAGGCCGAGCAGCACCTGGAGCGGGCGCGGGGCTTCGAGCGCATCGCCGAGCGCCGGGCCGCCGTCGGCGATATCTCCGGCCGCGCGCGGCAGCGCATCCGGGTGCTGGCGGCGGAGGCCGAGGCGGCTCGCCAGGACGCCCGGCGCGAGGCGCGGGCGGCGCGGCAGCGGCTGATCACGCTGCTCCAGCTGCCCGCCGACGCCGAGCCGCAGCTGCCGCCGCTGACCGAGCCCGCCGCGCCGCCGGCGCCGGAGGTGGCGGACGCCGCGGCGCGCTCCCACCCCGAGCTGGATGCGGCGCGCGCCCGCGCCGAGGCCGCCGAGCGCCGCGTGGCCCAGGCCGAGGCGGCGCGCATCCCGGACCTGGAGCTGCGCCTGGGCCGCGAGGCCTTCGCGCTCGGCGGCGAGCGGGAGAGCGCCTACACCGTCGGCCTCGGGGTGGAGATCCCGCTATGGCGCCTCGGCAACGGGCGCGTCGAGGCCCGCCGGGGCGAGGCGCAGCGCAGCCGGCAGGCGCGGCTGGCGACGGCCCGCTCGCTGCAGGGCGACCGGGCGGCCAGCTACGCCCGGCTGACGGGGCTGCTGGCCCGCATCGCCGGGCACGAGGACGAGGTGCTGGCGCCGGCGCGCTCGGTGCTGCGCCAGACCCGGGAGGGGTATCGGTCCGGCGATCTGGGCCTGACCGAGCTCATCGATGCGGCGGAGACCGTCCGCCGCGCCGAGCAGGACCGGCGTGAGCTCCTGCTGCAGGCGCAGCTCCAGGCCGCGGAGCTGCGCCGGGCACGCGGCGAGCGCCTGAGCAACGGAGCGGAGCAGGACGAATGACGGTACGAATCGAGGCGCGGAAGATGCGACCGGCGGCCGCCTGGCTGCTGGCGGTAGCGGCGGTGCTGGCCGCCGGCCCGGTGGCCGCGGCCGAGGGGCCGGACCACGGCCACGCCGAGGCCGTGCCGGCGGGGCAGGCCGAGCCCGGGGAGACGGTGGCCGTGCCGCGGCTGGCGCTGTCCGAGGCGGTGCTGGCGGAGTACGGCATCGAGCTGCGTACCGCCGAGGGCGGCGCCGTGCCGGTGACCCGGAGCCTGTTCGGCGAGGTCAGCCTGCGGCCGGGGCGCGTGGCCGAGATCACGCCGCGGGTCTCGGGCACCGTGACCCGCGTCGAGCGGCAGGTCGGCGACCGCGTCGAGGCCGGTGACACCCTGGCGGTGCTGGCCAGCGAGACCCTCGCTGAGGCGAAGACGGACTTCCTGGCGGCGCGCTCGCGCCTGGACCTGGCCCGCCAGACCCTGGCGCGCAAGGAGCGCCTCGCCGAGCAGCAGGTGGCCTCCGAGGCGGAGCTCCTCGAGGCCCGCCACGGCGTCCGCAAGGCCCGGGCCGAGGCCCGCTCGGCCCGCCGGCGCCTGGACGCGCTGGGCGTGGACAGCGAGGCCGTGGCGGCGTCGGGCGACGCCGGGAGCCAGGCCCTGGCCCGCTACGAGGTGACGGCCCCGCGCGACGGCACGCTCCTGGAGCAGCGCCTGCGCCCCGGGCAGTGGCAGGGCCGCGATAGCGGCCCGGCGCCGCTGGTGGTGGCCGACACGGAGGCCGTCTGGGCGGAGCTGCAGGTCTATCCGCGCTACCGCGGCGAGATCGCCGCCGGGCAGCGGGTGCGCCTGCGCGCCGGCGATCCGGCGGTCGAGCAGGCGGGGGAGATCGCCCACGTCATGCCGCGGCTCGATGCGGCCACGCGCACGGCGACGGCGCGGGTGCCGCTGGCCAACCCGGACGGGCAGTGGCCGCCGGGGCAGTTCGTCACCGCCGAGGTGGCGGTGGCCGAGGCCGAGGCCCCGGTGGTGGTCCCGCGCACGGCGGTGCAGACCGTCGAGGGCGCGCCGGTGGTCTTCGTCGCCCACGACGACGGCCTGGAGCCGCGCCGCGTCGCCCTCGGCCGCCAGGGCCACGGCGACGTGGCGGTCACCGCCGGGCTGCGCCCCGGCGAGCGCTATGCCGCCACCCACACCTTTCCCCTGAAGGCCGAGCTGGAGCGCGGCCAGCTCGAGGGCGCCGGCCACCACTAGGAGCGGGGCATGATCATCGATCGCATCATCCAGACCGCCCTCCGCAACCGCCTGCTCATGGTCCTGCTCATGGCCGCCGTCATCGGCGGCGGCCTGTGGAGCTGGCAGCGGCTGACCGTGGACGCCGTCCCGGACGTCTCGCCGACGCTGGTGCAGGTGTTCACCGTCACCGAGGGGCTGGCGCCGCAGGAGGTCGAGTCTTTCGTCTCCTACCCGGTAGAGCGGGCCATGACCGGCATGCCCGGGGTGGAGGAGATCCGCAGCACCTCGAACTTCGGCCTGTCGGTGGTCAACGTCTACTTCGAGGACGGCACGGACATCTACAGGGCCCGGCAGCTGGTCAGCGAGCAGCTCCAGCAGGCCCGGGACGAGATCCCGGAGGGCTTCGGCAACCCGCAGATGGGGCCCATCGCCACCGGCATGGGGCTGATCCTCTACTACTATCTGGACGACCCCGGGGACCGCTACAGCCTCACGGAGCTGCGCACCTTCCAGGACTGGCTGATCAAGCCGCGGCTGGAGACCGTGCGCGGCGTCACCGAGGTCCTCGGCATCGGCGGCTACGAGAAGCAGTACCAGGTCGACGTCGACCCGGCGGCGCTCCAGGCCCACGGGCTGACCCTGGATCAGCTCCGCGAGCGCATCGAGGCGGCCAACAACAACGTCGGCGCGCAGTTCATCGAGCGCAACGGCGAGCAGTTCGTGGTCCGCTCCGAGGGGCTCATCCAGGGCGTCGAGGACCTCGAGGCGGTGACGATCCGCGCCGAGGGCGGCACGCCGGTGCGCCTCGCCGACGTGGCGGACGTCCACATCGGCGGCAAGATCCGCCGCGGCCTGCAGACCCTCAACGGCGACTCCGAGGTGGTCTCGGCCCAGGTGGTCCAGCTCAAGGGGGCGGACACCTCGGCGGTCATCGAGCGCGTGGAGCGGCGCCTCGAGGAGATCCAGGCCAGCCTGCCGGAGGGGGTGGAGATCGTCCCCTACTACGAGCAGAAGAGCCTGATCGAGTCCAGCGTGGGGACGGTGACCACGGCCCTGCTGCAGGGTATCGGCCTGGTGCTGCTGGTCCTGGTGGCGTTCATGGGCAGCTTCCGCAGCAGCCTGGTGGTCGCCCTGGTGATCCCGTTCTCGATCCTGTTCGCCATCATCGGCATGGAGCAGCTCGGCATCTCGGCCAACCTGATGAGCCTCGGCGGGCTGGCGGTGGCCATCGGGCTGCTGGTGGACGGGACCATCGTCATGGTGGAGAACATCGACCGCCACCTGCGCGAGGCCGATCCGGAGCGCTCGCGGCTCCACGTCGTCGGCCGCGCTTGCCGCGAGGTGGCCCGGCCCATGCTCTTCGCCGGGCTGATCGTCATCGCCGTCTTCTTGCCCCTGTTCACCCTGACCGGGGTGGCGGGCAAGACCTTCGGCCCGCTGGCCTACACCGTGGCCCTGGCCATGGGGGCGTCGCTGCTGTACGCCCTGCTGCAGGCCCCGGTGCTCGGCGAGCTGGTCATGCGCGGCGGCGGTGGCCGAAAGCGCGGCGGCGCCGTCTCGTCGCGGGTGTTCGAGGCGCTCTGGCGCCCCTACTACGCGGTGCTGCGCACCTTCGTGCGCTTCCGCTGGGCCGCCGCCGTGCTGGTGGTGGTGCTCATCGCCGCCGGCGCGGCCCTGGTGCCGCGGCTGGGCACGGAGTTCACGCCGCGGCTCAACGAGGGGGACATCATCGCCAACCTGACGCTGGCGCCGTCGATCTCGTTGCCCGAGGCCAAGCGCATGACCCACCTGGCGGAGCGGCGCATGCTCCAGGTCCCCGCCGTGGAGGAGGTGGTCAGCCGCGTCGGCCGCGGCGAGGTGGGCGCCCACGCCGACCCCATCAACGCCGTCCACAGCAGCGTGATCCTCGCCCCCCGCTCGGAGTGGGCGGAGCTCGGCTACGAGGACCAGGCGGCCATCGAGGCGGCGATCCGCGAGCGCCTGTCGGGCATGCCGGGCGTCGCCGTCAACCTCACCCAGCCCATCCAGCTCGCCGTCGACGAGCTGGTCAGCGGCGTCAACGCCGACCTCGCCATCAAGCTCTTCGGCGAGGATCTGCAGACCCTCGCCGACAAGGCGGACGCCATCGCCGACGTGGTGCGCGGCGTCCCGGGCGCGGCGGACGTGCAGGCCGAGCAGGTCACGGGGGCGCCGCAGCTGCGCATCCAGCCCGATCGCGAGGCCCTGAGCCGCTACGGCATCGACGTGGCCACGGCGCAGCGCACCCTCCGCCAGGCCGTCGGCGGCGCCGTGGCCGGCGAGGTCCTCGACGGGGTGCGGCGCTCGGAGATCTACGTCCGCCTCGAGCCCTCGGCCCGCGACGACGTCCAGGCTATCGAGGACGTCCTGGTGCCGGCGCCGGACGGCGAGCGGGTGCCCCTCGGGCAGGTGGCGGACGTCGAGGAGATCGTCGGCCCGCGGCAGATCACCCGCGAGGACGCCCAGCGGTTCATCACCATCCAGGCCAACGTGGTCGACCGGGACATCGGCAGCTTCGTCACCGCGGCCCAGGCGGCCATCGACCGGGAGGTGGAGCTGCCGGCCGGCTACCTCCTGGACTGGGGCGGCCAGTACGAGCTGCAGCAGGCGACCAACGCCCGGCTGGCGGTGGTGGTGCCCATCACCCTGGCGCTGATCAGCCTCCTCCTCTACAGCAACTTCGGCTCCGTGCGCAATACGGCCCTGATCCTGCTCAACATCCCGCTGGCGCTGGTCGGCGGCGTGGCGGCGCTGTGGCTCAGCGGGCAGTACCTCTCGGTGCCGGCGTCGGTGGGCTTCATCGCCCTGTTCGGCATCGCCCTGGGCAACGGCATGGTCCTGGTCAGCTACCTCAACGAGCTGCGCCGGCAGGGCACGCCCATGGACGAGGCGGCGATCACTGCGGCCCGGCTGCGCCTGCGCCCGGTGCTGATGACGACGCTGACCACCGGCCTGGGCCTGGCCCCGCTGCTCTTCGCCTCGGGCACGGGCAGCGAGGTGCAGCGGCCGCTGGCCACGGTGGTCGTCGGCGGGCTGGTGACCTCCACGCTGATCACGCTGCTGGTGCTGCCGGCGCTCTACAAGTGGCTGGCGCCGCCGCGGCCGGGCCGGCCGCCCGAGGAGGAGCCGGAGGCCGAGGCATGAGCCCGATGGACGGTGCCGCCGTGTCGGACGCCATCATCCAGGCCACGGACGCCCTCGGCTGGGTGGGCATCTTCACCGTGATGCTCTTCACCGCGCCGGAGGTGGTGCTGCCCTTCCTGGGCTACGTCGTCTACCGGGGCGAGGCTGACCCCCTGAGCGTTTTCAGCGCCGCCAGCCTCGGCGCCACGCTGGGCTCGACGCTGATCTACCTGGCCATCCGCGGCGTCGGCGGCGAGCGGGTACGCGCCTGGGTCCGCCGCGGGAGCCGCTGGCACCTGATCGAGGAGGGCGACCTGGCGCGGGTCGACGCCGCCTTCCTGCGCTACGGCCGGTCCATCGTCTTCTTCGGCCGCTGGGTGCCCACGGTGCGCAGCCTGGTCTCCGTGCCGGCCGGGGTGCTGCCGATGCGCCTGGCGCCGTTCCTGGTCTACACCTTCCTGGGCACGGCGCTGTGGCACGGGGTGCTCTTCGGCGCCGGGTACCTCACCGGCTCCAGCTGGGATCGCCTGGAGGCGTACCTGGGCACCTACGGCACGGTGGCCACCACGCTGGCCACTGCCGCTGCCGTGGGCTTTGTGCTCCTGCGCCTGCGCAACCGGGTGCTCCGGAAGTAGGGCGCAGCGCGGGCCCGCGGGCGGCCTGAAGGGCGGGCGCGCGTCGTGGAGGCGGTCCGAGGGGTGCTGCTCCGGAAGTAGGGTGCGGGTCCTGAGGTAGCCGCGGGCCTACGGGCAGCCGGGGGAGGGGAGGCGGTTGACCGCCCGGGCCCCGGTGCGTACAAGATTGCGGTGCGCCCCGGTAGCTCAGCCGGATAGAGCAATCGCCTCCTAAGCGATAGGTCGCAGGTTCGAGTCCTGCCCGGGGCACCAAATCCGGCTTTCTCTGGCTTCCCTTAGAACGCTTACCCCGCCGCCAAGCCCCGCCATTCCGGGGCTATCACTTCCCTTAGCTTCCGGTACGTTCCATGGACAGCCTACCACTCATGGGGGTAGGGTCCAGAGGTATGCGGCGCCCTGCGCCAATTCGTACCCCCAGGAGACCCACCCCCATGGCAACGCAGGAGCGGAACAAGCTCACCCGGGCCAAGATCGACGCGGCCAAGCCTGGCGAGAAGTCCTACAAGCTCTTCGACGGTGCCGGGCTCTTCCTGCTGGTGCAGCCCAACGGCCGCCGCCACTGGCGGCTCAAGTTCCGATGGCAGCGCAAGGAGCGGCTGCTCGCCCTTGGGCCCTACCCCGAGGTCAGCCTGAAGGAGGCCCGGCAGGGCCGGGATGAGGCGCACCGGCAACTCGCCCAGGGCATCAACCCGGTCGAGGCGCGCAAGGCGCAGCGGATGACTCAGGGCGAGACCTTCCAGGCCCTGGCCCTCGAGTGGCTGGAGCAGCAGCGCCACTCGCTCTCCGAGGAGACCCGCCGGATCGCCCGTCGCCGCCTGGAGCGCTTCGCCTTCCCCGCTATCGGCAAGCGGCCCATCGCCGAGATCGAGCCACCCGAGGTGTTGCGGCTCCTGCGGCGCATCGAGGCCCAGGGGAAGCATGAGACGGCCCACCGGGTACGCCAGCGGATCGGCCAAGTCTTCCGCTACGCCATCGCGACCCACCGGGCCGAGCGCGACCCGACGGCAGACCTGCAGGGGGCCTTGGCAACCCGGCCGGCGAAGAGTCACGCGGCCATCACCAACCCCCGCGACGCGGGCGCCCTGCTGCGGGCGATGGCGAGCTACGAAGGGCAGCCGACGACGTGGGCCGCCCTCCACCTGCTGGCGCTGACCTTCCTGCGCCCTGGGGAGCTGCGCAAGGCGTCATGGGAGGAGATCGACTTCGAGGCGGCCACCTGGCGCATCCCCGCCGAGCGCATGAAGATGCGCCGCGAGCATATCGTGCCGCTCGCCCCCCAGGCCGTGGGCCACCTGCGCGAGCTGCACAGTCTCACGGGCGGCCGCCCCTACGTCTTCGAGTCCACCCGCCGCGGTCGCCCGCTCTCCGAGAACACGGTCACGGCCGCCCTGCGGGCCATGGGCTACAGCGGGGACGTGATGACCGCGCACGGGTTCCGGGCCATGGCGAGCACGCTCCTGCACGAGCTGGGGTGGCCGCCCGAGGTCATCGAGCTCCAGCTGGCTCACGCCCAGCGCAGCCAGGTTGCCGCCGCCTACAACCGCTCCGCCCGACTCGAGGAGCGGCGCCGGATGATGGAGGCATGGGCCGACTACCTGGACCGGCTGCGCGATGAGGTATAGCCGGGCAAGTGGCCCCGACAAAACTGACAAAAGGGGGGAGGGAAGGTATGCAGCTGCTGCGATTCAAGGAGTGGGTGACGCTCGAGGACGCCGCCCAATATCTGGGATTGGTGCTCACGGAAGAAGTCACACCGGCGGACGTGCTGCGGTTGGCCTTGGATGGGCACCTGACGCTATCCGTGCGGCTTGTGAACCCCGCATTGGGGTTCTGGGCGGCGCTCTACTCCTACGAGAACGCGCCTGCCAAGCACTGCGACAGCGAGCATCGCCGAATCGTCGACGCCGAAGGCCATGGCGTTCTCTGGCGTGAGCCTACCGTCTGGCTTGCCATGCCTGGCTCGACATTCAAAACAAGGGGGCACATTGAGCGCTGGGTGAAGTGGCCCCGATTCAAGACGATTTCCGGCATTTGGGATGTTCCCCCGTTCGGGCTCGCATGGATCGACGCGCAGAACGCCTACCAGGCCCTCAACGGCGCCTCTCGCGTCGAGAAGGAGAACTCATCATGGGCGAACGCCCCGAAGAAGTTTGCTTGGGGGCCTATCCTCTACGACCCCAGTACGGATTTCTACGTCACGCTGTTCCCGGCGAAGGACGACAAAGGGAATTGGCTCTCCCCGCTGGGGATGGGGTGCCCCCCTAACAGGCCCGCGACAGCCCTCCCAGAGGACTCCCAATGGGGGATTCGCGCCTCTGCCCTCCAGGAGTTCGAGAAGCAGATTGACCGGGAGCAGACCACCGACCTCCCCGGCGCAAAAGAGGAGTACGTCTCTAAGCATCTGGCGCTAGTCAACAAGGCCGCCCGGCAGTTCTGGAGCACTGCAGAGCCACAAGACCCCAACACGCACCCGACCAACGGCGAAGTCATCGAGTGGCTCCGAGGCAACGGAATGACGCAAAACCAAGCTGAAGCGGCAGCCCGGATCATCCGCCCTGAATGGGGGCACAAGGGGCGCCGCCCAGAGGAGTGACAGCAAAAGGGTGGCACCCCCAAAAGCCCCGCCATACGGGCGCTGAAAGAAGGGTTCCACCCTTCTGGTGCAAGGGTTGCCTCTGTTTTTAGAGGAGGAGGTAGAGCAGAGTAGCCAACGTGTTCCAGCGGGAACCGAGTAGAACCCCTAGGCGGACGGGCCAAGGTTGGCAGCCATACCCCGCCCGCCAGGGGAGCACCGAGCCGAGGGCCGACAGAACCAACGGACGGCCCGACAGGATCAGCCGACGGCCCAACAGGAGAGCCGACGGCTCAGAAGGCGAATGGCCCAGAAGACCAACGGCCCGGCGGTAGGAATGATAGCCCCCGCCCGGCCGTTGGCACCACCGATAGGAGGTAAGCCGATGGCCCAGGACCATCCCCACACGAAACGCGTACTCCGCCGCCCCGAGGTCGAGGCCCGCACCGGCCTGGCGCGGTCGACGCTCTACCAGCGCATCAAGGATGGCCGCTTCCCCGCGCCCATCCGCATCGGCGCCCGCGCCGTCGCCTGGCGCGAGGAGGACGTAGAGCAGTGGCTGAGCAGCCTGCCGGAAGCCGGCTAGAGGAGGGGGTGAAGCATGAGCGCAGAAAGAAAAGGCCGCCCGGAAGGCGGCCCAAGGGAAGATATGCCCGGAAACCATACCACCGGGCACCCGCAGTCGCCACCCGGGGCCGCCGAGATCGCCGAGGCCCTGGGCGGCAAGTCGAACGGCCGCGGCTGGATGGCCTGCTGCCCGGCGCATGACGACCGCAACCCGTCGCTGTCGATCAGCCAGGGCGACAACGGGCCGCTCGTCCACTGCCACGCCGGATGCGATCAGCAGGCCGTCATCGACGCGCTACGGGCGCGGGGACTCTGGCCGGACCCTGGCGAATCTGGCGAATTTGGCGAATCAGCACGCTTCAAGCCGGCGCCGCCCCCTGGCGAATCTGGCGAATCCGGCGAATCGAATACCTCGCGGCCACCGGCCCCGCCCGTCGGCACCGATGAGGAGCTCCCGGCCGAGTATCCGGGCCGTGGGAGGCCGAGCGCTCGCTGGCTGTACCGCGACGCTGAGGGGCGCCCCGTCGCAGCCGCCTACCGCTTCGACGGCCCCGGGGGCAAGGAGGTATTGCCCCTGCACTGGGACGGCTCGGCCTGGAGGCCGGGGGCACCGCCCAAGCCGCGACCGCTCTACGGCCTGGATCAGCTCGCAGCCGCCCCGCAGGCCCCTGTCGTCGTCGCCGAAGGCGAGAAAGCCGCCGACGCCGCGGGCCGCCTGATTCCCGGGGCTGTCCCCGTCGCCTCGATGGGCGGCTCAGGAGCGGCCCAGCACGCCGACTGGCGCCCGCTGCAAGGGCGCCGGGTGTTGGTCTGGCCCGACGCCGATGCTGACTACCAGCGCAAGGGCGGCAAATTCGCCCGCGAGGCCGCCCGGCAGGCCGTAGCGGCCGGCGCCGAATCGGTGAAGGTGCTCGACCCATTCGCCGCTTTCGACAGTCCCGAGCAGCGGCTAGACGGCTGGGACGCCGCCGACGCCGAGGGCGAGGGCTGGACGCCAGACGCGGTGGCGAAGGCGATCAGCGAGCACGCCCGGCCCTATGACGACTGGCCCGAGGTGATCCCGCTCCGCCGGCCGCCGGCCTCTGCCCAGCCCTACCCCGTCGAGGACTTGGGCGCGGTGCTGGGCAAGGCGGCGCGCGCGGTCGAGGAGATCGTCCAGGCCCCCGACGCGCTTTGCGGCTCATCCTTCCTGGGGGCCGCGGCCCTCGCCGCCCAGGCCCTGCGGGATATAGAGCTGCCGCACGGGGAGCGCAAGCCGCTGTCGCTCTACTTGATGACGGTCGCCGAGTCCGGGGAGCGCAAGTCGAGCATCGACCAACACGCCCTCGCCCCGATCCGCAAGCACGAGAAGGACTGCCGCGCCGACTACGAGGCGCAGCTGCAGACCTACGAGATGGACAAGGAGGCGTTCGAGAAGGCGAAGAGCCAGGCGCTCAAGCAGGCGAAGGGAGACCGCGACAGCATCCGCGCTGCCCTGGAGGGGGCCGGCTGCGCCCGGCCACCGCAACCGCCGATCCACCCGCGGCGGCTCCTCGAGGATATGACAGTCGAGGGCATCTATCGCCACTACGAGCAGGGCCAGCCGAGCGCGGGGCTGTTCAGCGATGAGGGCGGCCTGTTCGTCGGCGGGCATGGGATGCTCCCCGACCATATCCTGAAGACCATCACGCGGCTATCGAAGCTCTGGGACGGCGCTCCCTATGATCGCGCCCGGGGCGGCGAGGGCGTCGCCACGCTCTACGGCCGGCGTATGAGCTTGTCGCTGCTCATGCAGTCGCGGGTAGCCGCCCGGCTGCTGGGCGAGGACATCGCCGAGAATCAGGGCTTCCTGCCCCGGTGCTTGATCGCCTGGCCCGCCTCGCGTCAGGGCGGCCGGCAGTACCGCACCGACGACCCGGGCGAATCCTCGGCGATGAGCCGGTACTTCGCACGGCTCAAGGAGCTGCTGGAGACCGAGCCGCGCACCGAGGACGGCCGCCCCCAGGAGCTGGACCCGCCCCCGCTCCGCTTCTCCGCCGAGGCCGCCAAGCTCTACGCCGAGTTTCACGACAGCCTCGAGCCCTTGCTGGGCAGCGGCGGCGATCTGGTGCCAGTACGGGCCAGCGCGTCGAAGACGCCCGAGCAGGCCGCCCGGATCGCGGGTGTGCTGGCAGTAGTCGAGCAAGGCCCCGAGGTCGAAGAGATCGACGCTACCACCTACCGGCGGGCTATGCGCATCGCCTCCTACTACCTGAATGAGCGGCTGCGGTTGGTCGAGGCCGAGACGGTGCCCGAGTCGATCCGCCGTGCCGAGGCACTGCTGGCGTGGCTGAAGGATCGCGGGGAGCGCTACGTCTACTCCTCGCTGCTGGTGCAGTACGGCCCGCGGGAGGCCGGGCGAACGGCTGCCGAGGTTCAGGAGACGATGAGCACCCTGGCCCAGCACGGCTACGCCCGCCCGGTTGAGGGCGGCGCCGAGATCGACGGCAAGCACCGTCGCCACGTCTGGGAGGTACGCCATGACCTGGATGGATAAGCTCGGCGGCCTACTGCAGGACTCAGAGGGAGCCCTGGCTAATCCGGCTAATCTGGCTAATCAGTCACAGGCCGAGGAGCAGTGCGAGGCTAGCGCCCTGGCTAATCCGGCTAATCTGGCTAATCAAGACAGCCAGGGCACCCCCGCTACCACCCCGATTAGCCAGGTTAGCCAGATTAGCCAGGCCGAGGAGGCGCGACAGGGGGCCACCCCCGCCTCCTCGATTAGCCAGGTTAGCCAGATTAGCCACCCTTCGAGCGCAGAAGAGGTACAGGGAGGAGGCGTTGACGCCCTCGCCTCGATTAGCCGGATTAGCCAGATTAGCCAGCCTGCCGTAGACGTAGACGCGGTGCTCGAGGAGGCCGTCCAGGGCACCGAGGTATCCGCCGCCTTGCTCAAGGCGTTCCTCACCGCCGAGGACCTGGAGGCCATCCGCCGCGGCGGCGAGACGGCTTCGACCCTGCACGGCGTGGCGTGGCTGTTGCCGAATACCCCGGGGTGCTGGCAGCAGGCGCAGGAGCGGCTCGCCGAGCAACAGGAGCCCGAAGCCACCGAGGAGCAAGAGCAGGCCCGCCAGCTGGCGGGTACGACCGCCGACGACCTGGCCCGTGCCTGCCGGGCGTTCTACCGCCATATCGAGGGCAGCAGCTGCTGTAACCCGCCCTACGGCCGCTATTGCCCCGAGGGGCAGCGGCTCAAGACCGCGTATGAGCGGGCAGACCAGGCCTGCGAGGCCCCGCTCGCCGAGCGGCTAGAGGCGCGGATGCAACAGCAGAAGGGGGAGCGATGACCGAGGAGAGCAAGAAGAAGCAGAAGGCCCGCCAAGTCCGGGAGGCCCGGGAGTGGCTGCAGCAGCGCTTCCCGGCCGTCTTTGGCGGCAAGGGCGGCGTGCCGCTCGCCATCGGGGCGCACGCCACGGCCCATGAGGCCGCCAGGGCCGAGGACGGCCCGCCGGCATGGGCCATCCGGGCGGCGCTGCAGAGCTGGACGAGCCACCCGAAGTACCTCCAGGGCCTGGCGCAGCAGCGCACCCGCCGGCACCTGGACGGCACCGAGGCGCAGGCCGTCACCGACGAGCAGGCCGAGCGGGCCCGCGAGCGGCTGGCAGAGGTCAAGCGCAAGCGCCAGCAGGCCCGCGAGCAGGAGCAGCGGCGCCAGGCGAAGGAGAAGGCGAAGACGAAGGAGACGCCCCAGGGCAAGCAGACCCAGGCGAAGCAGGGGCCGGCGAAGAAGAAAGAGCGGGCCCCGGCGAAGGAGCCCGCCAAGGGCAAGGAGCAGCCCCGGCGCCCGACCATAACGCTCAAGAAGCGCCGGGGCAGTAACACCACTGGAGACGAAGGAGGGACCGTAGCATGAGCGCACAACTTGCAGCGTGGGGGCGGCTGGGCGGCGACCCGCGCCCGCTGGAGACCCGAAACGGTAGAAGCATGACCGTGGCCAGCCTGGCGGTGGAGGTCGCCGACGACGGGGAGCCCGAGTGGCTCGGCCTCGTCGCGTTCGCCGAGACGGCCGAGGCCCTGGCGCGGCACACCAAGGGCGACTGCGTGAGCGTCTCAGGCCGGCTGCAACGGCGGAGCTACACCACCCGCAACGGCGAGGAGCGCCAGCAGCTGCAAGTCGTCGCCGACACCCTGGTGAGCGCCCGCAGTGTGAGGCCCAGCGGCAAGCGGCGGCAGGGGCAACAGGAGCAGCCACCGCTCGAGCAAGCCCAGCAGCTGTACGGCAGCTGAGCAGCGGCGGCCAGGGTGGCCCCAGGGGAGTGGGGCCCCCTGGCGGCTGCGATGAGCCCGAGTTTTCGGACGCGCCCACACGCGCGCGAGGAGGTCAGCACCATGGCATGGCATCAAGGACTGACGGAGCGGCAGAGGCGGTTCTGCGAAGCCTACGCCGCCACCGGCAACGCCACCGAGGCGGCCCGGCAGGCCGGCTACCGCAAGCCCGACCCCCAGGGCGCCGAGAACCTAGGAAAACCTAGGATCGTCGAGGCCCTGGAGGCGCTGCGCCAGGAGACGACAGCCGCGGCGGCCGCTGACCGTGAGGAGCGTCAGGCGTTCTGGACTTCGGTGATGCGCGGCGAGGCGGATGCGGACGGGACCCGGCCGACGATACGGGACCGGCTCCGAGCCTCCGAGCTGCTGGGCAAGGCGCAGGGCGACTTCCTCGAGCGGCGCGAGGTCACCGCCAGCGTCGGTCCCGGGATCAGTTCGCTCATCAACGACGACCAGGCCGAGCGGATGGCCCGCGAGTACCTGGAGGGGCTCGATGGCTGACGCGCTGGCGTGGCCTGTACGAAGTTGTGCGAATCCCCAACGCGCGCGGCGCCAGCCCCAGGGAGCGTGAGCGGCTGCGATCCGGCCGAGGGACGACAGCTGTCCGCGGTCCGCAGCGAGGTCCGCAGCCCTGAGGCGCGTGCAACAGCACCAGTCAGACACCACCCCCAACGCGCGCGCAGCAACAGCCGCGCAACACCCCCGACGCGCGGGGAGCAGGCCCCACCGTCGAGCGCGGCTGGAGGCTACCGCCAGGCCGAGTACAGCCGGCATATCGCGCTACGGAAGGAGGTCTACGAGCGGTTGCGCCCGGAGACAGCGCAATATGTAGCCGGAGGGAAGGCGCGGCAAGGGGCAGCGAGCGACAACTTGGCGTTCGCTCAAGACACCGCCGCCAAGACCGGCAAGTCCGAGCGCAGCGTCCAGCGGGCCGCGCAACGCGGCGAGAACATCCCCGACGACATGAGCAGGGCCCTCACGCGTAAAGGCGTGCGAAAACCCCGCCACCGGGAAGCCGATGGCGGGGCTGATCTACCTACCGGATGAGGTCAGATGAGGTCAGTTGCCCGGATGAGCCGGGCCTCGGGGTGCAGGGCCTGGATAGGCTCGCGGATGGTCTCGGCCGCTTCCCTGGTATCGAACTCCTCGGAGACCGGCACCATAGCGACTTTCACGCCCTGGATCACCTGATCCTCGGCCCAGTAGTAGTAGGTCCGCTCACCCTCGGTTGCCTCGAGCGTCATGCCGTCGCCCTCCTATCGTCGGCGCGCTGCAGGCGCTCGGCCTCTTTCAGCGCGTCGTCGTAGCGGCGCACCACTACCGTCCGGTGGTGCTCGGGGTAGCCGTAGACGTTGGTGCTGCTATGGGTGCGCAGCACGCTCCAGCGGCCCCCGGGTGCTGGCGAGACGTG
>Ga0207714_1001246_pt1 | contig 16524 bp, 13 predicted proteins | sample PonA232FremontCA_2_FD_187270 | JGI IMG/M metagenome (GOLD analysis project Ga0207714, IMG submission 187270) | Marine sediment microbial community from Fremont, CA, USA - Pond A23 Sediment 2 (SPAdes) | ecosystem: Environmental > Aquatic > Marine > Unclassified | place: USA: Fremont, California...
TCCTATGTTTGATCCGGACAAATGGCAGGAAATATTAGCCACCATAAAACAAAACAAACTTCGCACATTTCTCACAGGCTTTAGCGTGGCATGGGGCATCTTTATGCTGATGATATTACTCGGCGCCGGCAATGGACTAAAAAACGGCGCAGAACATCAATTCAGCAGTGAAGCTACCAACAGTATATTTGTTTATGACGGAAGAACCAATAAATTACATAAAGGACTACAAAAAGGCAGGCGTATCTATCCCGACAATCAGGATCATGAATGGATAAAAGAAAACCTGAAGGAACTAGAACAAATTACAGCAAATTATAATATCTGGGGAGATAATATGATTTCTTATAAAGGAAAATACGGTGATTTCAATGTAACAGCAGTACACCCTGAACACAGTGAAATTGAGAACTTAACTCCTACGCAAGGCAGATTTATCAACAATATTGATGTCAGGGAAAAACGAAAAATAGCATGCATTGGGCAAAAAGTTGCAGACGAATTATTTGAAAGAGGAGAAAATCCCATCGGAAAAAATATTGAAATTAAAAAGCTGGTATTTAAAGTAGGCGGAGTATTCTCAGCAAAAAATGATGACAGAGAACTACGTAAAGTTTATATTCCCATCAGCACGGCTCAGCAAATTTTCAGCCGGGACGACAAACTACACTCCATAAAACTGACCACAGAAGACGTATCTATTGCCGAGAGTAAAGCTATCGTAGAAAAGCTGCGCAGTAATTTATCCAGAAAACATTACTTTGCGCAGGATGACGAAAGGGCTGTATATATAAGAAACAATCTCGAAAATTACCAGAACTTTCAAAATGTATTTAAAGCCATTTCCGTTTTTATATGGATTATTGGCATCGGAACTATTATCGCCGGCATTGTGGGTGTAAGCAATATTATGATCATTGTAGTGAAAGAACGTACACTGGAAATTGGAATACGTAAAGCAATCGGGGCTACTCCCGGTTCTATTGTAGGATTGGTAATCTTCGAATCCATTTTGATTACTACTTTCGCAGGTTACATTGGACTGGTAGCTGGTGTAGGAATATTAAGCGTATTATCAAATGTGCTGCCTGCAAATGATTTTTTCATGAACCCCCAGGTGAACTTAGGAATAGCCGGAGCAGCAACACTTTTACTCGTTGCCTGCGGGACGATTGCTGGTCTGTTCCCGGCTCGCAAAGCATCAAAAATTAAACCCATTGTAGCACTAAGAGATGAATAAAATTATTGACTATGTTTGATCTTGACAGATGGCAACAAATATACAGTGTGCTGAAGAAAAATAAGCTCAGGACATTTTTGACTGCATTTGGTGTGTTTTGGGGAATATTTATGCTTGTCATTATGCTTGGGGCAGGGAACGGCATGAAAAATGCAGTAATGAAAGGCATCGGAGATTTTGCTACCAACAGCTTTTTTATGTGGGGAGGGGAAACTTCTGTACCTTATGGCGGTTATACAAAAGGAAGAAGCATTGAGTTTAAAAACAAAGATGTCAAAGCTCTAAAAAGAAATATAAAAGGGATTGATCTCATAGCACCTAAATTACGTTTTTGGGGAAGTAGCGATAATACAGATAATGTAGTTCGTGAATTACGCTCTGGTAATTACACTATACATGGGGATTATCCTGAAATGAACCAGATTGACCCTTCCGTAATGATTCACGGACGATATTTAAACGACAACGACATAAAAAACAGACGTAAAGTTACGGTTATCGGGCGTAGAGTATATCAGGACCTTTTTGATAAAAATGAAGATCCTGTTGGAAAATACATTCGTGTACAAGGGGTGTATTTTCAGGTGATCGGGGTATCCAAACCGTTGAATCCAAATATTAGTTTCGGTGGAGATAAAGAGGAAACTGTTACAATCCCCTTCTCTTCTTTTCAACAGGCATTCAATGTTGGAGATCGTATAGGGATGATGGCAATTACAGCAAAAAAAGGAACACCGGTAAGCCAGGTTGAAGAGGAAACCATTGAACTCATGAAAAAGCGCCATACGATTTCTCCAAAAGACGACCGTGCTATCTGGCACTTTAATCTGGAAGAACAATTCAATAAGATTATGGGCCTGTTCACAGGAATTAATATCCTGATATGGATTGTAGGAACCGGGACTTTAATAGCGGGGATAATTGGAGTGAGCAATATTATGCTTGTGGTAGTTAAAGAACGAACTAGTGAAATCGGAATTCAAAGAGCCATAGGGGCAACACCCTGGCACATCATAAACCAGATACTCAGTGAATCTATGGTTTTAACAATCATTGCCGGATTTTTCGGAATGGCTTTCGGGGTAGTTATCTTAGAACTTGGGAATTCCATATTATCAAATACAGGCGGTGAAAACACCATGATACACAATCCCCAAATCAGTTTTACCATATCAATGGTTGCTCTGGGATTGTTAAGCTTCTTCGGGACTCTGGCGGGAGTATTACCGGCCCGGAGAGCAGTAAAAATCAAACCAATTGAAGCAATTAGAACGAATAACTAAATAAAAAGTAACATCATGAAAAAAGTATTAAAAATCGGCTTAATCGTATTATTAATAGGAGCATTTGGTGGTACCATATTCTATTTATATCAAAATTCTAAAGAAAAACCCACGGAATATCAAACACAAAAGCCCCAATTCACAGATATAGTGAAAAAAACAGTTGCCACCGGCGAAGTTGTACCACGAAAAGAAATCGAAATTAAACCCCAGGTTTCAGGAATTATCCATGAGCTATATGTTCAACCTGGTGATAATGTAAAAGAAGGAGATCGTATAGCAAAAGTAAAGATCATCCCGGACATGGTAAATCTGAACAATGCAAGAACACGCGTTAACAAAGCAAAAATTAATTATGAAGATGCAAAAACGGAATTCGAAAGACAGAAGAAAATATATGACAAGGGCGTAATTCCGGAAGCTAAATTTCAGAAATATAAGGTAGCGTTAGAAAATGCAAAGGAAGAATTAGAGGCAGCCAAAAACAATCTACAGCTCATAAAAGAAGGAGCAATTGACAAACAGGGTGAAAGCTCCAATACGCTTATACGCTCAACTATAAACGGAACAGTATTGGATGTTCCTGTAGAAAGAGGAAACTCTGTCATTGAAGCAAACAATTTCAATGATGGCACAACTATAGCTTCTGTTGCTGATATGGGAGATATGATCTTTAAAGGCAAAGTAGATGAAACAGAAGTAGGAAGATTAAAGCAGGGAATGGATTTGAATTTACAAATTGGTGCCATCCAGGGACAACAGTTTGATGCAGTTCTTGAATATATTTCACCTAAAGGAGTAGAGGAAAATGGGGCTGTTCAGTTTGAAATAAAAGCAGACGTAAAATTAAGAGAAGATCAATTTATACGGGCAGGTTACAGCGCAAATGCAAACATAATTCTTGAAAAGAAAGATAGTGTTATGGCTATATCAGAAAGTTTACTCCAATTCAAAAATGATTCCACTTTTGTAGAAGTAGAAACAGAATCACAACAATATAAAAAAGTATATCCTGAACTTGGTATCTCAGATGGCATAAATATTGAGGTTAAATCAGGATTATCAAAAGAGGATAAAATAAAAGATCCAACCAGACGTGAAACCAAAAATAAAGAATCATGATCGGAATAATCATTATAACAATAATGTTCATTACAAAGCTTGTATTAGCGCTTTTTTAGGTGATTTCAGAAGTAAAGGATAAATTTGAAAAATCAGGTTTTTAGCTAAAAAAGTAGATAGTAGTAGCGATCAGGCAGTTAAAGGCTATAGAATTCATACTCCTTCTTTCAACCTAATAAGATAAATAGATACATTCAGAAGCAAGCAATATGCTAAATTATAAGAAGTTTAAGACAAAATTAAGCTAAAGAAAACCAAAAAAAATGCAAAAATGACTAAAAAACTGTTTTAATTTTATTTCGAGCATTAATAGTAATATCTTTTTGCTTTTGTTATCTGCATGTATTCTTGCTTGTATTTCCTGCCTTCACCGGCTGGAAGCCGGTGTTCCATGCAGTTTTCTCTCAATTCTCAGGAGGGTGAAAGTTGTCACTCAAATTCAGGAACACCGCCACCTTGGCGGTACTATATATTTCTCTTTTACTAAATCAAAACAGTTTCTAAAAAACGATGTCATGTTTTCCTCTTTTGGCTGCTGCTTGATTTTTCTCTTTCTCTATTCAAACACTGACAGGCCCTGAAGGCGCTGTCAGGTTTTTCTCTTCGCTGCTACTGCTTCAACTAGCTTACTCATTAATTAAATGATGGCCTTTTTATGTTATGATTATTTTCTAATTAATGATACACTTCCATTGTACACTTCTAATCGCTCAAAAAACAATTTTAGAACGTATACCTGAAGGACAAACCACCCCAGAGTGCAGGCCGGTAGTTAAAATTGATAGTTGGCTTCCAGTCTGCACTTATAGTAATTGGAATTTCTTCTATATCATACTCTAATCCGATGATACCATCAATCCCAAGAAGTAAAACACCTTTATCACTGTCCAGGTAATGATGAGCATCCCCTACCTGCCCAATATGAGCGCCACCGCCATAATACCAATACAATCTGTCTACATCAAATGCCGGTGCATGGATTTCATATAAACCCGTTATTATAAAACTGCCATAGCCAAAATCAAGAATACCCTCTATGGCTGTACTCTCTTTAAAAAAATGTTTGCCGGTGATTCCAAAATCATATCTACTCCCTCGAACACCAATTCCGGTTTCATATTTTTGTGCTTGCCCTGACAAACTTATAATTATAAACAAAAGCAATATTCCCGGTCGTTTCATTTTTATAATTTTTTTTACGTTAGTTTTACATTCATAATAACCCTTCTGGGGCAAAATTAACACAAAATTTTGGATAGCTTATCTTTTGAAGCTATAGAAAAATTTAAATTTATAAAACTCATTTGAGTTAATCATCCTTTTGTCATTTTTTTAATAATTTATCCCTGCATCTTCAAAAGTTTATATCTTTGAATTCAATCTTAGCCTGAATGATTCAGGTCAAACAAACAAAAAAACACCATGATAAATCTCAATCCCTTTATCCATGTAAAATATTATTCTCGCATTCTTGATGGTCCAAGGCAAATGCAGAAAAAAACTATAACTATCTGTTTCCTTGTTTTAATAATGCTTGCAGGATGCAAAACATCTACAAACCAAGAGGAAAATAAAGTATCCGTGGCAACGCTAAGAGGACCGTCAGCCATTAGTATGATTAAAATGATTGACTCGCTGAAAACCCTTGACAAACAGGATGTAAAGTTTAAAATAAAAAATGAACCAGTGCAGGTCAGACCGCTATTATTCCGAGAAAAAGCTGATTTTGCGGTTTTACCGACCAATATGGCATCTATTTTATACAATAAAGGTGTCAATTACAAGATTGCTGCTATTCCGGTATGGGGGACTTTATACTTGTTCGGCGAAGAAAAAATAAATAACTGGCAATCGTTAAAAGGAAAAACTATTCATTTAATGGCCAAAGGAATGACACCGGATATCATGTTCAGATATTTACTGACTCAACACGGTATAGACCCCATAAAAGATGTAAACCTTGATTATTCTTACCCCACACATATCGAACTGGCCAATGCTGTTGCTTCGGGGAAAGCAAAAATAGGAGTAATCTCCGAACCACTTGTAAGCATGGTTATGCACAAAAACAAAAAGGTGAATCCCATATTTAGTTTAAATGAAGAATGGAAGAAAAAAACAAATAGGGAAATCCCTCAAACCGCACTATTGGTAAACAAGAAACTCGCTTCTGAAAACCCTGCTCTCGTAGATGCATTCCTCTCAGAATACAAAAAGTCTGTTCAATGGGTGAATATAAACCAGAAAAGTGCTGCAAAGCTGATCGTAAAACACGAGATACTCAACAACGAAGAAGTAGCAGCACAATCCATACCCAGATGCAACATACGTTTCAAACAGGTTTCGGAAACGAAATCACAGGTACACGAATATCTGGAAATCTTTTACAAAATGAATCCGGAAACAATTGGAGGAAAATTACCAGATGAAGATTTTTACTACAAATAATAAATTCTATACATTTCTTTCAGTAGTCTTTCTCCTTGCTCTTTGGAAAGCAGGTGCTGAATTGATGGATTCAGAACTAATTCTTCCTTCTCCGGGAAAAACGATTCTCGCTGTATGGGAACTATTTACCCAGGCAGACTTTCTTTCTATCATTGGTTCTACTGTCATAAGAGGAATAATCGGTTTTTTCATCTCTTTTATTTTAGCAATGTCTTTAGGAATTTTTGCCGGGATCAATCAAAAATTCAATGCTTTTCTTCAGCCAATACTGGTAACCATCAGGTCTACACCCGTGATTTCACTTATTTTACTGGCACTAATTTGGTTTGATGTAAACAAAGTTCCCGTTTTCATCGCACTTTTAACAATGTTTCCGTTTATATGTACAAATATTATTGAAGGAATTCATAATATTGATACAGATCTAATTGAAATGGCAGACGTTTATAACATTAAGACAAAAAGAATCATTCAGGAAATATATATCCCGGGGATTGCGCCCTTCATTTTTAGTGGAATATCAAGTGCTATGGGCTTTGGATGGCGGGCAATAATCATTGGAGAAGTGCTCAGTCAGCCAACTTATGGAATAGGTACCTTTATGCAAAATGCACAAACCTATCTTCTTGTAGATAAAGTGATTGCATGGACAATAATTGCCATCGTATTAAGCTATATATTTGAAAAAATTATTCGACTAACTGAAAGACAAATTGTTGTCTGGAATAAATAATTATGGGAATAGAAATAAAATACATCACTAAAGCGTATAATGACTTAGAAGTTTTCAATGATTTTTCATTATCACTGCCGAAAGGAAAAATAAGCTGTATACTTGGTCCTTCCGGGTGCGGAAAAACTACGCTTTTAAATATGATTGGCGGAATTGTGAAGCAGGATAAAGGCAGCATTGAGTTTAATAATAAAACGAACATCTCCTACATATTTCAGGAGCCGAGACTTTTACCTTGGAAAACAGTTCAGGGAAATATTGAGTTTGTTGTGAAAGGCCTGAAAAATAAAGAAAAACCTGACAACATTGATCAATATATTAAAATGGTAGGTCTGAGCAAATTTAAAGATTATTACCCCGCATCTTTAAGTGGTGGAATGAAACAGAGAGTCGCTATTGCGAGAGCATTTATCTATCCCTCGGACCTAATTCTGATGGACGAACCGCTCAAAACACTTGACCCCCGGTTAAAACTCAACTTAATGAAAATTTTTCTGAAAATCTGGCAATATGACAAAAGAACTGTCATCTTTGTAACTCATGATGTAGATGAAGCATTAATTCTCGGGGAAGAAATCTTTATATTCAGCAGCACACCGGTTAATGTAAAAAAACAAATAACCAATCCCCTTTCATTGCAGGAAAAAAGACTGGATGATATGAAGTTCTTTAAGCATAAGAAACAAATCCTGGACCTGCTGGAGTAATTTTAGGTTATTGAGTAGATTAAGTTAATTGAGTGGGTTGATTTGACTGAGTGGATTTAGTTGATTGATTTGACTGAGTTGATTGAGTTTAATAGGAACATTCATAAGAAACTAAAGACTTTGATTATTAGCTTATTATATAACCGTATGATAATTTTCAGCACTAAATGTTGCGAATTACTTATGCTTGGTGCAACTGCTAACTCATTAACTAATTGATGCTCATTTAAAATTTGCCTTTTACACTGAAACTGCCTAATGAGAAACTTTATGTATTTCTGAATATGCCGACCTAATCAACTCAATTAACTTAATCAATTCAATCTACTATTCCACTCAACCAACTCATTCAGTTATATTTTCTTCCTTAACCGCATAATTAATATACCAATCAAGAAATTCGCTTTCCATAATAATTTTTTCACCGAACTTTTCCTGAAAAAGCTCACTTTGCTCTTCTGACAAATGTCTCCTCTTAATATGATAATTCCAGTCATTTCGAACAGGTATATAGTAACCGCCCAATCTATTTCTGGCCGGTTTGAAAAATGGTTCTTTGCGTGCCATAATTCCTCCTTTCTTTTATTAAAACCGACGCTCTATTTTATAACTACGAAAATAAAAAAGTTAGGTTACCTGCCATGTTTTCACTGAATTTTAGAAGATGGTTAATGGAAGATGGTTGTCTAAAACAAACAACAACACCTTTTTAATACCTATTATTACTATCTGTAAAAACCTGCTTTTAAAAGTTTAAATTATACACCTGAATTTATAAAAAAAGCCTCCCTGATTAGTAGAGAGACTTTATCAAATCTTATAAAGGTAAAGTATTATTGATTAATCCACCTGTACCTGTTGTCTTCTTTGTCTTTGTTGGTCTTCATCGGGTTTTTTACCTTCCCTGACTTCCAACAATTCCACTTCAAAAATAAGTGCCTGATTAGGCTCTATATCACTTCCTCTTGGAGCACGCTCACCATAAGCCAGTTCTGCAGGAATGAAAAATTTATATTTTGCTCCTTCTTTCATAAGCTGAAGACCTTCAGTCCAACCGGGTATAACACGGTTTACGGGAAATTCAACTGGATCACGATCTTTGGAACTGTCAAAAACTTCATTATCTATATTTGTGCCTGTATAATGAACTTTAACAGTATCATACTGATCTGGTGATTCTCCCTCACCTTCTTCAATTATTTTATATTGCAATCCGCTTTCAGTAGATTCGACACTTGCCTTTTTCTTGTTGTCTTTCAGGAATGCTTCTCCTTTTTCCAGGTTCTCCTGATTTCGCTTTTCACGGAGAGAAGTCAAATAATTTTGAATAATCTGGTTTTGGGAGGCTTTTTCAATTTTCAGTTCTTCACCTTCAAAAGCATCTTTCATTCCATTAATAAAAGCGGAGTAATTTAACTCTTCTACCCCACTTCTGGAATTAAGGCTGTTAGCCACATTTGCCCCTAATGCATAACTAGCAGAGTCTTGCTGGGATTTTATCTTAGACTTACCGGTAAGACCACCTCCGCTCTGACTGCAGGCAGCTGCAAAAAGTCCAACAAATGCGATCAATAATAAATTTTTAATTTTCATAAAGCTATCTTTTTGGTATTTAATTTCGTGTTCTGTTAGGCGAAGATAAAACAATTAATTTATTTAAGAACCATCACTTATAACATTTTTCAGAAAGCATTATAACCTATTCCTTCATTGCTCTTATCATTTCACGTTTACCCGGCGGGCCGGGAAGATTTTCAACCTTAAACCCGATAGCCTTCAATCTTCTCTTAATCAAACCTTTTGCAGAATAAGTGACTAATACTCCACCAATAGTTAAACAGGAATACATCTCTTTCAAAATATCTTCTTCCCACATCTCCGGCTGTTTATCCGGGGCAAAAGCATCAAAGTAAATCAGCTCAAAATTATCATCTGGTTGAAAAAATTTAAGATCTGCTTTAAGTTTTCTGAATATGAATTGCTCCGATAATTTATGCCATTCTCCCCATGAAGTCTCATGCAATTCCAACAGTTCATTCGAAGATGTACCAGAAAGGAGTGTGTTATAATTCAAATTATTTACTATTTCATGCGGCAAGGGAAATTTTTCAATTGCCGTATATTTAATCTGCTTAATTGATTTTCTACTTTCCAGTAAAGTCAACAGCGCATTTAATCCGCTACCAAATCCTACTTCCAGAATATTTAATTCTTCCCTGTTTGTAAAATACGCATAACCATTTTCTATAAAAACATGAACAGATTCCTGTATAGCACCCTTTGTTGAATGATAATGTTCATCAAGCTCTAAAAAATACAAAGTATGAGAACCATCCGCTGTTTTTACGAGTTTTCTCTGTTCCATGAATTTTTAATTTTTGAACAATATAAGGCAAAAAAACATTTAAGAACCAAACTTATATGACCTATTGTGCCTTATGTGGTTTAACATATTTCCAACACATAGCTCAACTCAACAATTAAACAATTCAACAATAAATTTAAAACTTATTGATATATCCAATATGCAATTTAGCATTTTTTATTTCCACAGGATGACCAGATGCTTTTCCCAATGCATAACTTATTGAAATGATTCCTTGTCCTGTATCCAGATAGGCCCCGGCGCCAAAGCCAAATGGAAAATCTTCTTTGCCCTGTTCTGCAAATGTATTTCTATAATAGGCTCCATCCCAAAACAAATGCACATTGCTGTTTGTACCCAAAAGATAACGTAATTCAAAAGATGCTACAGAATAAAGTGATGCAAAAAAACGATTTTCCTGAAATCCCCTCAAAAAATTGCTGCCCCCAAAACGGAATAATTCATTTTTTGAAAACTCCCCTAACTCCTCCCCAATCCATGATTTCATATAACCACCGTTTAAAGAAGACTTCAACACAAAAGCATCAATTATAGGCTGATAATAAGAAACTTCCACCTTTGACTCAAAATGAACAGCACGAACTTCATCGTTTCTTTTATTCCCTAAACTTGAATGGATACTTAAATAACTCCCATGTGAGGGATTCATGTCATAATCAAGTGTATTCTGCATATAGCCCACACCATAAAGTGCTTTACTGTAATCGCTAAATTCAAATGAAGCGTCATCGGAGCCTGAAATTACAGATGAGCTCTGAAACTTTCCAAAAACTTCAAAACTCATATTTGAAGCAATTTCAAAAGGAAACCCCAATCTCGCATTTGTAGTTATGTACGAAGTATCCTGTTTAAACAAACTACCTTCGATATTGACACCAATGTTCTGAAACAGCAAATACGGGAATTTAAATTTCATGTCTAATTTCTGACTTTGCTCTTCAAAACTTTCCCATTGCAGATGAAACTGTTCCCCTTTTTTAAAAGCATTCTGAAGCAAAAAATCAATACTTCCTGTTAATCGAAACGGCTGATTTTCATCTGATAAAAACCCCACCAATCCGCTCAACCGGTTGCTCTTGGCCCTATCTAAGTATAAATAAAGATTTGCCCGCTTTTCATCAGAAAAATCAACTTCAGCTGGCTTTATTTCCTTAAGAAAAGGGATTTTCCTTATTGTCGAGGAAATACGGGAAAATACCGAAGCGTCATAGGTCATTCCCGGATATATTCCAAGTTTTGAAAAAATATATTTCTTGTCAACCGGAGCTTTTCCTTTTAAATATACGGTGTCAAGAATGTACTTTTCTCCGTGGTAGACAAACAATGTTGCGTGAATAGTGTCATTCCCCGGAAATGAAATATTTTTTAATTGCAATTGTGGAAATGGATATCCCTGATTCTGAAGTGTTGAAATTATATAATCCTGAAAAGCAGAGAAAGTTGATAGGTCAATAGCTTCTGAATGCTGAAAAGCCCCTAAATGTCTTGCAATATCAAACTCTTCGGGTAAATTTGCAACATCAAACTTCCCCCATCTAAATTTTGCACCTGGATGAAAAACGGCAAAAGCATATTCCTCAGTGATAGTCAGGCTATCAAAAGAAGATGCCATGTATCCATTTCGGCGGAGTTCACGTATCGTTTCTTTCAGTCGGGTTTTTAAAACCAGGCTGTCTTTATATGAATCTTCCAGTTTATTCTGTATTTCAATTGCCTGCGGAATGGAATCATTGATTCCAACGCGAAGTTTCAACTCCTGAGCCATTCCCACGTAGGAAAAACATATAAAAAAAACTATGATATAAAACAAAGAAGATTTCACGCCTGAAGTATTTAAATTTCCGTAGCCGAAGGAAAACAAAAGTATAAAAAAACTGCACCACATTCAAAATGTAGTGCAGTCAAATTGTAAACCGGAGTTTTTGTCCTCTTTTTGATTTAACTAATTAGTAAACGAAAAGTGTTTTTAAATATTATTCATGAACCCTTGTTGTTGTAAAACTTTCAGATATTGCTTTGTAAAATGCAGGTTATCGTCTTTTTTGTATCGGTTATCGGTGAATATTTGTGCCAGTGTTTCTTTATCATTTTCCTTAAGCAACGCTTTCGTTTCTTCTAAGGATTCTTTCTCTGCATAAATTCTATCAATATCGGCTTCAGAATAATCCTTATACGTTTCATGATGAACAACACCTTCCAGCGGCAGCCGATCAGTCAGTCCGGGGGATTCATCCGGATAACCCAGAACAATAGCTGTAACAGGAATAACACCATTGGGAATATCTAAAATCTTGATGATCTGATCTGCATTGTAAGGAACTGTACCGAGATAACATATACCCATTCCCTTTTCCTCTGCGGCAAGACAAACATTTTCAGAGACCAGCAAAGCATCAATAGCCGCATTAAAAAACCAGAGAAAATTATCATACCCCGGTTCTGCATTACGCTGTTCGCACCACTTGTGAAAGCGGTTGATATCTGCACAAAATGTAATATGAACCGGCGCCTGAGTCACCATGGGCTGATTGAAGTGCGTGGGTGCAAGTTCCTTTTTCTTCTCCTCATCCTGAGAGACAATCATTGAATATAACTGCATATTTCCTGTTGTAGAAGCACGGGTTCCTGCTTCCAGAATTTCATTCAAATCTTTTTCACTCACGGGAGTCTCTTTATATTTCCGTATTGAACGGTGTTTCATTATAGTATCAAACATAATCGGATAAGTTTAAATGATTTTTGATGCAATATTACGAAACTTCAACTGAGTAGACCAATTTTTTTAAAGGATATTTTTCAGTTTACGACATTGAATTAACGTCACAATTCAACGCAAATCAACAGTAATAACTTTGCCAGATAAGAGTGGTACAGGAATTTGTTGTATTATTCTAGTGTTCAATTCTCGCTAAAATAAATTCGTGCGTGTTAGTAGTTATATGGATATTCAACATACAATATTATTCCCTATAAGATAAGAATCTTGCTATCACTATATAAAAAAACGTAAAATTTTATATTCAACATACAACCATTTACTTTTCCACATTCTTTAAACAAAAGTTTGAAAACTCCATAAATTTAATTATATTGTATACCCTTTTATTCGAATATAAAAGGATTGTTTAATATTATAACAACCAATAATTGAATTAATAAGAACTAAACCGCAAAAAGAACGATTATGAGAAAAAAAATTACTTTCACTACATCTGTTTTATTAGCTGTAATGTTGCTCTTCAGCTTTAACAGCTTTGGGCAGGGAACTGAAACCTTTGCAAACTTTCCGGAAACCGGGAGTTCCTATACAGATGGAACTTTCACCGGTCAGGACGGATCTACATGGAATTATGTCCAGTGTAGAGGTGATCTGGAAATCACAAATGAAACTCCTTGTTTATCAAAGGATGCCTCAGCAGAAGTACAATCCGGTACCATTACTAATGGTAGTGGTATAGGTGTACTGAATTTTGATTACATGCAAGCTTTTCCAACTAACGTAGAATTAGAAGTTTACGCAAATGGCAGTTTAGTAACCACAGTTACAAGTTCAGGCGAGCAGGGCGTAGTCAAAAATTCAGGGAATATAATAATAGATATTGAAGGTGATTTCAATCTCCAATTCATTCAAGCAAGTGGCAGTTCTGGTCAGGTAGCAATTGATAATGTTGAATGGACTGATTATGGGGTGATACCTCTATCCATCAACAATGTTACCGCTTCACCCAAACATCCAACTTCTGATTCAACTGTTACCGTATCTGCTGATGTGATTGATGATGGAACCATTCAAGCTGTCTCTTTAGCTTATGGAACCACCTCAGGCACGTTGGAAGATACTATAACTATGACATCTGCCAGCGGGGATACTTACGAAGGTGACATTCCGCCTCACGCTGACGAAACCGAAGTTTTCTATACAATATCAGCAGCAAACAATCAGAATGACACAATCACAACAGAGGAAATGTCCTACATGGTTTCGAATCCCTATGTAACGTTACCTTATGTAGAAGACTTTGAAACAACATCATCCAATACTTTAATCTCTGATAATCTCATCGACTGGACAAATTATACTCCAGTAGGCAGCGAGGGTTGGCATGGTAGTGAAAATAGCGGAAACAAATTCGCCCAAATGGCATCATACAATACCGGCGAAGCCAATGAAACATGGCTAATTACACCAGGTATCGACCAAAGTGATATACCTGCCCCGGAATTCACTTTTGACATTAATGTGGGTTACTGGACACATGATGGCTTAACAGTTTGGATATCTGAAGACTTTGATGGTTCTAATGTAGAAGGAGCTACCTGGACAGAGATTACAAACAATTTCACCATTCCAACCGAACCCACAGGTAGTTATGGCAGCTTCGGTTCTGCAGGAACAATGGACCTCTCCAATTATGCAGATACAGTTCACATTGCATTTAAATATGTTGGTGATGATAATAATGGCGAAACCACAACCTATCAAATTGATAACGTAAGTGCTTATGATGCTTCAAAACCTAAAGTCAGCAATATCATTACTGATCCTGCAATTCCAAGAAAAGATGATGAAGTCCACCTATTGGCCGAAGTAACTGAACCATCTGGTCTCGGCCTTGACACTGTTTATCTTAAGTGGGGCACAGCGAGCGAATCACTGAATAATGAAATTGGAATGGTAAATGATGCCGAAAACACTTTTAAAACGGAATCAAAAATTCCCGGTCATACAGTAGAAGACACGATATTCTATACCATTACGGCAGCGAGTAACAATGAAGATACCACAACAACAGAAGAACACATGTATTCACCATCAAAATACGACAGGGTTACCATCAATGACATTCAGTCTTCTGTGGTTAGCGAAACAGACTCCTCACAATACTCCGGAGATACCGTAATAACAACGGGAATTGTTACTGCTACCGGATACGAAGGATATTTCATACAGGACGGAAAAGGTCCATGGAATGGCATTTATGCTTTTTCTTATAACGAGCCTTCAGTCAGTATAGGCGATAGTGTTAGCGTTGTAAGCGAAGTTGATGAATACTATAATACGACTCAGTTATCGTATATTTTTAATACGAAAGTTATCTCCTCTGGTAACGAACTCCCTGAAGCTGATACGATAACAACAGGCCAGGCCAATAAGGAAAAATACGAGGGAGTATTTATCAGGGTTGAAGAAGCAGAATGTATTGCAGATACCAGTGAAGTTGGACATGGACAATGGGAAATCATAAATAATAGCGAAAGTATCCTTGTATCCCCAATGATGTATGAATATGATGCGGTAGTAGGCGGAAAGTACCATGTAACCGGAATTGCTCATTATTCCTTCGATGAACGTAAAATTTTACCACGAAAGGAAAATGATGTGGAAATCTTTGGAAACATACCTCCTGTAATATCAAACGTTTCAGAAAGTCCTTCTGAACCAGAAGCTGATGAGAAAGTTCAGATAAACGCCACTATTACAGATGATAATCCTGACGATGTCATTTCAGCCGTAATAAAACATGGAACAGCATCAGATGATCTTACAGAATCCGTTGATATGACAAACGAAGGCACAGGTTCAGAAGATAATTATGCAGGAGAAATACCTGGATATCCTGCCGGAACTAAGGTTTTCTATGAAATTCAGGCTGATGATGCCGATACTATTATTACTTCTACCGGTGATTACCAGGTAGCTGATGAAGCAAATGCCATCATCGACGAAGAAAGCCTGTCTCTGGAGGTTTATCCGAACCCGGGGAACGGTCAGTATTCAATAGAAATTGATAGTGAAACGGGTAATGAATACAGCGTGATGGTATTTAATACTGTGGGCAAAATGGTTTACAGAAAAGAATTCAACAGCAACTCAGTCAGACAAACCATTAACATCGCAGATCAGAATGACGGAATCTACTTCCTCAAAATAAGAGGCAAAAATGTAGATAAAGTTATTAAGCTAATCAAAGAATAAGACTCTTGATAATCAACAACAAATAAAAGGCAGACGCATCAAAACGTCTGCCTTTTATTTTAGGTGATAAATGGTTGATAATGAATGGTATATACACCTCCTTGTCTAAATACTGTTAACCAGTGTCTTGCCTGAATAAACCCGAGTAGTGATTATAAACTATCTGCCTTTACTCCTATATCATCGAGGACTTCTCTAAAGGTCCATTCTTTCTTCGGATAGATATTATCATGATCTACTTCCTTTCGTTTTACAAGGTAATATTTATGGTTCTCATATACAACAATATCATCCCTGGTAATAATTTTTTGAAATTCCTTTTCAATAGCCATTTGTAATTGTTTTAGAAGATAAATTAATAAAATATATGTTTTACACTCTTCTGCTTCTTGAATAAAACCTCATTCATACCTAATAATATCCAACCAAAAAATATATTCTCTCTTCTTGTGTGTAAACGCAGGAAAATGTAGAATATTACTCAGTTATAAATTTATGCCGGAAAAAATGCACTACCTTTTGAGGATTAAATTTAGCACATTTAACCTGAACCTAAATTGAGCGATTCTCACTCACGCACTCACGACTTAGAAATTGTATGGTTTTCACCTCACCTATTCGGTAAAAA
>Ga0207714_1001247_pt1 | contig 16518 bp, 24 predicted proteins | sample PonA232FremontCA_2_FD_187270 | JGI IMG/M metagenome (GOLD analysis project Ga0207714, IMG submission 187270) | Marine sediment microbial community from Fremont, CA, USA - Pond A23 Sediment 2 (SPAdes) | ecosystem: Environmental > Aquatic > Marine > Unclassified | place: USA: Fremont, California...
CGAAGGGTGACAGCAGCCAGCACCGCCGAACCGCACACAGCACCGCAGGACAGCAGACAGCCTTACGGCTACCCGTGCTACCAGACTAAACTGACGCCAGAAAAGGGAACCGACGCCCTCACGCTACCGTTTACTGATACTACCGTAGTCTATCACTACGTCACGCCCGTCTATTCTTCCAACGTTGGCTCTCCGTATGTCACTGGCCTTATACCCCTCTTCTTGTAGGGCCTCCCTTAGCTTCCTCGATATTCTCCCCGTTGCCTTGACACTCAGGCCTGTGTAACGCTCTGCCCGAGGCATCAGGAGCCATTGTTTCATCTCTGACCTATCCACTACTGGCGCGAGTAAGGCTGCTGCCCTACCGTTTGCGTTCTCCCAAATGTCTATCTCTTGGGCCGTCTGGTGATAGTTTGGGTCCCACTGTATCTTGGCGATACAGTCACCCCTACCGTTCATCCACTCTGGTGGGACGTTTATCACCACTCTGGTCTTTCCTGAACCTATGTAGCTGAGGTCGTACTCCTCAACAGACTCGTCTATCGTGAGGACAGTTTCATCTGGCCTGAGGTTCCTGCCCTGATAGCGCCTCGCTATCTCGTCCATTTTTCTGGCACCCTCTCTCGTCACCTCACAGTCAAACTGGTCCTCCTCCCAGTATTCCTGTGTTACGTTGATGTCAAAGTCTACCATTGTTATCTTAGCTGTAGTATGCCCTTGTACCTCGGGTCTGTGGTACGCTCCTCCAAAGTACCAAACTTCTTCTTGTGTCTCTCGTTCAGCTCACGTATGAACTCTGTGAGCTTGGAGGCAGATACAGCGTACCCGTCTATCTTGTTCTTGAGTCTGACATGGGGGCGGGCGTACTCAGAGATGTACATATCCCCAAGGTCTATGTCTCTGGCATCAAGGTCAAGTCTGGCCCTCGATGCCGTCTGAGCATCGAGTACGGTGTCTACCCACATCCCCTCAAGCTCTCTGCGCCTATCGTTGGGGAGTAGGTCGTATGTGGCCACCGGGCCAAACCTCAGTGTCATCTCAGACAGGTGGCTCATGTCGTCTGTTACTGCCAGCGCGCTCTCGAACTTTACGTCAGGGTCGTGGTTCTGCCACTCTACCACTGTGTCGTCTCTGCCTATTGAGACGCCCGTTATTCCGTCAATGCTGTTCAACCCTTCTATCATCTTATCGACGAAGGTTTCGCTATCACCTCCTTCATTAAATGTTACCATGTGTTACTCCTCTGAAACCGTCTCCTCAACCTTGTCTGTCGCGCTTTCTACCGTCTGTTTTATCTCTCTACTGTAGATGTAGAGTAATGCCACTACTACTGCTGCTGCCAAGAAGTTGAGTGCCAGACTGAACTTCCCTACTACCAAGTTCTCGAATATCTTGGTTACGAACACGCCGAACATTATTGGTAGGGAGCCAGCCTCTTGTTCAAGCTTCTTTATTTTCTGTCTTGTTGTCTTAGGCCCACGACCGGGTATGTATGACCAGAGTGACATTGTTACATTTGGTCCTTTAGCCTCTCTGTCTCTTCCCTTGCCTCTGTTAGGTAGTCTGACAGCGATTGTGCCAAGAAGTCCAACGCCGTATCTGGTTCTATCCTCTCAAAGTGGAGGAACAGTATGTGTGGGTACCACTGCTCTACCTCCCCCTCTCCTGTTCCGGGGTTAATTTGTGCCTCCATTAGACCCGTCGTGTCATACTTCTTGAGGTACTTCTCCATCATCTGAAAAGCAGCGCCATGCTGCCAGATGTCTGCTGGTAGTGGTGGGTACCTGTATGTCAGAGTGTCCACCATGCCCTCATCGTCAAGGGATATTGATGAGTTCGACACCAGTGGACTCCTATTCCTCTCTGGTACAAGAGGGTTGAAGGGGAAGCCTAACGTGAAGTCTATTGCTGCCCCATTTTCAGTTACCTGTGTTACCTGCTCATTTGCCACCCCCTCTATTCTTCCGAGTCGTCTGACTACTCGTTGTGGCTCGTCACTACCACCTTCGTTAAATGTCACCATTATTTTTATCTACTGTTGGGGTTACACGTTATTAGACTAACGTTCGGAACACATTGTGCCAATGTGTTACCAAGCACCTTTTGGGGGGTAAAAGGGGTCCAGCATTTAGAGTGGGCTACTGAGCTGCTAGCTCTCCGGCTCTCATTATCACGGAGATGTTGTTGGCCGTGACCACTGTGCCTACCGTTGCTAGACCTATTGGAACGCCTATGTCGTACTCGTCAGGGGCTAACTCTTGGAAGCCAGCGAAGGCTCCTGTGACTATGAGCTTTGAGGCTAACATGCCCGTGTAGCCTGCTGCGTCAACTACCTGCTTAGAGGTTGGGTTGGCCTCTATCACGTTCGGGTCTGACAGGCCGTATGCTGTTGTTGCTATGTCACCTATTACCCACGTTGAGAGGGCTGCCCCCCACGCTATCTTGTTGAGTCTGTCTTTGTCCATTGTCAGAGTAGGTGCTGGTCCTCTTCCGGGTCTATTGGTACCAACTCCTCATCGTGTGTTGGGCACATGCCCATTGCCGCCTCGTAGACCTCATCATCTACGGGGCATTTCATCTTGTCTATGGACGTTACTGCCTCTTCGTCACTGGTCTTGTCGTTGGGGTTTCGTTCGCTCATAGTGCTAATGGTTCCTGTTCTAAGGTGAACTTTGTCATTTCTTCCAGTCCAACGTCGTTGAGGCCCTCTACCCCCTTATTTTCCTCTACCAGTCTATCACGTAGCATCACTGCCTTGTCGAATTGGCTCTCAAGGAAGTTTAGCGCCGCCTCTCCCAGTTGGTCCTCAACACTATCTATGCCGCGGCGCTTGTGTTGGAGTTGTTGGTCAAGCATGACCTTGATTTTGTCAGCTTGGTTGCTGTGGTGCTGTTGTACTTCCCGCTCTGTCTCTGCCTTGTCCTGTTTGATTAGGACTACTGGTACCTCAGTGTACGGGTAGTTTGCTGTAGCACCGTCAGGCCTATCGTCACTTGTGGCGTCCCCTGATAAAATGAAGTTTGTATGAGCGTTGGCTAACGCTATCATCTCCACTGAGTCCTCAGTACAGCGGAAGGCGTTGGTCTTGAGGTCAGTCTCACTGGGGAAGGCGAGGCTCTTTATTGTCGGGTGTGTGTGTGCGCTTATGGATGTCTCACCCGGCTTTGATGACGGGTATTTGACGCTACTCCTGCCACCGCTAATTACGCCTATACAGTTGTTGTTTTCATCAACGTAGAAGGCGTGTTCATTGCTGCTTATTGCCGTGGTTTTGACTATTGTACCGAGCCACTCACTGAAGTTGTCTACTATGTTCCTGTCTTCTCTTGGGACGTAGCTTGAGCCTACTGCGAGGGGTTTGATGTCATCGAGTGGGTGGTCAGGTCCGTATCCGAGGGTGACACGCTCTTGGTTGTTCTCTACCCATGTGAGTATGTCACTAGTTATGGCCTCTTCGCTGTAGTTCTTGGCACCGAAGCCCACGTCCTTTAGTGTTTGTGGGAAGTCGGCTTCAACACCGAGCAGGCTGCCAGCATCTTTCCGCTGGACTCTGGCTTCTACCACGTCGCTGTATGATTTAGGGTCGTCGCTGCGTACCAGCCCACCACCAGCGTTCAGTGTTGCTGAGGTGAGGAACAGTCCACCTTTCTCTGCTACCATTGACTCCATGCTGTCCCCTGCTATGATGTACTTTGAGGTTTTTGAGGACTCAAGCCAGTAGGATACTGCGTCCCTAATTCTATCTGGCTCTGCTTGGAGTAGGAGTTTACCACCCTCTCTGTCGGCAGAGATGATGTACTGCCGCATCTGAGCTGGCATACGCGATGAAAAGAACTCTACCATTATCTTGGTTACTACTTTTCCTCGTCAGATTTTTGGAAACCTCTCACAAAGCCAGTCTTGATGTCACCGAGGTAGGACTTGACCCTTTGTAGTGGGCCAAGCTTGTCGTCGGACTTTCTGTTGTCTATGAAGTTAACCATTGTTCTCCTCTAAGAACTGGCGGGTGTTCTCAACTATTTCGTCTATCTCATTGGGGGTGAGGTTGATGTCCTCTGCCATGTAGCCCATTGCGACAGTGTTGGTGCCTCTCTCAATGAAGATTCCGAGTGCCGTGTCGAGAGTGTCAACAGAGCCGCCACGGTTGAGACTAACGACACCGTTCTCGTATATCTCGGCTGTAGCCTGTGGGTCACTGCGCTGTGCCATTGTCACGCGAGTCTCCCTGTTAGCTTGGGACTGTGGTACACGCTCGTCATCCATTGGTGAGGGGACTTCCGGTTCTTCTGCTGTGTACTCTTGAAGGTATTGGAATATCTCTTCCCACCCCTCGTAGTACCGAGGCTCTACGTAGTCCGGCTGTCGTCCCGGTGGCAGGCCCCTCTCGTCAGGCACCATTTCTTGTACCACAGCAGCCCACCCGAACATCTCAGCTTCTTCTGCCAGTCCCTTGGGCATTGTGGCCTTCCCACGCTCACCGTCATCTGTCATCACCTCTACCAGCACCTCATCGTCGTTAGCGTGTACCCAAAACCTCTGTTGGAATAGCTCTCTCAGACGGCGGGCGTTTCTGTTCTGTATGGCGTTGTCTACTGCTGTCTGTGCCCTACTAGCCTCGCTACGGGAGTCGTAAGGCCCTTGAGTGGCCTCTTCTCTTGCTGTGAGGGGGTCCTCTCCTTCATCTGCCTGTGTAACTCGGGTGTTAAGCTCCGAGTCCAACACCACGTAGTAGTCCTTCTCCCGTTCTATGTCCTCTCCGGGCTGCGAAATAGAGGGTGGGTTGCTCTCATCGAACTCCATGTCATCGGGGCCAGTGCCACCAAGCTCGGGGCTTGTTGGGGCCGTGCCCGAACGTGCCGGGCTACCACCACCAGACTGAGAGTTGAGAGCGTTCTCTATGGTATCCATTACATCCTCAGTGCCATTGAGGTCAACAACTATTGTGTTGCCCAGCTTTGCTACCGAGACAGAGTTGTTGGATGACGTGAACGCTGTCTTGTTGCGTTGGTCTTTGAGTATCTCGTCCACGTTGAACGGGCTGTTCTCTTTGATTTCGCGCTCTGCTATAGAGGCGGCATCCTCATAGCTGAGGTTACTGCTGTCGAATTGGAGTTTTCTGTCTGACATTGTGTGCCTGAAGCTTTGCGTGTAGCTTTATTCTTTCTCTCAGAGGCGCGTCCTTGAGTTGGGCCACCTCTAAGCGGAACCGTAGTATTTCCTCTGTTGTGACTAGCCCATCTAAGTCGTACTGGGTGTCATATAACACCATTTTATCTCTGATGTGTAATTCATCAAAGGAACGTTCTCCTCTCTCTATCATCTTTGCCACCTTAATTGCCCGTGGGTGGCATGAAAGTCTTAGTGCCTTACCCATTGTCTACTGAGTGTTGATTCGGTATATCTGTACTGGTTTGTACTCTATTTGTGGGCTTGTGCCGGGACTGCCTGTTGCGTCTATCACCATATCACCAACCTCTACCCAAGTGTGGAGTTCCTTTGCTCCGCTTGGGAAGATTAGCTCACCTATGACAACCTTGAAGTCGCCAACTCCCATGTTTGGGAGCATTGAGGCTGCGAGGAAGGTCACATCCTCACAGTCCCCAACGCCGTCACGTAGGGTTTGAGCTGGTTCTTTCCACTCTTTAGAGAGCTTGTACTCTGTGTTGTCGTAGATGTACTGCCAGACGTTCTGACCTGTCTCTTTTGGTGTGGTGCCACCCTTGTCTGCTTCCTCCGAGGCTCTGACTACTGTTGGGTTGTTGGGTGTGATGTACCTGTCCTTTGAGCCTTCAAAGCGGTTCTTCCACCCTTCCCAAAACCGGGCCTCCTTCATCGCAGTTATCAGACCCATATGGTTATGCCTGAGAGATGATGTATGCTACTCCTGCTGATATGACGGCATCTACCACCTTGTTGATTAGGAGTTCTGTGTTTATTTCTATACCCCCGCTATCGCCTGACCCTGCTCCTGTCTGACGGTTGTGTTGTCGCCGGACTCTCGGAGCGCCACCGTGGTATGTCATTGTCAGTTGTTGTTCCCGTTATTGTCTGTGGGAGCTGCTCGTGGGATGATTGTGGTGTCAGAGCCAAAGCTTTCCCCGTACCCGCCAGCGAAGGCGTTGAGAGCCACGAGGCCACCACCGACAGATAAGGCTGCTATGCCGGGGTTGTTCTTGGCAAAGTTGATGAAGTTGAACCCATTACTATTTTCATTGCCGCCCCCGCCGTTGTCATCCACGCTGTTGGACTGCGACGACTCTGTGACCTCCATTGTGGTAGTCATTTCCTCCACTACTAGACCGCTCTGCCACAGGTTCACGACGATGTTGACATCGTATGTTCCTTCTTGCTCTGGTAGGCGGTGTTCTATCTGAACGTCCTTTTTGGTAGTCCGTAGTGTCCCCGGAGCAGTGTCAACAGAGGTTACTGTCTGGCCTACCACTTCCCCGTCTATCGCTGCTGTTACCGTGTAGCCTAATGCGCCCGTAACATTGGATAATGTTGGGCGGAGCAGGGAGCCAGTGACGCCACCTATAGCACCAAGTATTGTCCCCGGTGGACCTGCGACAGAGCCAACCGTGGCCCCTGTAGCTAACCCGGTAGCAGCACCGGCTCCTATCCCTACCATTGCTCCGGCAGGGTCGAAGGCGGAGTCCTTGTCAGGGGCGCGGCTGTCTATGTCATCCTCAGACACATACAGCAGCCCGTTCTGTATCCTGATTGTGTGGACAGCAGTGCCATTAGGCGGGCCAGCAGCCTGAGTGTCCTTGAGAGAGGCGTCGGATGCTCTCTGCTTCTGGTTTTCAAGCTCTTCATCAGGGAGGATGCCCTCTTCTACTTGGCGCTCAGTGACAGATTCGGGCTGTTCTAAGCCGGGGATAGTCTCCCTGAAGCCGTCGATGAATCCACCACCGGGTTCGTCATCGAACTGGCGTTCTGCTGCCTCGTCTATGCCTCCAAGGAGGAAGTCTCCTGCCCCTGTCACCGCGTCAACAGCACCACTAAAGACCCCTCCCACTGCGTCGAGGGGGCCTCCTGTCTGTAGGTTTGCCTGTGCTATCTTCTGACGGCGGCGGCGAGAGCCACCGTACACATTGTCTTGTTCTTCGTCCATTGTTGTTAGAGCGATGACAGTGCTATCAGGGAACCTAACGCCACCGCCCCACCTATGACTGCCTTGTTCTTGCCTAGGTTAGCACCAAGCTCTTCCTGCTCTTGGTTGTCTCCGGGTGTTGATGTGATAGTAACACCGCCACCATTGTTGATTCCGGGCCGCACCACACCTGTCTGTAGTCTCTGTGCCATCTTCTGTCGCCGTCTACGTGAGCCTCCGTGTATCATGGTGTCTCCATACTATGTAGTACGCACGCGGGGTCCATAGTTTTTTCGGTGACTGTCCTCAGCGAGAGTTGCTGCCAGTGTTGGAACTGGCGCGCACACGCATGTTGGACATGTCACCGTTGGACCCGTTGTTGTTGGTGTCTCGGGCAGTAGTCTGGCTGTCTCCACCACTGAAGGCGGCTAGCAGGCCCCCTCCTATCGCCAGTGCGCCCACACCTAAGGTAGTGGGGCTGAGGCCAGAGAGGAGGCTACCAGTAGAGCCGGTGCCGCCTGTAGGCCCCGAAGGGGTTGTTTCAGTCTTGTCAGTGACAGTCTGCTGCTCCTCATCAGTGTTGAGGAAGCTATCTGCTGCCGAGGCAGCTGCCTGTTCGCTGTCAAAGGAGGGGATGTCATCACGAGACGGGTCCTTGACTCTGACAGCTTTGTTTCCGCTCTCTACGACAGCCACACCTTCACCCTCTACCTGAGCCACTGCCAAGTAGCGGGTCTGAGTGTCACCGCTCTGCGTCTGTCTGGTCTGTTCTATGATAGCAACGTTGCCAACGGTATCGACGCTGTTGGAGTTACCCCACGGGCGGGGGGCGCTCTCCTCAGAGCTTCCGTCTCCCTGATTTCTCGGGGAATCCTCAGTGGACCGCTCATTACCGGAGCCGTCCTGTAGTGTCTCCATGTAGTTTTCAGCCACAGTCTTAGCTTCACTGCGGGACTCGAAGGACGGAGCATCATCAAGCGTGTTGATGTTGGCAACACGCACAAGCTCAGTGGCGCTCTTCAGGAACACCTTTTGCTGCTGGTCAGTCTGTGTGGCAGCAAAGAACCGAATATCACGGAGTCCTTCACTGTCTTGGCCGACCTGCTTAAGGATTGCTACAGCACCAACTTGGTCAACCTGAGTTGGGGAGTCCCATGCCTTCTGGCTCTCACTGCGCTCGTTGCGGCGACCCCCACGGTGAGGGACCACTTCCTTGGCGGCTTGGAGAGTGTCAAAGTGCGGTAGGTTGCCGAGGTTGTCAACACTGTTGATTTTGACAGCCTTGTTGTTGGCACCGAAGGCCACCTTGTCACCGGACTTGTCCTCTCCAATGGCAAAGAAGCGCACACGCGCGTCTGGCGTGTTAAGCGCCTCTTGGCGTAGGATGACAGCACCAGTGACAGTGGTGGCCTGTGACGGCTCACTCCACTGTACCGGAGTACCAGAGGCACCGCTCTCATTGTCAGGGACGGTGGACGTGTCTCCTTGGTTCCCGACAATGCCACCACCACCGATGTTAGAGAGTTGGTTAGCAGCAGCCTCGCCAAACTCTTGGCCAATGTTGAACGGAGTGAACAGCACCGTATCTGCTGCTGCGTCAACCACATCAAGGCCAAGGCCAGCAGCCCCCTGAGCTGCGTCTACTGCGCCACCGAACACCGACCCGGCGACATTGCTAGCACCACCGGCCACATCCCCAGCAAAGTCGCCAGCACCCTCTAGGGCGTCATCAGCAGTGTCGAAGATGTCATCACCTACAGTGCCGGTGAAGTCGATAGCGTCATCGAACGTTTCACCGGCAGCATCAGTGGCGTCGTCGAAGGCATCTTCCGCGCCCTCAGTGACATCATCGAACGTGTCCCCAACACTACCGAAGGCGTCGTCTGCTATGTCGGTGGCGTTGTCGAACACATCACCAGCACCTTCGGCAACGTCACCACCGAAGTCCGTGGCGTCATCGAAGGCGTCACTGACCTCTCCCGATGCCTCATCGAGAACGTCACCGGGGCTTGGGGCTTCTATGTCAGGGACGAGGTTCCCAATGTCAGGAGCATCAATGGCATCGTCCGTCACGTCACCAATGGTGTCCTGAGCGTCGTCAAAGGCATCACCAGCACCTTCAACTGCGTCGTCTACCGTTTCCTGAGCATCCTCGAAGGCGTCACCAGCACCACTGATAACGTCGTCAAACGTGTCCTGAGAGTCGTCTATGGCATCATCAACGGTGTCTCCAATGCCGTCGAAAGCATCGTCTGCTGTGTCAGCAGCGTCGTCGACTGTGTCATCAACCGTGTCCCCTATATTGCCTATAGCATTGCCAGCGTCACCCACTGAGTCGTCAACTGTGTCGCTAGCATCGTCAATGGTGTCCTGAGCATCATCTACAACACCTCCTATTCCCCCAACGGCATCGTCTATTGTGTCGCTAACACCGTCGGTAGTGTCATCAATAGTGTCGTCAACACCACTAGACACATCATCCACGGTGTCTTCAACTGTGTCAGTGGCGTCGTCAACAGCGTCGGAGGCATCATCAACAGCGTCTTGGGCGCTGTCAATAGCACCGCCAATGAAGCCGCCGCCCCCACTGTCGTCATCCTCTGACTCCTCTTCTTCTTGGTCGTCACTGCTACCACCGCCGCCACCCCCACCTATGGAGATAGGACCGACGTTGATACCAGTCTGCCTCTGCTTCTTCTTACCGATTGTGTCCCTGTAGTCTGCCATTGTTAGTCGTCAGCAGGTTTTTCGTTGCTGCTACTCCACTCGCTATCGAGCAAGTCTTTGTACTCTGTCTTGAGTCCAACCTTCTCCATAGCCTTTCTGTCGTCAACTTGTTCGTTCCCGAGTGCCAATGCCACCAGCAGTGTGTCAGTATTGTCCTTCCACTGGTTTATCTCCTCAACGTCGTCTTCTATATTCTCTATACGCCCAATATTCTTGATGAACACAGCCACTACCCCCCCTCGCCACCATGACACTAACCCTGTGATTATGGTGCCCAACGCTACGAGCAGATTCGCCACGGCCAAAGCCATCTGTATATTTACCATTATTTGCTCTGTCACATTTTACCTCTGCGTGTTTCAGCGTCATCGGTGTGTTGCTACGCTATGTTAGGCAGGTATGGCCCCATTAAGGAGCCGATAACTAGTCCTAACACGAAGGCCACCACCACGTACATAGCGTTTCTTTTTGCGAAGGAAGGTATGCCAGTATCGGCAAACTTCCTCACAGTTGAGACGCCCGTTAGTGTGGCCGCCCCTGCTGCTACGCTTGGGGCCTCTTGGTATAAGCCTGTGATAAGACCGTACTTGAAGCCAAACTCAGCAGCGTGCTGCTCTCCTAAGTCGCTGAGTGGGCCATTGTACTCTGGTATGCCAGTGCGCTTTTCGACTATGTGAGCTATTACCGTCTTACGCTTTGTTTCCATATTCTATCACCCCGAGTGTACCGTGGCATCAACAGTCTGCTCTGCTCCGCTGGTGTCTGATATAACTATCTCAGCCTCAGCGGACTTTGCTGGTATGTTTATGTCATACCACTGTCCTGCGCTAGCGCCAGACTGTATCGTTTCCTCTCTTATTTGGTCACTAGCACTGTTGAACCACCGAACCAACACGTCGAACTGCCCTGACGAATTGGCCTGTCCAAGTATTTCCGTCGCCCCATTTGAACTCAGAGACATTGTTAACTCACCATTTGCTGCCAGAGTAGCAGCATTGAGCGAGTCGGAGTCTGAGGCATTGGGGTCTGTCGGGACAGTAGCAGCACTAACATCAAGAGGTGTGTCCTCTTGTATCGTGACTACCCCTGCTATGTTGAGGGAGCCGTCATCTGTCACCGTTAGAGGGGTAACATTTTGTGCTTCAAGGCTGATAGGTAGGTTGCCACCAGTGTACTCTGACAGAGACAGGCTGCCGTTGTCTGTCACTGTCAGAGGGGTGAGGCTCTGTGTAGCTATATCAACATCAACCTCAGCAGCACTAACATCAAGGGGGCTTGGGGATGAGACTTGGAGACTGTCATCCCCAACGCTTGCCAGAGCAGCGTTAATCTGGTCTATCTTGTTAGCAACATCTACAGCACTCTGTGCCTGACCTCCTATCTGGTCTATGTTGGATGCTACCTGAGCCAGACTCTGATTATTGAGGTTAACATCAACCTCAGCCGCGCTCACGTCAAGCTGGCCAAGGTCCTGTGCTACTAGTGCGACCCTTATCAGGTCCCGTGGAACGTCAGCACCCACTAAGTCCTGTATGTAGTCTACCGTTCTCGCCGGAAGGCGAGGGTCATCTCTTCCTGACATTGTTGTTATAGTGTGGGTGTATTATTCTTGCGGGTGAGTTCAACGTCAGCTTGAACCATCTCGCCCTTGGTGAGCTGTGCGTCAACTTCCTCTGTAAGGTATCGCCTATCCTCTTGAGCAACGACAATGAGCTTCTCACCCTCACTATTGGAAATGGAGGACACTACCCCATTGTCATTTGTTCTGCCCACAACACCGGAACCTTGGACTTCACAGGTTGTACCACCAACAGTCTGCCCAGTGCTTCCGTCTGTCGCCACAACCTTCACACCGGATGAAGTATCACCTATTGTAACCAGTATATCCTCACCAGACTGTAGTATCTCTTCTTGTGTGCGGAACTCACCAACTTCTATGTCGTACTCTTGAGTTTTTGCCAGCTCTATTGTAGCTCTCCCTCTGCTATCAGTCTCGTACTGGCTGTTGTTTATCCTAACCTTTGCTCCCTGTACAGGGGTCTTGTTAGGAGTCAGGACTCTCACTGTTAGGCGGGAGTAGACAAAGTTAATTGTGGTGGTGTTACCAGCAGCAATCTGTATTGACTGAGCATCCCCCGCTGCTCTAACAGTGACTTCAGTTTCTCCGGGTCCTACAAGCTCGTAAGACCCGTCCTGTTCTGTAACTGCTACAACACCAGTGGCTTCTACAGGGTCATCGGGGACAGGTTCACCGTCAACATCCTTCACTGTCCCCTCTATTTTGCCGTACTGTATTTCCCCTATAGGATTATTTACGAAACCCTCTTTAGCAAAGCTAATACCAGTTATAGAGGGTTCAAACACCAGATTTAGCGACTCTCCTTCTTCTATGTTAGTGCCAGAAGTAACACCGGAAGGAACAATACCAGAAATAACTAGACGCCCTTCTATTTCAGCCTGTGACACAGGCTCATCGCCCCTGAATAAGGTAACAGTCCCCGAAAGGGGAGAACCACCAGCATCTAAGAAAGACCCCTCTGGTGACTCACCATTGGATATGGAATCTATCACCTCACTTGTGTTGTAGCCTAAGGTAACATCTAGCAGCCCTCCTCCACCACCAGACGCCACAGCATCAGGGGGTGTGGGTGTGGTGGCATCTGCTGATTGTGTAGATGTGGCATAGCCTAAAACTGTATCTAACTCAGTCCCCCCGTCACCTGAAGTTACACTACTAGGAGGTGTTTCTGCTGCGATAGCCGCCGATTCTGCTGTAGTTGAGTATGACATATCACACCTCGAAAATGCCCACTATACTGCCATATGCGAAACGGGCGTCACGGGTGTCATTACTAACTGTGTAATTTGTTCCAGAGCTAGGGGTGAGGCCCTCAGCTATATTATCTAACGTACCAACACTATTCTCCCCGTCAGTGACATATGTACCTTCAATAATGACACCTTTCCCGGAGTCGGGATTCAGGCCGTTGCCAGCTGCTACAGCCTCATAAAACCTATTCACGCCGCTAGTGTAGGAGAAGGTGTAGCTACTCCAATTATCGCCTTGTGGGATACCGAGTATATTGATGTTAGTGGCTGGTTCGTAGGAGTAGCAGTAAACGGAAACATCACTGGCAGAGAACGACAAGTCAGAGTCAGCAGCATTAACCAAATCCTTCATGACCTGTGCGTAATTTGTGTCTGGCAGATTGTTGATACCACTCCCTGTCCAATCACCAAAGAAATCAACTAGATTCTTCCTAATCAGGCTTCTATCACCGTCAGCCCCGTAGAACTGCTCTGACTGGTCAATCCAAACTATTATCCAGCCATCAGTCTTAGCTCTAAAGTTTACTGTCCGTGTGGGTATATTAGAGAAGCTAATGTTGTATGTCCCCCTTATACCGTTGTCATATTGGGCGTAGCTATCCACTCCCTGTAGGTCTAGGATGTTCGTCAGGTCGTAATCTAAGGAGCCGTTGTCTTCCAAATTGTAGTAGGACACCAACCCAACATCGCTGGTTGGTAGGTCTGGCATTGTCGCCATTATCTAATCACCCCCTTACTCTGTAGCACTTCCTTCGCCTTTTGCTTACGCTCAGACTCTGACATCTTTGTGTACGGCTCTCCCTTTTCTATCATCTGGTTTGCGAGTTTCTCTATCATGGATTCCTCTTTGTCTGTAAGCTCGTTCTCCCTCGGAACGCTCTCCCCTGCTAAGACTCCCTCAGGTGGGGAAGACATGCCGATTATTTTCCCTTGTGGCATTATTCGTAGTACCGTATCTTGCTGACGTACTCTGCTGTCCCGTTAGCACTCTCAAGACGCAGAGCTTTCACCGTTATCTCACTCCCCGCCTTGAGAGGCTGTGGGTATCTGTACACATCATTGAATAACCCCAACGGTGTATCGAGAGGGTCATCAAATATCTCGTTCCCGTCAACCTCGTACTGGTACTTGGTATTGTCCTGTGAGCTAGTGCCAGTCTCTATCCACAGGCCACCAGTATCAAGGTCAGCCTCAACTAGAGGCGCGCTCTCACCGGGGCCGAGGCTTATCGGGTCGCCAGTAGTAGCCTGAGAAATGGCGTTAGCCTGTCGGGAACCAGCATTGGAGCCAATGCCGAGTAGCTGTCCCTCGTCAACAGTTCGTGCCGGAGCTACCTCGTTACCTTCACCATTGATATACACCACATCGTTAGTGTCTATCTCAGCAGAGGGAGTGACCTGTATCAGGCGCTTGGCACCATTGATGTCGAACACTGCTAGACCCGGCTCCTGTGGGTCCATGTTCTCCACTGCCAGACCAGCTATCCCGTCAGGAAGGTTGCTGGTGTCGTAGGCTGTGGTATCAGAGGACAGGACGTTGAACATCAACTCCTGATTCCTCAGCATGGCAGCCATGTACTCGTCGTCAGACGTGGCGTTAGAAAGCAGCTGCTCTACGATATTGAGCTGCTCTCTCACGTCGTCGTTACCTATAGTAGCTCCAGACATGGATTATTACCCTGTAATTAGCGCGCCACCAGCAGTGACACGAATTTCTGCGTCGGAACTACCGTCGGGGTCTACCACCAAGTCCTTCTCAATCTCAGAGAGGAACGGGTCATCAATGATTTCTCGGTCACCAGCACCGAGGAAGAACCCGTCTAAGTCGTCGTCAAGGTCGCCAGCAGCAGTAGTATCATCCTCATCGTAGAGGACAATCTCTGACTCAACAGAGCCACCACTGCTGTACTCAACCTTGAGGTAGCCGAGTGCTAAGGTCTGGTCGTCAGCTAAGTCGATGACTGTCACGGGGGCATCATCCCCTGCGGGAAGAGTGACAGTCTCGGACGTTACACGCGCGCTCGTTCTGTTATCTTCTGGCATTATGTCACCTACAGGTTCCGCACACGACGCTCGCTAATCGGTTCAACGCCCCAACTGCTACCGAGCTGGTAGCGGGCCTGACTGTCCAACGAGCCAACGTTGGCAATGGGCATTGGACTGCCGGGAGACACAACACGCTTGGCAGCCTGTCGCCCACTGTCAGTGCGCGGGTCAATGGGATTGATGTCGTAGACACGCATCACAATATTGAGGATAGGCTGGTGTGCCTCAGTGTCAGTATTGTAGAAGTTAAAGTCAAGGTGTACTCCCGGCGGGACGTACAGCTCTTCTATGTCAGTCGGCTCTTGGTAGGGCGCGTCCCCACCGTCAACGTACCCGTAGTCATCACCGGGCACCGGAGCGCCGATGTTGGGCAGCTTCCGTAGCCGGTTTTCACTCTCGGGATAGTTGGTGTACCGTCGAAGCACAGCCGGACTGTGCCCAATGGCACCGTGGATGACCTTCTGCTTCTTCTTGTCAACGTAGAGGATGTCGTCATCATCATCATCCTCAATACGAGTGAAGCCAGAAGAGCCACCAGCCGGTGCCTCATCAACGTTGCTGTGAGGTGCGTACTTGGTCTGTTCCCAGTTATCAACCTCAAGGAACACAAGTCCCTCATTGAAGCGGAGCGCAAAGATGTCCCCACTACTGTGGAACTTACTCTCGATGCCGTCCATGTAGTTATCGTTATTCATGCGTTGTACTCCTTAGCTACTGCTGTGTAGTTGAAGCTCATTGTCTGAGTTGTCCCTGTTGGCACTCGGGGTGCCGGTCAGGTCCGTCCCACATATACAATTGTCGCGCACACGCGCCCGCGCGCGTCTGGCCCTATGTGGGTATAAGTCTTTCGGGTGTGTCATCTGCTGATGCCCTTGTTGTGTTATCAGGCATAATAAAAAAACGGGGTTGTTAGTAGCCGACTGCGTGAACCCACAGGTCGGTAACGGCGCTACCCCCAGTAATGGGAGCAAGCTCAGTATCCGCCCCTCCTCCTTGGAAGATGCGGAACGTCACCTCGTTACCACTGACAGACTGAACATTGGCAACGTAGCCGCCCGCTGCCTGAGCCGACACGTCGTTCGGCTCTTCAATCTCTCGGAGTTCACTGACAGTCACGATAACATCACCACTGGCATCAGTGTCGATGTCCGTGACAGTCTCGGTCCCGGTTCGCTGGTCTAGGAGTGGGTTACGCTGAGACATAGCTCAGTGCCTCCTCACTCCACCACGATGTTACTGGCGTCGGTACCCGCCATCTCTGCCGGGTCAAGCTCTCGGTAGTCCTTTGCTTCGATGAAGCTGACACCGACAGGACGGAGAGCCTCCGAGCCACTCCCAGTGGCGTAATACTCTGCGAACACGTCGTCGTCATCCTTGAGGAGAATCGGAGTGTCAAGGAACTGGTGTCGCAGGTCAGTGTTGCGGAAGGCACGCTCAACTTCGATAGCAGTGCGAGGCTGGTCGTTAAGACGCAGCCGAAGCGCCTCAGCCTTGGGCGACTGCGCGTAAGACGCGAACCCAAGAATAAGGTGGACAACAGGCTCACCAACAGTGAGCGGGTTGTTGACACCGCCGCTGCCGTTGAGGTTGTCCGGCGTGGCATCATCGATCCACGTCGTCACCTCACCCTCAGTGGCGTCAGGACAGTTATCCCAAGAGTCGTACCCGAAGTAGCCCGAGCGAATCGGGCTAACACCGAAGGAACCCGACTTAGGCTGAGAGCCGTCGAACTCCTTGTTGAAGGTAGCCTTGGCAACCGACGCCGCCTGCTGGATTTCGTTCTGATACTCCTGAATCTTTTGGAGCAGCACCTCAGTGTCTAGC
>Ga0207714_1001249_pt1 | contig 16462 bp, 17 predicted proteins | sample PonA232FremontCA_2_FD_187270 | JGI IMG/M metagenome (GOLD analysis project Ga0207714, IMG submission 187270) | Marine sediment microbial community from Fremont, CA, USA - Pond A23 Sediment 2 (SPAdes) | ecosystem: Environmental > Aquatic > Marine > Unclassified | place: USA: Fremont, California...
CTTAATATCCCAACCTCGGGATTCCTCCGCCTTCAGGCGGAGGAGGATGTCAAACTACGTGATGGTCGGACTGTACGCGATTCCAGCGCTCGTGCTCGCGGATACCGTCGAGTGGGAGGATATCGTCGATATCGACTGGGGAACGATCCTCCTGTTCGGCGGTGGTATCGCTCTCGCGGACGCCTTCGCGAAGACGGGCGCAACCGAGTGGCTCGCCCGGACGGTCTTCGGGGGGCTCACCGGCGCTCCCATCGTGCTGGTCGTCGGTGTGGTCGTGCTGTTGGTGATCTTCCTCACCGAGATGACCTCCAACACGGCGACGGCGACCATTATCGTACCGGTGCTCATCGGGATCGGAGGGATCTTTGCGAGCACACTCGGACTCACCGAGGTCGCTGCCGGGCTCTTCCTCGCGGTAAGCGGCGCCATCGCCGCCTCCTTTGCGTTCACCCTGCCTGTCGCGACTCCACCGAACGCCATCGTCTTCGGGAGCGGTCACCTCAAACAGCGGCATATGATGCGTGCCGGTGTTGTGCTCAACCTGTTGATGACGGCCATCCTAACCGGGCTCATCTGGCTGCTCTTCCAGTACGTCTGGCCGCAGTTCCTCTGGTGATCAGTCATCGTTGGCGAACGCGTCCGTGTCTCTGAGCAGAATATGACACTCGCCCTTACAGCCAGTCTAGGAGCATACTCCGGGCGTGACCCGAGGCGGTGCACCGAACGCCCAACCGAGCACACGAGGGAGTCGGTGGAGCGTGGTCCGACACAACCGTCGATCGGTCCTCTAAGTTGGAAAAAACGGTTGATTACCGGTTAGGCTTCGACACCGACATCTGTTGCCTGCTCGTAGTACTGTGCTTCCCACTCGCTGCGCGCCTCAAGTTCGCGTTGGCCGCGTTGGGTCAGCGTATAGGAGTTCGTCCGCTTGTCGATCTGGCCCTTCTCAACGAGGCCTTTCTCAACGAGCGTATCGAGGTTGGGGTACAGCCGGCCGTGGTTGATCTCCGTGCCGTAGTAGGACTCAAGTTCCTGTTTGATCGCAAGACCGTGCGGTTCGTCCATGCCAGCAATGACGTATAGGAGATCACGCTGAAAACCTGTTAGATCGTGCATATCAATTCTCTGTGATCCAATCGGATAAAAATTCCGATAGGATTCGATAGATCGTCTGCTTCAACTACAGAGCACTCTCGACGCGTCATGATTCGGTTGAGCGGATACGCCCTAGGGGCGACTGATCTCAAGTATCGTCTAGTAGTAACGAATGCTCCTCAAATATTTGAAGATCGTGACACGGCGATCCGATCCTTCTCGCCACGGAGATCGTTGTCCGGGGTAATCTCCCTACACATGGGGTAAGCCGTTGGCTTTCGTCTCGCATGACCGTAACCGACTCAATTCGCCTGAGATGAACGGGCGCAAATCCCTCCCATTCAGGGTGAAGAGGATGTCAAGTACAGTCGTTGGGGTCGCGCCTCCCTCATGCTACAATATACGCGTGACCGGGACAAGTCGCCGTGGACTTTGATATGGAAGCAGTCCACAGTGGCACCCTTATGTATGTGGAGGGCACACGACTGGCTAAGACCCAACAAGAATGAGTGAAGGGACTAGTTCGGACGCGAAGACAGGGGAACTTGAACGAGATCTCGGATTTATTGAAGCCATGACCCTCGGCGGCGGTACGATGATTGGAGCAGGAATCTTCATTCTACCAGGGATCGCCGCGGCAGGAGCAGGGCCGGCGAGTGCCGTCTCATTCGGTATTGCTGGTTTCGTCGCGTTACTAGCGGCGGTATCACTCTCCGAGCTTGCAACCGGAATGCCAATCGCAGGAGGGAGCTATCACTATGTCAACAGGGGGCTCGGAGGACTCTTTGGGAGTATTGTGGGCTGGGGAATGTGGACTGGATTGATGTTCGCGACTGCGTTCTATATGATTGGCTTCGGTCAGTATATTGTTGAGCCGATTCCTTTCCTGGATGGTCGGACGCTGATCGTGGCGTTTGGACTCTTAGGGCTGGTATTGATTCTCGGCATCAATTATTACGGTACTGAGGAATCGGGGGGAGCACAGAACATCATGATCGGCGTCGAATTTGCGATTGTGATCATCTATATGATCGCCAGTATCTTTTATATTCAGTCCGGGAACCTGTCTCCGTTCGCCCCAACCGGCGCTTCGGGGATTGTTGCGACAACCGGAACGGTATTTGTGACATTTCTCGGGTTTGAGATCATCGCTACGGTTGCTGGCGAAATCAAAGATCCGGGACGGCTTATTCCACTAACAATGATTCTGTCGGTCGTCTCGGTAACGATATTATATATCATTCTGATGATTGTCACCACGGGCGTCGTCCCATATACGCAGCTTGGCGGGTCACTCGTTCCGGTGTCCGATGTAGCCGCAGTTTCGATGGGTATAATCGGGGTAGTCGCTATCGTATTTGCGGCTGCCGTCGCTGCTATTTCAAGTTCAAACTCCTCAACCTTGGCTGCCTCCCGCGTTATTTTTGCCCTTGGACGAGACAATATCGTCAACGACTGGGTAAACGAAACGCACAGTCGGTTCAAGACCCCTCACCGAGCGATCATAACTACTGGGGTGGTGACAGCACTATTGATTAGTCTGGGACTTGAGGTTGAAGCGATTGTAGCATTGCTTGCGGAGGTGGCAAGTTTCAGCTTCCTTGTGTCATACGCGCTAGTTCATGTTTCGCTGATCACTTTTCGATGGGTCGACCCTCCAGAGTATGACCCCGCATTTGAGATTCCCGGTCCACTTTATCCCGCAGTCCCGATCCTCGGAATTCTCATGGCTGGCATTGTGATCACACAAATGGATGTTGTCGTACTGGGGGTCGGTGTCGGGATCGTGCTATTTGCGAGCCTCTGGTATGGTGCCTATGCTCGTCGACAGGACATTGATGAGGGGCTTCTTTGGAAAGGGCTCACCAAACCGTCCGCGGAGGATACCTACCAAATTGCGGTTCCCGTAGCTAATCCGGACACAGAACGTGCTCTCATTCGACTTGCAGCGAGTACGGCGCGTGCCAATGCGGGTGATAAGACTCCCAAACTTGTGGTCGTCAATGTGGTTGAAGGGGAACCAGACCCCGAGACGAACCTGAGTGCCGAACGATTCGACCAGCAGCGGTCGTTGCTTGAACGGTCGCATGAAATTGCTGAGGATATCGGCGTCGATATCGAAACACACGCAATTATCGCGGAGGATACGGGCGATGGAATCGTTGAGCTGCTCAGTGAGTTATCCGTTGATGGTGCGATTATCGGCTGGGATGGCACCCTTCCTCGTGGAGAGACAATCTTCGGTGATGTCCTGGACTCAGTGATCAACAACGCTCCGTGCCCGCTCACCGTGGTTCATCTCCAGTCAGAAACAGTTGGAACCCCCGTCGCGCTTGCTGGTCCGGGCGAAAACGCTCCGGCAGCGGCCAAGCGAGCGAGCGAATTCGCTAGAATCACAGAGACAAAGCCGGTATTACTCAACGCGCAATCGCCGGCTGGAGACGCAGATGCACAAGAGCGTGGCGAGGAGGCACTCCAGTGGGTCGCCGACCGTGCTGAACTATCTCCGTCTGAATATACCGGCAGAGTCGTTGTTGGATCCGATGTCGACGCTGAAATTATTGACGCGGTAACAGACTATGAAACAGTGTGTCTCGGCCTCTCCGAAAAGACAGATACCGAGCGAATCCTGTTCGGTTCGATTGCCGAACGCATCAAACAAGAAACCGACAGCAACATCGCCATCGCTCGCGGCCAGACGACGGACGCCACAGAGGGAGACACCGAGATCTTAACCCGAACAGTTGGCCAGTCGGACTCATCGACGTGATGGTCATATCGGGAACTGAGATCTCTGACCCGGCGATCAGTTCATACAAGTGAGATCCCGGCCATGATCTCAGCTGAGCATTAGGCTCAACAGAAGGTGCCTCTACTAGTCTATCAGGGTCTATCGGAGATCAAAACGAGTCCGCAATAATCAGTCGCGAGGCAGATCACTCGCCACAGAGATACGACATCATTTCGTCTGCTATCGAATCAGCTATTTGTCGCAGTATCGGCGGTGCTCAGAACGGCAAAGGGACGCCTATTAGAGGGTTCATGCACAAAACGGTCCGCCTCAAGGGGGCTAAGACTGCTTTGAGTTAGAGTCTCTGGAGCAAGAGTCGACACCCGAGCTCGTGATGAAGCTTGCTCCGACGCGACAGCAGACAATTACCGAGACATTCCTTTCGCCGCGAAAACCATCTCGTCGATTCCGCACTGTGACTGCAAGCGTTTGCCTTCGCATGGACCTGGCTTATCTGAAGGGGAACGTTGATCCGGGCTGCACCCGCATCAACAACTATGCCCAGCACGATGGAGGTCAAGTGTCTCGCGGATGACTGCGTGCTCAATATGTTCGAGAACCACTACACGTACGCGGTTGACGATGACCACGGCGTCGAGGATCTCACCTGTCCGGTCTGTGGCGGGAGTGACCTTGAGGAGATCACTCTCTAGCGTGACGCAAGTGCATCGGCAATCGCGTCGTAGGGCGGAAACGCCGGCCACTCGGTGGCAGCCCAGGCGTACTGGATACTGCGATCGTCGTCGATGACGAACACGGCCGGCCGGGGTTCACTCACGCCGGCCATCCCGTCAAGATCGTGGACCACCCCGTAGCGTTCGGCAACGCCGTTGGCCGGATCGCTAAACAGCGGATACGGATAGTCCTCTGCATCAAGGAACCGGGCGATATCATAGGGCGTCGAAATCGTACAGCCAACCACCGAGACGTCGTACTGGTCGTCCCACGCCCGGTCAGCCAGTTCGTCGTAGATATACGTCGCCGGGAAACTGCCAAGCATCGGCGCGAACACGAGCACCACCGGCGGCTCAAGTGCCGACAACGCGGTATCCTCCCAGTACTCGGCGGTTACTAACGGCCGGGTAAACGCCGGCGCGGGCTCGCCAACCGTCGGGTGGTCGGCCGCTCCAAGATCGGTCACCTCAAAGTCAATTGCCATCGCCGTAGACCCCCCTGAGGTAGTTGACGATATTCTCGCTCTCGGTCAGAATGACGTCGTTCCGGTCGTCGACAAGCGCCGGCACCGACCGACTGCCGGTAAGACGCTTGACCACGTTTCGCTCTGAATGCATCGGTTCGACGAACCGCGAGTGATACGGCAGCTCAAGCTCGTCGAGAACACGGATGACCCGCTCGCAGTACGGACAGGCCTGCAGGCGATAGACCGTCAGCCAGGACTCGGTCATACCCTGTATTCGCCGGCGGCCTCCTAAGCGTGACGTTCAGTCGTCGGCCGCCGACGGCGGCGTGACGGCATCGGTCTGGAGTTCCTCAAGGGACTTCGGGAAGGTCCGCAGGCGCTTGTGGATCGCGATGCCCGCATCGGCCCCCTGACCCATCGCGATCGGAATCTGGTTGTGTCCCGGAGTGAGATCGCCCACAGCAAAGACGCCGTCAACGCTGGTTCGTCCCTCATCATCAACGGCGACGGTGCCGTCGTCGTTGAGGTCACAGCCAAGTTCGGTGGCGAGTTCGTTGTTGTAATCCGAGCCGTACATCGCGAAGCCGCCGGTGTACTCCCGCGTGGTTCCGTCGGCGAACGCAAAGCCCCCAAGCCAGCTGGGATCCTCCTCGTCGCGGAACATGTCGGTGATTTCGGCGTCGACCACGTCGACGGGGTGAGCGGCGAGCAACTCGCCGGTGTGCTCGCTCCAGGTAGGATCATCACCGCGGAGCAACAGATCGACGTCGTCGGTGAAGTTCAGCATGATCATCGCGACGTAGGCGGCACTATTGCCGTGGCCCATCACGTAGACGGGTTCGTCGCGGAACATGTAGGCATCACAGTGCAAACAGTAGTGCAGACCGCGGCCGGTTCGAGGTAGTGGCCGATCGGCCTCATTATCGGAGAAGCCGGTCGCAAAGACGACCACATCAGCATGGAGTGTCTGATCACCGGTCGTGATCGCAAAGCGTGGGGCGTCGCTGATCTGTGTGACATCGGTCACGGTCCCCCGGATCAGATCCGTGCCGTAGTGCTCAAGTTGGTCTTGGGCGGTCCCAAGGAACTCTCCGCCGGAGGTCGACTCGGGGACGCCGATGACATTGTGGGTATCAAGCATCATCGCCGCGCGTCCGCCACCGCGGTTTACCAGCGCGGTGTCGTGGTTGAGTCGGGTCGTATACAGTGCTGTCGAGAGGCCAGCTGGGCCGCCACCGATCACGACGACCTCATACGATGTGTCGCCGTCACCGCTCTTGCCTTGTTCGGGCATGTACCGTTTCATGGGCGGGACGGAATTAAATCTTGCAGGCTACGTTCCCGGCTTTGAGATCACTCATCCATTGTGTGCGCTCATCCACATTCTTGGCGCGCTTATAAGCCTACGAGACTGTCTGATTTCCGAATGAACTCAGCGGACTCGCTCTCTTGACTTCCTCCACACGACTGAAGTCGTGGGATTCCCACGTTGGGATATTAGGGTCTACGGGACGACCTGTTCTTGTGGGGCTATTCCCCCCGTCGATTTGTCGAACAGGCGTACCGAAGGCTGAGCCAAGCAGCCGTTACTCCTATCCTGTGTGGGATTCGGAGTTACCGTCGCTCGCATATTCTCTGCCGCGTTCAGGTCACTGTTGGCGACCAACTCGCAATTCTCACACACGTACAGACCACGCTCAACACGATTCGAGTCAGCTTCTGTCCCACACTCACAGCAGGTTTTCGACGTTTTCAGCCCTGCTTCGTCCACACGCTCTACGTCGATGCCGCGTTCTTGGGCGTTGTACTCGATGTGGCTGAGAAGCGTCTCGAACGCCCAGTCGTGTAGTCGCTTGTTGCCGTGTCGCCCCCAGTCTTCATCCTCACGGATGTTCTTCGGATGGCCGACTGCGATCGTGCCCACACCTCTGTCAGCACACTGCTCGACAATATCTTTCGAGAGCGCGTGCAGGAAGTGGATCTGTCGTCGGGACTTCTTTTGTCGTGCCCACTCTGCGCGGTCGCTCGGGCCATTCTCGCCTTCCGTCTCGTATTCTTGCTGGCGGAAGTAGTGAGCATCTTCTTTCAGGGCGTTTCCGGGATACAGCAGTGTCTCGTCACCGATAGAGATTGCCGCCGTGTTACAGATGCCAAGGTCAACACCCGCTGTCTTCTCACCGGGCGTCTCAACCCGCATTTTGCAGACGAAGTGCAGCTCCCACTCGTCACCAGTCCAGACAGCACGCACCGTCTGGACGCTCTCAACAGCGTCAAGTGTTTGCTCGTCTGTCTGGAGGGTGTATTCACAGAGGATGTAGTCAGCAGCATAGCGCGACTCTTTCGTGTTCGTCCCTTTCGAGAGACGAACGCGGTTGTACTGGGTGTCGAGTTTGAAGCCCTGACTCTTCCACGTCACCGTTGAGCATGGGTGGTCGTCGCCGTGTTTGCGGTAGCCGGGCGGGTTCGCGTCCGGGTCGTCCTGTTCGTACCACGAAACGAACGCTTCACCGAGTTCCTGAAGAACTCGTTGTGCTCAAAAATCGAAGATTTTTGGCATCGCGAAACTCTACGATTTTCGAACGAACTAGATTGGCTGTGTAGGTCTGCGTAGCGGTCGTGGGATTTGAGGTACGAACAGAGTTCGTCAGCATCTGGAATGTGGCCGATAGCATCCCAGACACGCGAAATTGTCCAGCGCCCGACGTTCCACAATTTCGACGCGGCAAAGCCATGCGAATCGAGGTCGTCACAGACCTGCGAGTGGTTGCGGATACTCGCTTTGAGTGTCCGGGTGACGACCCGATTCGACATACGCAAGTATAGTAATTTCGATCATATGAATGTTGGACATCTCGGCGTGGAATATCCAGCCGTGGCTACGAGCGTGGAACGGCTCCCAGTTGTCGGCTTCATCCACATGGCTAAAGCCATGGGCTTTCGCCTCGCTACCGCTGTAAGCCCGCCGAATCCGCGACAGCTCTTCTGAACGGTTGACGAACGAGGGTGGCATGCACGGGTATCCGCTCTCCGATTTCATAAATATTCCAACGGCTGAACGCGAGATGTCTGAACACGATTTGTGTAATTTGAGCTATCATCCCGATCTCGAGTATTGCGTTTCAGGAGAGTCATCAGTAGGCAGCACTGTTATTTTCGGGGGATTTCTCAGTTCCTCGCTGGGAGTCGATTTTTCTGATAGGTTTCGGCGGGGAGAGTAGGATGAGATTCCGAGGTAGACCATCTAGACTGGGCGTATCCGTGAACGCTTAGCGGAGCATTCGCAACTCACGAGAGACACATTTTATATAGCGATATACAATTTATGCGTCGTAGATGAGCCAGTGCCGACCCGCAGCCGTTTTTTGAATTGATCACCGTTCTAGTGGTATGGTCGAAAATATCCTCTGGCCAGCGTACTTTGATGCAGCACTGACCCGTGGTGAGGGGCGACGAGTGGGCCTTGAGTTTGCCGTCGAGAACCCGACGGTCGACGACATCGCCACGGCCGTCAGTCAGGTAGGCTACAACGCCGTGATCGAGCGCGAGCAGTCCTACTCCCGAGAACCACATCGGAATCGGGGGCGTGTGCTCGTCAAGGATGCAGACGACGCCGGCAAGGGCGATCTCATTCAGGCCGTTGGCGTGTATCTCGACGCTCTCCGCGAATGAAGCGCCTGGGAACCGTCTCGCGTATCGCACAGGGACTGGCCATCTGCCGGCAGGCAGATCCACCATCGATCGGCACGACAGTCCTCGATCAGCAACTGCAGACGCTCGGCACCGTTGTTGATGTCTTCGGCCCCGTCGATCAGCCCTACGTGGCAGTCTCACCGGCTGCGGATGTCTCACTGGCCACATTGCTTGGCGAGAAGCTCTACGTCGACACGTAGATCACGCGAGTTTCGGGCACGACGACGATCACTCCCGTGATCACAACGCCAAAGGACCGGCACACGGGATAATCGGCATGGCCGTCTCACGCGGAGAACTCGGGGCCGCCTTTGGCGTCGTCGGGATCTTTCTGGCGATTCAGCTGGGCGCGTTGGCGCTCGTACAGCCGTTTCTCGACGCTAACGTCCAGGCGGTCGAAGACCCCACGAACCCCCAGAACAGCGTGCTGTTCTTCGGCGTCGTCCTCGTCGCGACCGGGATCATGCTCGCGGCAATGCGCTTCGGTGGCGATCGGGCCATCAGAGCCGTGTTAATCCTCGTCAGCGGGAGCCTGGTGTGGATGGTAACCGGACCGCTGTTGGCTCCACTGACAGCCGTTCAGACCGGGAGTGCCGGACTCGATACGCTCGCGTGGGGCATCGGAGCCATCGGTCCGATCCTAGCAAGTCTCCTCGCCATGGTCGGGCTATTCGCCTACCCGGAGTGGTACGTTGTCGACGCTACGGGTATCGTGATGGGTGCCGGTGCCGCCGCCCTCTTCGGAGTCAGTTTCGGGCCATTCCCGGCGATCCTGTTTTTGCTGATCCTGGCGGTTTACGACGCCATCAGCGTCTATGGCACCAAACACATGCTCACGCTCGCAGAAGGGATCATGGATTTGAACGTGCCCGTCGTGCTCGTCGTACCGACACAGGCGGGGTACTCGTTCATGCACGACGAGGGCCCAGCCTCAACGGAGGCCGCGGAGGCGGCCGACCGCCCCGAGCGCAACGCGCTGTACATCGGACTCGGCGATGCCGTCATGCCGAGCGTACTGGTGGCGAGTGCAGCAACCTTCCACCCTGAGGTCGGCGCGCTATCCGTTCCGGGACTGGCGGTGAACGTGCCGGCCCTCGGTGCGATCATCGGCACGACGGCCGGACTCTTCGCGCTCATGTGGCTGGTTCTGAAGGGCCGCCCTCACGCCGGGTTACCACTGCTCAACGGCGGGGCGATCACCGGCTATCTCGTCGCGTCGGTCGCCGCTGGCCTCACCCTGGTTGAGGCGATCGGCTGGCCGTTCTGATGCGTCTGTCGTGGTACCAGATTCGCAACGTGGTACTATGATGGCCGCTTGTTTATAAGTGCTCTACGGAAAATATAGTACTGTATTCAGGGATAAGAAACCTTATCCGCGTATATGGGACATCGTTAAGTGCTCGCACGCGCGTGCCTCGGATATGGCCGATCGGCGCGTTGTGAAGACCTACGTCTCACCGGAACAAAAGGAAACCTGGAAGGCTGCCGCAGACGACCGCGACATGAGCCTCAGCGAGTTCGTCGCCACGATGACCCAGGCTGGCCGCCGTGGCTTCGAGGGCGTCGAGGAACAGGGATCTACAGGGTCAAACCCCGGGGGTGATGGCCTCGAATCCGTTGTTCTCGACGCGCTTGCCGAGGAGGGGGCACTGGCCTTCGATGAGCTCGTCGCAGCGATTACCGAAGACATCGAGGCGCGTCTTGACGAAACGCTCCAAGAGCTCCAGGATACCGGAGCCGTGCGCTACAGCGGTCGCAAGGGGGGGTTTGTCCGGACTGATGAGTGAGGCGATTGAGTCCTTTCTGACCGATCAGGCGTACTACGGCAAGAGTGAACGTACCCTCGCCGCTTACGAACGCGTGCTTGAGGACTTCGCGACATTCCTTGAGGATCCCGACCGCGGACCGGGAGCGACAACCCCTGCGGCCGCTGAACGGCGGGACTGCATGGCATGGGTGCATACACTCCGTGGAGACCACAGCGAGAGTACCGTCGCGACCTACACCGCCTACGTCCATCGGTTTTACGCGTACATGGTCCAGATCGGCGCGTTCGACGCCAACCCAATGGCGGTGGTAACCGACGAGATCGATGAGACCATCGACAAGGATCCCACTCGTCGGGACATCACCGTCGCCGCCATGCGCGAGTTCGTCGCGGACATCACCCATCCACTTGACCGCGCGCTTGTGATGACGCTGCTGAAGACCGGCATGCGGGTGGGCGAACTCTGCAATCTCGATCGCCGCGACCTCGCCCTTGGACACCGTCTGGATGGGCCGGACACGCGTGGGATCCTTGATGGCCGTACCCCGGCGATCTACGTGCCGCCGAACGGAGCCTTCAAGCAGGACCGTGTGGCGGCAAACAAACGCCAACGCGGGACCATCATTCCCGTAGACAACGAGCTTCGGCGGACGCTCCTGCGGTGGCTTGCACTCCGACCGGATCCCAGCGACGCGGCTGATCCGGTGTTTGTCTCGACGAAAGGACAGTGGGGCCGACGGATCCGTCCCGAGGCGGTCAGGCGAGTTGTCCGCTCGTACGCCGAGCCACGAGGCTGGTACGAGCAAGGAGCTGGCGCTGGTGAGAACGTGACGCCGCATTACTTCCGGCACTTTTTCACCACCCATCTACGGGATCGAACAGGGGATCGAGGCATCGTCAAGTACCTCCGGGGTGACGTCGCCGAGGATATCATCGACACCTACACACACAACTGGGGGGATCGCGTTCGCGAGCTGTATGAGCGACACATCTATGCGCTTGAGGCGACCAGCCACACCGGGTCACAACGGCGTGTGTGACAGCCTGGCCTAGATGCTCGGGGCCCATGCTGGTACAACAGCACCCAACAACGGCAAAGGAAGACAATCGTGTGGTGCTGGCCACTGTCTGAGGGCCCGGATCAATCCTCACCCACTCATCTGATCGGCGAGCACTAGGAAAACTGCCACCTCTGTGTGCAGATCGTGCCAGAGAGACACCTCCGCGCTGGTCGAAACACGACGTATATATTGTATTTCGCTATATAGAATATCTGAACCTTGGGGGTTGAGACGATGGTGGCTAAAACCGGAGGTGTGAGGTCGAACTCGGTCCGGTGTCGTCCTCCTCGTCGTCGATGTGTCCCTCCGTGATGTAGCTGAGACGGTCATCGGTCAGATAGATCGCCCCATCGTCGATGACGATGTTGACGGCCGGTAGCGTCGAGCCGGTGGCTGGGCCGTTCGCACAGCCACCCGAGCAGCCATCGAAGACCGAGCCGTGTTTCGGACAGACGATACCGCCGTCGCGGATGATCGCGCCGACGCCCTCGCGGTGGAGGCGCTGGTCCTCGTGCGTACAGCGGTTGATCCACGCCGATACACCGGCGTTTCCCTCGCAGGGGACGAGGACGACCTCGACATTCTCACCGTTATCGTCCTGCGCGGTGAACACCCACGAACCGTCCTCCTCGACGGTCTCTACGCTCGTCAGTCGGTATCGGGCGGGCATATGTCCTCGAAGAGTCCTCGCTGTATCGCCCTGTCGGTCTAGTCGTCCGCGACCGCTGTCTCTGGTGGGGCGACCGCTGCGGGGCGCCACGTGAGCGCCTCGTCATAATGGAACGCTCGGTGGTCCTGTTCGGGATCGATGACCGTCAGCGAGAGCCAGTTGTTATCCAGGAGTGTCACGAGTTCCTCGTGAGCGGCGAGGACATCGCTGACGCGATCAACTGGGGCGTGCACAATTGTCGAGAGCCGTAACGGCTGATGATAGAGTTCATCGTCGGTCCGCAACAGCGACTGAAGTGGGAGCCCGGCCATCAGATCTCCACCGTTGCCCTGGTAAACCCCGATGTTCCCGACGGGATTGTGGGTGATCTTCGAGCCGCTACCGTAAACTGCGTTGTCGACAGTCGCAAAGTAATACTGGGTGTTGATCCACTGTGTGACGACCATCGGCCCGGTCAGAATCGCCGCAAGCGCCTCGCCGCCGGCATCCTGCTGCCAGTCATACGCGTGTAAGAACACCCGCTCGTCCAAGTCAAGATCCTTCGTGAGCGCCCGCGGGCCAACGATGAACCCCGCGTTTCCGGCCAGTCCCCACTCCGGCCGAGGTTCCGCCCAGTCGGTCGCCCGGCGTTCGACTTCGTGGCGACCGTCACGGTCGCCAACACCCATGTCCGCCGCCCGCTCGGCGGCCGCGTTGGCTCGCGCGGTGGCGAGGGCGGCCTCCAGCTGATCGATGTCATCGGCGTGAGACTCGGGAACGTCGTTGGTAACGAGCTCAACGTGGCTTGTCGTTGTGGCGTGTTCGCCGGCAACAAAGACGGTATCATCCGGAACCTCAATGCCACGGTCCCGGAGACTCGCCTTGACCGCCGGATCATTACAGATCGCGGCGAGTACGCGGGCGCTCGGACCGCCAGGGTTGCCGGCACAGGCCCCACAATCGAGACTCGAATCGAAGGGATTGTTCGTCGTCTGGCTACGGTGCCCGGCAAAGACCACAACCCGCGCGAACTGATCGAATCCCATCCGCTTGAACGCTGCCGCCGCGTAGGCGACCCGCTCTTCGTGGGTGAACCCCTCAGGGAGGGCATGCTCCTCCGCTGGCTGGTACTCGAGTGACGGCGTACAGAAGGCCTCCTCATCAGGGACGCGCGTGTCAATAGCTGCGTCCGCCTCATAGACACGCTGTGGAACGAGCGTCCGGGCGGCCATCGCCAGTCCATAGCCCGGACCAGCGGTCTCGACGAAATTAAACGCGGTCGCCGCGTTTGTTTTGAGCGCCTCAAGCACGTTGTGGCCGGCCTCGCGCAGCGCACGCCAGCGGTCGTACTCAGCCTGCTTTGCCGTGTGGGTCTCATCCGGTCGATCAACGACACGGTGTTCGACGTCGTTCATCGGCGGACGGGCATCGCGTGTGATCGACGCGTCATAGCCCTGATACCGCATGGGGATGCCGAAAAATCCGGCATAACCGTAGGTCTCGTAGTCGCCGGCCGCCTCGATGTGACGACGGATTCGCTCCGAACGGGTGTCAATACAGAATACGAACTGGGCCTCTGGACGGGACGTGTCGGTAGTGGGATCGTACGTGGCACTCGCCTCGGTCACCGCTTCAAGCAGTTCACGACGGTAGGTGGCCTCCCAGGCGGAAAGCCAAAGATCCGCCAGCGGCCGCTCGTCGTCGATCGCTGGTGGGTCATCGGGGACCATCGGCGCAGTGAACATCTCGGTGAGCGCCAAGCGAATAGCCAGGTAGCCAGCAAGCGTGATCGGATGCTGCTGGTGCCAGGCATCGGCCGCGTCGATCCGGTGGATAATGAACCCGGACCACCCCGGGAGTGCCGCCAGCTGATGCTCGAAGACCCGCGACCACGCCGATTCGGGAACGTCTGTCAGGAGTGTCTCGATGGCGGCCAGCGGATCCGCCGGCAGGGCGGTCAGCCGATCGGCGTCGGAGATGGCCCCATCGTGTGGCGCCACTGTCCGAACAGCCTCATAAAAGCCCGCCTCGCGGTCGGGCATCGGCCAATGAGCTTTCCCCTGATCAAGGAAGGCGGCGAGCCACTTCGTCAGGACCTGATCAACCCGGTCGACTGGCGTCTCCGACGTTTGGGCCGTGTTCACCGAATCGGAAAGTTCCGCAAGGAGTGCCTCCGGGGTGTCGGTGTACCCGTGTTCGCGGAGTATCGACTCAAGAAGCTCACGATCGATCTGGCCGTCCGCAAGGGCCTGCTCGAAGGTGGCCGCCGTCGGATAGCCCCGCCCAGAAAAGGTTGCCTCGCCCGCTTGGACAGCCGCGTGAAACGGCCGGTCCTCGAAGCCGGCCAGCGGATTGGCGGTCACAAAGGAATGTAGCGGCCAGACCGGACTGACGGTTTCGGCGGCCGCCTCGATACGCTCACGGGTTGTCGGGTCAGGACTCATGGTACTCCTCCGGAGCGGTCAACAGTGTCTGCGCCGGTGGGCGCGTCGCGTTCACCAGCGCCACGTAGAGGCGCGTGCTGTGCCGGTAGACGCCGGTCTCGATCGCGAGATAGACGCCGAAGAAAGCAAGTGCGACAACGCCGTGGACGGCAGTCAGTGTGGTCGGAGCCGTTAGGACTGGGAGATCGGCCATGAGCTGTCCAACGGCGGTGTAGACGCCTGCATAGATGGCGATTGCAGGAAGAAACACCAGCGGGAGCGCCGCGTACCGGTACCGGGCCGGAAGCATACGGGCCCGAAGCGCGCTCTGAGTCGCATGAAGTGTCGTCACCACGATGAGCCCGGTCAACAGGAGGCCACTGTCCAGCCGCACTCCCTTGCCGGTCAGGACCGCGAACAGGAGTCCACCGGCGATTGCCGTCACAGCGGTCACCACGAGACCACCCGCTGAGAGTCCGCCTGTCGGATGTGTCGATTCGGTGGGGCTCGTGTGGGCAATCTCCTCGCCTACGGAGAGAAACAGGTACGCCTTGTAGCAGCCGTGGAGGATGAGATGCGTGATTGCAGCCGCAAAGTACCCTAGCCCGGCTTGCATGAGCATGAAGCCCATCTGACCGGTGGTCGAGCACCCAAGCCGGAGCTTGGCGTCAACCTGGACGGACTTGAGAAGCTTACCCACGAGCGCACTCGTGGCGCCGATGAGCACGATTGCGAGCATCACGCCTGGCACGACAGTGACGATCGACGCAAAGCGCGCCAGCAGAATCCCGCCGGCATTGACGAAGCCGGCATGCATCAATGCCGACGCCGGGGTCGGCGCCGTCATGGAGGCGAGCAGCCAGGTGTGAAAGGGGATGAGCGCCGACTGGGCCATCGCCGCGAGCACGAGCGCGCCGGAAATCCCCAGAAGCATCGGCGTCGAGAGGGTCATAACGGCGGACGGCACCGCCGAGACCGTCGTGATCCCAGTCTGTGACCACAACATGAGACACGCGATGGCGAGCAGTGCGCTGCTGGCGAAAAAGTACCGCCGCGCGAGTCGACCGGCGATACGCGCCTGGGGCCAGCGCTCAAGATGGCCGATCAATCGGGCCATTATCACCCCCATCCCAAGCCAGGCACCCACGAAAAGCAGGAAGTGATCGGCTGCGACGAGGAGCATCACGGTGAGCGTGAAGGCAAACACCCGTCCGAAAAAGCGATTACGCTGTCGCGTACCGGCCATATACCGTCGGGAGTAGCTGTGAACGATCCCGCTGAAGAATGTGACCGTCAGCCACATTACCACCGTAAGCCCGTCAATCCGCAGTATACCGGACCCCGACGGTGGCGTGCCGGTGATGGCGTAGACAACAAGGATGCCCGCGCTTGCAAACCACAGGAGCCACACAAGGCGTGTCAACACGGCCGGAAGCCGATCGTCCGTGTCTGTCGGCGCTGGAAGCGCTCTGATGGTTGTCGTCTGGGGTTGGTCGCTCATCAATTGATCCCGTCGTCTCCGACCGCCTCATACGCCGCAGCCATTTATGATCTCTACACACAGTTCGAACAGAACAGGATATAAATTTGTCTATAGTACTAATTTGTTCCAAGTTATTTTTCTAAAGAACGATTCAGGCATATACACTCGTCTGGAGGCATGGTGTATATATCCCGGCGACTCGGCGTGTCAATGCTAGATAGGTGTCCGAAGGAGTCAGTCGGACTCGGCCTGTGCTGGCGGGTTATAGCTGGAACAGGCGCAATACCACGGCCTTCAGGCCGTGGATACGCGCCGTCACTCAGTGATATATTCCACCGCCTCCGCCAAGGCCGGATATTCC
>Ga0207714_1001251_pt1 | contig 16459 bp, 18 predicted proteins | sample PonA232FremontCA_2_FD_187270 | JGI IMG/M metagenome (GOLD analysis project Ga0207714, IMG submission 187270) | Marine sediment microbial community from Fremont, CA, USA - Pond A23 Sediment 2 (SPAdes) | ecosystem: Environmental > Aquatic > Marine > Unclassified | place: USA: Fremont, California...
TGCGGCTCTTGACTGCCGTTCGCGCCATCGCCTCCGTCCGTTCGCGGGCTCACGCCCGGGCCTCATCGCCGTCCGCAGCCGTCTCCCGGTCCGGGGTTTCCGCCGCGGTATCGGCTTCGTCGAACCAGTGAGCACGTGCGGCCATGATGATGCGGTCCGCCTCCTCGGTGCCGGGCGCGTCGTCACCCAGCAGTTCGATGAGTTCGTCGTTGGCGAGCTCGCCCAGATCGTCGAGCGTCTTGATGCCGTTCTCGCCCAGTTTCACCAGCATGGGCGCGGTCAGTCCGTCGATCTCGGCTACCGCGTCGTCCACGCCAAGTTCGCGGCGTTGCTCGGTGGCCTGACGTTCCTGCTCCTCCAGGTACTGACGCGCGCGCGAGCGCAGCTCCTCCGCCACGTCGTCGTCGAAGCCCTCGATCTCGGTGAGGTCCTCCAGCGGGACGTAGGCCACCTGGTCGATGGCGGTGAAGCCCTCGGCCACCAGGAGGTGCGCGATGACGTCGTCCACGTCGAGGGCGTCGATGAACATCTGCGAGCGCTGGTGGAACTCCTCGCTGCGCCGCTTGGACTCCTCCTCCTCGGTGAGGATGTCGATGTCCCAGCCGGTGAGCTGCGAGGCGAGCCGGACGTTCTGGCCGCGCCGGCCGATGGCCAGGGAAAGCTGGTCGTCGGGCACCACCACCTCGATGCGGCCCTGGTCCTCGTCCAGGACCACCTTGCTCACCTCCGCCGGCGCAAGGGCGTTGACCACGAAGGTGGCCGGATCGGGCGACCACGGGATGATGTCGATCTTCTCGCCCTGGAGTTCGTTCACCACGGCCTGCACGCGGCTGCCGCGCATGCCGACACAGGCGCCCACGGGGTCGATCGAGCTGTCGTGCGAGATCACGGCGATCTTGGCGCGGCTGCCCGGGTCGCGCGCGACCGACTTGATGTCGATGATGCCGTCGTAGATCTCGGGCACTTCCTGGGTGAACAGGCGCGCCATGAACTGTGGATGGCTGCGCGAGAGGAAGATCTGCGGGCCGCGCTGCTCGCGCCGGACGTCGTAGATGTAGGCGCGCACCCGGTCGCCGTTGCGGTAGGCCTCGCGCGGCAGGGTTTCGTCGCGGCGGATGATGGCCTCGGCCCGGCCCAGGTCGACGTGGACGTTGCCGAACTCGTTGCGCTTGACGATCCCGTTCACGACCTCGCCGACGCGGTCCTTGTACTCCTCGTACTGGCGCTCGCGCTCGGCCTCACGGACCTGCTGGGTGATCACCTGCTTGGCCGTCTGGGCGGCGATGCGGCCCAGGTCGATGGGCGGCAGCTCCTCCGTGACGAACGCGCCCACCTGGATATCGGGCTCTTTCGCGCGCGCGTCATCAAGCCGGATCTGGGTGTGCTCGTCCGTGACCTCCTCGACGACCTCGCGGAACCGGCGGAGCTTCACCTCGCCGCTGCGGCGGTCGATGTGCGCGCGGATGTCGTGCTCGTGGCCGTACTTGGCCCGGCCGGCCTTGGAGATCGCGGCCTCCATGGCCTCGAGCACCTCTTCCTTGTCGATGTTCTTTTCCTGCGCCACCGCCGTGGCGACCTGGAGGAGTTCGGTGCGGAACGCCGTTGCCGTATCCATGGGTGTCGGTTCCGTTCGTGGTTGTCTCCGGCCCTGCGGGCCCGTGCGGCGCGCCGTCGCGCCGGCGTCAGCTCGCGGCGCCGCCGCTGGTCTGGGTTGCGGCGATCAGCTCGTCGGTGAGCACGAGTTTCGCCTTTTCGATGTCGTCGAAGGGGAGTTGCCACTCGGTCCCGTCGACGTCCATGCGAACGTCCGACGCCGTGACGCCCAGCAGCTTCCCCTTGAAGCGGCGCCGGCCGGCGCGCGGCTCGGCCATCTCCACGCGCGCGTCGAAGCCGGCCCAGACCTCGAAGTCGTCCAGCCGCGTCAGCGGCCGGTCGATGCCCGGCGAGGAGATCTCCAGGTTGTACTGGCTCCCGATCGGGTCCTCGACGTCGAGAATCGCCTCCACCGCGCGGCTGACTTCCGCGCACGCGTCGACATCCATGCCGCCGCCGTCGCTGCGCTCCACCATGATCTGCAGGCGGGTCTCGTGCTTCTGGCCGCCGGACAGCAGGGTGCGCACGATTCGATAGCCCATGCCCGTGAGCGTGGGCTCGATCAGCGTCTCGATCCGCGCGGCCGGGCCGCTGCTCGTCTTGCGCCACGTGCGCGTTTCGGTTTCGGGCTGCGGGTTGCTGCCCACCTTGCGTGCTCCGTCGTCGTTGTGCTGCGTCCGTTGCGGCCGGCGCCGGGCACGGCTACGCCGGCCGTCGGTGCGCGTTCGCATGCGTTGGGAACAAAAAAGTGGGCCGCGCGGCCCACTGTCCCGGCCGTCCGGCGCGCGCTTTCGCGTCTGCGCCGGTTCAGTGTATGGCAGAAAATAGCGCCCACAATCCGGGGCCGCAAGTGGGCGTGGCGCCCATCGCGCGCCCTCAGGCGGTCCGGCGCCGCCGGCGGTAGCGCAGGAACACCGGGGTGCGCCCGGCCTCGATCGCCTTTTGCTCGTAGCGCGTGGGCGGCCAGTCGTCGGCGCGTTCGCGCCAGTCCGCAGGTCGCCGCGCCGGCCACGCGAACGCCGGGTGCCGGTGCAGCTCGATGGCCATCCAGCGCTGATAGCTGGGGTCATCCGTGGCCAGGCGCAGCTCGCCGTCGTCGGCCAGGACGCGCGCCAGCATGTCCAGATACGGCGCCTGGATGAGCCGTCGCTTGTGATGGCGGCGCTTGGGCCAGGGATCGGGGAACAGGACGAACACCTTGTCCAGGACGGCGTCGGGCAGGGCCTGCACCAGATCCCGCGCGTCCCCGGTGTAGCTGCGCACGTTGTCCAGGCCGGCCGTCTCGAGCTGGCGCAGCATCTTGGCGATGCCGTCCTGGAAGTATTCCGCGCCGATCAGCCCAACGTCGCGGTGGGCCTGCGCCTGCGCGATCAGGTGCTCGCCCGCGCCGAAGCCGATCTCGAGCCAGACCGCGCGCGGCCGGTTTGGGAACAGGCCGAACGGATCGAGTCCGGCAGCCGGATCCGGCTGCGGAATCGCGATGCGCGGCCCGAGTTCCGTCAGCGCGCGCTGCTGCGCCGGGCGAAGCGGCCGGCCCTTGCGCCGGCCGTGGAGGTTGCGCGCATGCGACGGCGCAGCCCCAGCGTCGCTCGCAGACGGGCAGGGCGCGTGCCGGGCATTGGCGGGATGGTTCTGCGACATGTCCGGGCAGGTAGCGCGTCGGCACCCGGCTTGACAAGCCGCGCCCGGCGCATCCGGCGGCTGTATGGGGCGCCGCGTCAGGCGTCGCCGAGGTTGTCCGGATCGATGCGCTCCTCTTCCGAGTCCGGTGCGGGGGCCGCCAGTGCCTTCGTAAGCTCGAACAGGCGCTTGCGCATCATCGGGTCCTGGATGCGGTAGTATGCGCGCACCAGCTCCAGGGTCTCGCGTTTGGCCAGGGGATCCGGCTCGTACGCCGCGCCTTCCTCCTGCAGGCCCTGCATCTGGGCGGGCGAGCTTTCCTGCGTCTCCGGGGTCATCTCCTCGAAGAAAAAGCCCACCGGCACGTCCAGCACGCGGGACAGGTCGAACAGCCGGCTCGCCCCGATGCGGTTCGAGCCGCGTTCGTACTTCTGCACCTGCTGGAAGGTCAGGCCGATGGCCTCGCCCAGCTTTTCCTGACTCATACCCAGAAGCGTGCGCCGCAGCCGGACACGGCTGCCCACGTGCACGTCGATGGGATTGGGGCGGCCGGTTCCCCGGCCCGTGGACTCATTATCCGTCATCTCGGAAATCCAGACCCCTGTTACGCGTATACGTTGCGGATTACCTTTTAGGCATAGCGTCGTATGTGGTCAAGGATACCTCGAAAAGACGTACCAGCCCCGGTCACAACACGTGCAAGCATCAATGATGCGACGGATCGGCGCGTGATTTGAACACGCTGCACGCGTATCGCGAATCGGATCACTCGGGCACACGGCTGTGTGTGGCGTACCGGTCGCCTGGGGAGTCGGCCCCGTGGATCAGCGGCGGCGAATCGCGGCGAAGACTGCGGCCACGGCGAGCCACAAAAGTGCGGCCGCGGTGTCGGCGAAACGGGCGTAGGACGTGGGTGCGATCGCTGCCGGGAGCGGGCTGTCCAGGACCCCTTTTTCGCCAAGCCCCAAGCGGGCGCGCGTGCGGCCGAAGGGGCCGACGACGACACTGATGCCCGTGTTGGCCGCGCGGACCAGGGGCAGCCCCTCCTCGAGCGCGCGCAACCGGGCGCTGGCGAGATGCTGGTAGGGACCCGAGCTGACCCCGAACCAGGCGTCGTTGGTCACGTTGAGCAGCCAGCCGGGCCTTGGTTGGGCTGTGACCGCGCCGGGGAAGATCGCCTCGTAGCAGATCAGCGGCGAGGTCGGTGGTGCGCCGGGGACGGACAGCGTGCGCGCCCCGGGTCCGGCGGTGAATCCGGTGCGGCCGGCGGTGAGCTTGGGAAGGGGCAGCCAGTCCTGCAGCGGCACGTACTCGCCGAAGGGCACCAGGTGGAACTTGTCGTAGCGCGCGCGCGTGCCGCCGTCCGGCCCGATGACGAAGAGCGAGTTGTACAGCTCACGCGTACCGGCCCCGGTGTTCAGCCGCGGCAGCCCCGTGAGTAGCGCCCCCGCCGGCGGTGCCACCGTGGCGAAAGCCCGGCGCAGGCCGTCCGTCTTCGACGGGAACAGGGGCACGGCCGTCTCCGGCCAGATCACGTGGGTGACGTCGCCCAGGCCGGGTCGGCGGGTCAGGCGAAGGTGCGTCTTCAGATGGGCGAGCCGCTTGTCCGCGGCCCATTTCTCGCGTTGTGGCACGGCAGCCTGAACGATGCGCAGCCGTACGCCCTCGACGTCGGCGCTGCCGGGCACGGGCGCGCGCGCGAGCCGGGCGCTACCGCCCGCCGCCAGCGCGCCCAGGAGAAGCACGGCGAGGCCCGGCAGCGCCCAGCGCCGCAGGATGCCATCGTCGGCCGCCAGCGTCGCGGGTGCAGCGGCGGCGAGGAGCGTGACCAGGCTCAGCCCCCAGGCACCCCAGAGCGCCGCGCTTTGTTGCATCACGGGCCAGGGGTCCCACGCGGTCGCCAGCAGGTTCCACGGGAATCCGGTCAGGATGTGCCCGCGCAGCCAGGACGCCAGCATCCAGGCCAGGGTCAGGGCGAGTACCCGCGCGGCCGTGCTGCGGCAGGGCAGGGCGTGCACGGCGAGGGCGGCCAGGCCGGTGAAGATTGCCAGGCCGGCGGCGAGCCCGGCCACGGCGAACGGCATCATCCAGCCGTGCACGTCGGCCTGAACGAGAAAGGCGATGCCGATCCAGTACAGCCCGGCGCCGAAGAAGCCCAGGCCGAACGCCCAGCCCAGCCAGAACGCGCCGGTGCGTGTGCGAACCCCCTCGATCTGCCAGACCAGCCCGGTGAACGCCGGGATCAGCAGCGGGACAACATGGATCGGGGGCAGGGCGGCCACGGCAGCCGCGCCCAGCGCCGCCGCCAGGGCGAGCCGGCGCCAGCCGGCGAGACGGCGAACCCCCTCGGCGAGCCGGCGGACGCCCGTTCCGCCCAGTGCCGCGGCCGCCTCGCGCGCCTCGGCGGTCAAGCGATGTCCTCGGCGTGGGCCAGATGGGCCGGCGTGTTCCGGATGCGCAGGCGTTTTACACGGCGCGGGTCGGCTTCCATGATCTCGAAGCTGATCCCGCTGTCGTGGACGATGAGTTCGCCCCGGGAGGGCACGCGCCCGGCGAGGTAGACCACGAGCCCGGCGAGGGTGTCGATGTCCTCCTCGCGCTCCTCGTCCGAGAGGATGGCGCCCACCCGCTCCTCAAACGCGTCGATCTCGAAACGTGCATCGGCGACCAGCGAGCCGTCGGGCCGCTCCAGGATCTGCGGACTCGCGGCGACGTCGTGCTCGTCCTCGATCTCGCCCACGATTTCCTCGACCAGGTCCTCGATGGTGATGAGGCCGTCGATGCCGCCGAATTCGTCCACGACCAGCGCCATGTGCACGCGCGACTGGCGCATCTCCATGAGCAGGTCGAGAACGGGCATGGAGGGCGCGACGAAGAGCACCTCGCGGGTGATTCGCGAGAGCTGGAAGCCGTGCTTGCTCTTCGCATGGGCAAGCACGTCCTTGATGTGGACAAGGCCCACCACGTCGTCGAGCGTCTCGCGGTAGACCGGCACGCGGGAATGCCCGCCCCGGCTCATCAGCTCGATCAGGGCGTCGAGGTCGGCGTCCACGGCGACCGCGCAAATGTCCGCGCGCGGCACCATCACGTCGTACGCCGTGTGCAGCCGCAGGTTGAGGATGTTGGCGAGCATGACGCGCTCGTGCGCGCCGATGGCAACGGGCGCGTCGTCCGCGCGCTCGCTTTCCTCGATGATCTCTTCCAGGGTCTCGCGCAGCGAGCTGTCACGGTTCTCCGAGCGCCAGAGGCCGCGCAGCCACGCGCCCAGCACCTGGGTCAGCCCGGCGTGGCCGTTGCCCCGGTTTGCCGCGCGTTTGCCGTTACCGTTGCCGTTGCCATTGCCGGTGCCGCCGCCCGAATCCGGCAGCCGGCGACCGGCACCCGGGACATCGGCCGCGGGTTCGGGGCTTTCGCGTTCGCTCATGACACGTCTCCGGCAACCGGGGCGTCGTCGTCGCCGTAGGGATCGGCCACCCCCAATCCGGCCAGGATCGTCACTTCGCGCGCCTCCATGTCCGCTGCCTCGCCGGGCCCGCGCTCGTGGTCATAGTCGAGCAGGTGGAGAACACCGTGCACGGTCAAGTGGACAAGGTGATCCGCCGCCGTCTTGCCCTGTTCCCGGGCCTCGGCGAGTACCGTCTCCAGGGCCAGAACGATCTCCCCCAGGAAGGCCGGCATGCCCGGGACCCGCGGCGTTTCGGCATCGTGCTCGGCAAAGGAAAGGACGTTCGTGGGGCTGTCCTTGCCGCGGAAATCGCGGTTGAGCCCCTGCACCGTGGCGTCGTCGCCCAGGACGACGCTCACCTCGACCGCCGCGTCGGGAACGCGCGCCGCGGACACGCCCGCCAGCGCGGCGCCCACCGCCCGCTCGACGAGTGCGGTCGCCTCCGGAATGACCGCCGGCCAGTCGCCGGCGAGAACGCTCACATCGCAGTCCAGTGATCGGTTCGGCGGTTCGTCGCGCATCGTGGTGGCTCAGGACCCGTCCCCGTTACGCCGTTTCGCCGCCGGCGCTGCCGTTGGGGGCGCCCGCGCCCGTACGGCGTTCCGCATCGCGCGCCTCGTAGGCGCGCACGATTCGCGTGACCAGATTATGGCGCACCACGTCGGCGTCCGCGAAGCGTACCATGGACACACCCTCCATCCCGGCCAGCAGGTCGCAGGCGTCGTGCAATCCCGAGGTCTCGCCCGCGCGCAGGTCCACCTGCGACGGATCGCCGGTGACGGCCATGCGGCCATGCTCGCCCAGCCGGGTGAGGAACATTTTCATCTGCACGGGCGTGGTATTCTGCGCCTCGTCCAGGATGATGAAGCAGTTGGCCAGGGTGCGCCCGCGCATGAACGCCAGCGGCGCCACCTCGATCTCGCCGGACTGCAGCATCTTGACCACATGTTCGCCGGGCAGGAGTTCGTACAGCGCATCCTGGAGCGGGCGCAGGTAGGGGTCCACTTTCTCGCGCATGTCGCCGGGCAGGAAGCCCAGGCGCTCGCCCGCCTCCACCGCCGGCCGCGAGAGGATGATCCGGTCCACCCGCCGCGCCATCAGCATCTCGACGGCCACCGCGACGGCGAGGTAGGTCTTGCCTGTGCCCGCAGGCCCCAAGCCGAAGACCAGGTCGTGGTCGCGCAGGGACTGGATGTAGGCCGCCTGGCGCGGCGAGCGCGGGGTGATCTGGCGGCGGCGCGTGCGGATGGTCAGGTTCTCGGCGTGCAGCGTGTCCGCGCCGGCATGCGGGGTTTCCGCGGGCGCGTCAGCGAGCCGGACGGCCGCGTCGACCTCGTGGCTGTCCACGTTCATGCCTTTCTTGAGACGCTCATAGAGCGCGCCCAGCGCCTCGCGGGCGGAATCGCGCGCGGCGTCGGGCCCCGTGATGGCGACCTGATTGCCCCGGGTGGCGATGGAGACGCCGAGTTTCTGCTCGATCCGGGCAATATGCTGGTCGTGCTCGCCGAACAACAGCGGCAGGAGGCTGTTGTCGTCGAATTGCAACAGCGTAGCGGATTGCAGATCGTTGCGCGATACGCCAGTCAAACGGCCGCTCTCTCCTGCGTGACCTCTCCGGACTCCCAGATGGCGGTGGCGATGGTTCCGTGCAAGCTGCTCGGATGCGCGTGGGTGATGTCCACATCGACCATGTGGCCGAGCAGCCGCTCGGGGGCGCTGACATGAACGCTCTGCATGAACGGGCTCCGCCCGACCAACTGGCCGGGGAGCTTGCCGCGGCGCTCCAGGAGAACGGGCAGGCGCCGACCCACCGTGCGGTGGTTCATCGCCTGCTGCTGTGCCGCCAGGAGCTGCTGCAGCCCGGCCAGGCGCTCGCCCTTGACCGCTTCGGGCACGTGGTCGTCGTGCGCCGAAGCCGGGGTTCCCGGGCGCGGGCTGTACTTGAATGCGTAGGCGTGGGCGAACCCGACCCGGCCGACGAGATCGAGCGTGGCCGCGTGGTCGGCCTCCGTCTCGCCCGGAAAGCCCACGATGAAGTCCGAGGCCATGGCGATGTCGGGACGCGCCTCGCGCAACCGGTCCACGATGCGCCGGAAGGCGTCCGCAGTGTGGCCCCGGTTCATGGCGTGCAGGATGCGGTCCGAACCCGATTGCACGGGTAGGTGCAGGTAGGGCATGAGCTGCGGCACGTCGCGGTGTGCGGCGATCAGCTCGTCGTCCACGTCGCGCGGGTGCGAGGTGGTGTAGCGGATGCGCGCCAGCCCTTCGATGTCCGCGAGTTCCCGTACCAGCCGGCCGAGCCCCCACTCGCCGCGGCCGTCCGGCGCGGCGCCGTGATAGGCGTTGACGTTCTGGCCCAGCAGGGTGATCTCCCGCGCACCCTGCGCCACCAGGCGGCGTGCCTCGGCCAGGACGTCCGCGGCCGGGCGGCTGAACTCCGCGCCGCGGGTGTAGGGGACGACACAGAAGGTACAGAACTTGTCGCAGCCCTCCTGGATCGACAGGAACGCCGCCGGACCGTCGGTCATGCGCTCCTCGGGCAGGGCGTCGAACTTCTCGTCGGCGGGAAACTCGGTGTCGATGACACCCCGGCCCGGTCCCAGGCGCTCCGCTTGCGCGATCAGCTCGGGTAGGCGGTGATAGGTCTGCGGCCCCACGACGAGATCCACCTGAGGTGCCCGGGCGAGGATTTCCTCGCCCTCTGCCTGGGCGACGCAGCCGGCGACGGCGATCAGCGTGCGGCCGCCCCGGGCCGCCTTGTCGTCCTGCACGGCGCGCAGGCGACCCAACTCGGAATACACCTTTTCCGCGGCCTTTTCACGGATGTGGCAGGTGTTGAGCAGGATCATGTCCGCGTCGTCGGGCGTGTCCGACGGCCGATACCCGAGCGGCGCCAGCAGCTCCGCCATGCGGGCGGAGTCGTAGACATTCATCTGGCAGCCGTAGGTCTTGATGTAGAGCTTTTTGCGCACGTCGTCTCCACGCTTCGCCGGTCACGGCCGCGACCATACCGCCGCTTCGCGACCTGAACGCAAGATAACACCGAGAGGGGCGGCGACCAATTCCACCTGTGCCGCGTTCGCCGGATCCGCGGGAAAGCCGTTCACGCCGCCTTGGCCGGCGGCTCCTCCGGCTCGCGGTGCCCGGAGAGTGCGTCGGAAACGCCCTGGCTGACCCGGGACCAGCAGTGCTGGCTGAGCGCCTTGCGCGAACCGAGCTGGTCGATCGTGACGGGGTCGTGGAAGGTCACGTCGACGGTCACCGTCCCCAGCGACAGCGCCGCCCACATGTGCGGCAACAGGTCCATGTCGCCGTACCAGGCGAAGAACGGGCGCAGATAGCGGCCCATGGGCAGGCCGTCGAGCTTGCTGTAAGCGATGGAGACGGGTTGCACCGTCAGCGCTGCGCCCCCGGGCCGGCGCTCGGCGACGGAGAACAGCGCGCTCTTGAACGGCAGGATGCGGTTGCCGTCGCCGCTTGTGCCCTCGGGGAACAGGATGAGGTCGTCGCCCGCCTCCAGGCGGTGTTGCATCTCGTCGCGCTGGACGGCCGCGCGCCGCGCGTCACGGGCGATGAACACGGTGCGCTGGAGCTTGGCCAGAAGGCCGAAGAACGGCCAGTCCGCGACGTCCGCCTTGGCGACGAAGGACGCGGGCAGCTCCGCACCCAGGATGGTGATGTCCAGGTAGGACACGTGATTCGCGACAAAGAGGGTGGGGTGCGCCGTGGACGGCGTGCCGTGGCGCGCGATGCGCAGCCCCAGCAGGCGCAGGCATCGCGCATGGTACCACTGCGGGAAACGCTGGCGAATGGGCGCGCGCGACGCGACGAGCACGGCCTGGACGGGAATGCATACCAGGGTGAACGCCACATAGACGAGGATGCGTGCGAACGCGCGCGTTGGCGAGGAGAACGCGATCGCCGCCATGGCCGCCTCAGCTCTCGCCCCGCGCGCCCGGTTCGTCGCGCGTGAGGTGGCGCACGTAGCGGTCCGTGACCTGATCCGTCTTGACCACCACGCAGACGTCGGTGGTGTTGAAGTGGTGATCCACGACCGCCCCGTCGCCGACCACGCCGCCCAGGCGCAGGTAACCCTTGATCAGCGGCGGCAGCTTCGCCAGCGCCCGCTTGGGATGGATGGCATCCACCGGCAGCCGGTTGAGGGTCTCGTAGTACGCCGGCAGCGCCACCGGGCGCAGCGCCGGCGGGGCCAGGTGATAGTGGTGCAGGTAGCTGAGCTGCTGGGCGAGTTCATCCGGGTCCGTGCCGTGCATCGAGCCGCAGCCGAACATGATCTGCACGTTGAAATGCAGCACATATTCCGCAATGCCGCGCCACATGAGCTGCATCAGGCTGCCGGTGCGGTAGCTGCGCGCCACACAGGAGCGACCCAGCTCCATGATCTCGCCCGGATACTCGACGAGCGGCGTGATGTCATATTCATCCGCCGTGTAGAATTGGCCGGCGCGTTCGGCCTGCGGCCGGCGCATCAACCGGTAGGTGCCCACCACCGCGTCCGCGCCTTCGCCCAGGGTATCGTCGAAGACCAGGAGGTGGTCGGCATAGGGGTCGTAGGCGTCGAACTCGCGCCCGCACGCGCGCTGTTCCGCCGTCGGTGTGGCGGCCATCTCGTCGATGAACACGCAATAGCGCAGGCGCTGCGAGGCCGCGACCTCGTCCGGTGTTTCGGCGAGGCGAATCCGAAGATTGCCAGCCACGGCATCGACCGGGCGCGCGGCGCCACGCTGCGGAGCCTCCATCACGGCTGTCTCCTCAACGGCATCTCGCGCGGCAGAAGGCACGGTCAGCGCACCGGCGTCAAGACACACACCCATCCAACCCCGCGGCGCGCACGCCCAACGTCTGATGCACGGCACGCAGGGTGTCTCGGCCGCCGCCGGCTCAGCCCTGGCTCTGCTCCGGGTTCTGGTTGCGCGAGCGCGTGCCCAGGCCGATTTCCTTGGCGAGTTTGCTGCGCCGCTTGGCGTAGTTGGGCGCGACCATGGGGTAATCGGCGGGAAGGCCCCACTTCTCCCGGTAGTCGTCCGGCGTCATATTGTAGACTGTCTTGAGGTGGCGCTTGAGCATCTTCAGCTTTTTGCCATCCTCGAGACAGATCAGATAATCGGGCGTAACCGATTTCTTGATCGGAACAGCGGGTGTGGGCTTGTCTTCCGTCTTGCCGCCGTCCTTGGTCACGCGCGTGAGCGACGCGTGAACCTCGCGGATCAGCTTCGGCAGATCCTCGACCGAGACGCTATTGTTCGAGACATGGGCTGACACGATTTCCGTGGTCAGGCCGAGCATATCTTTCTGGTTCGTTTCCTCAGTCATGCAGCAACCCAAATCTTCTTACTTGGCTTGGTGATGTATAGATAACGCGGGTTGCGTAAGCAACAATAAATTCGGTTCCAGTGTCCAACCTCGCTCGACCGCGGTTAGCCAATTCTTAACAGCGCAGCGGCATTCGACCCTGCTGGCCGAATTACCATTCGCAAGATCGTTCCGGTTGCCGTGGCAAGGCAACTGTCCCCCGCCGGCCGGGATTCGTCCTGGCGTTCAGGCGAGGGCGCGCGCCAGAACCTCGGCATCCGCCGGTGCCCCGTCCCGGGTTGCATAATAGCCGGGCCGGGTGCCCACGCGGGTGAACCCGGCGGCCGTGTAGAGGCGATGGGCGGCCGCGTTCTCGTGGCATACTTCCAGAACGATACGCCGGGCCCCGCGTTGTCCGGCCGTTGCGAGCACGTCCGCCAGCAGGCGGCCGCCCAGACCCCGGCCGCGCGCCGCCGGCAGCACCCCGATGCCCAGCAGCTCGGCTTCGTCCGCGATAACGCGGGCGAAGGCGAAGCCGAGGGGCATGCTTTCGCCGTAAGCGCGCCCCGTCGCGACGCGCGCGAATCCGTCGCCGGATTCGAGTAGATGCCGCAGCGCCCCCTCATCCCACGGGCCGTCGCCCACCGTCTCGGCGTGCAGTCCGGCGATCATGGGCGCATCCAGGCCGCCCGCGGGGGCGATCCAGGCGCTGTCCGACGGCTGGCGCATGGCATGGACTCCTCAGGCCGTTGTGGCGCGTCCGCCGGGCAGGGTGACGTCGGCGCCGCGAAGGTACAGCGGCCGCGGCGTGACGCCCGATCCGGCCGCGGCCGCGTCGGTGAGCACGCGTACCAGCGCCGCCGGATCCGTGATCGCCGTGTCCGCGACCACCTCGACGGCCCGGTGCGTCGTCGCAACAGCCTCCGCCGCTGCCGCCGCGGCGTCGCCGGCGACGCGCCACGGGGCGTCGGGAAGCTGCGCCGCCAGGGCCTTGGGTTCGGCCATCCAGGGCTCATCCCGGGGGGTTCCGTCGGGCGCGCAGCGCTGCAGGCAGAACTCGGCCCGGCGCGCATCCAGGGCCACCAGGATCGGCCGGTCGTCATCGGGTGCGCGTGCGGCTGCCGCCGCGCCCGTGACGGCGAAGCGGCTCGCCCCCACCACGGGCCGGTCCAGCGCCAAGGCGTAGCCGCGCGCCGTCGCCAGCGCAATGCGCACCCCGGTGAAGCCGCCCGGTCCCGTGGTCACGCCGATGGCATCAAGGTTGCCCGGGACCACGCCGGCGTCCGCGAGCACGGATTCGATCAGGGGCACCAGGCGCTCGGCCTGCCCCTGGCGCATGCGCTCCACACCCTGCGCCAGCAGTGCGCCCTTGCGGGCGACGGCGGCGACGCAGGCGTGCCCGGCGGCGTCGATCGCCAGCAGCGTATCTGGCCGGGTGTTGGCGGTGTCAGTGTCCATGGACGGGTCCGCGGCTTTGGGGCAGGCTGGGCACGCCATTCGCGCGGGCGCGCGCTCCGTCCCGATATCCTGGAGTGTCCAACCTCATGGATCTGGTTCCCATCGGTCCGCCGAACCACGATGTCGTGCTTGATTTGCGCTACGCCACCGCCGACAACGTCACCGGGGTGCCCATCTATAACCGGCCGGTGGCGATGCTGCATCCCGAAGCGGCGGAACGGCTTGACGCCGCCATCGCGCTGGCACGACCGCTGGGCCTGCGTTTCAAGATCTTCGACGCGTTCCGGCCCACCGAAGCGCAATGGCGGCTGTGGCACGCGTTTTCGTCAGACGAGTTCGTCGCCGATCCGCGCAAGGGCTCGCCGCATTCGCGCGGGGCGGCCGTCGACCTGACGCTGATCGACGGCGAAGGGCACGAGCTTGAGATGGGCACCGGCTTCGACGCCTTCACCGCCCAGGCGCACCATGCGCGCACGGACATCCCGGTGGCGGCGCAGCGCAACCGCGCGCTGCTGCTTGGCCTGATGACGGCGGCGGGCTGGGACAACTTCATGAACGAGTGGTGGCATTACCAACTGTTCCAGCCGCGCCGCCTGCCGCTGATCTCGGATTCGGCCCTGGCCGAGCCGATGATGGCCTGACCCGTGCGGCTCACGCGATCCGGCACGCCTCGTCGAAGCTCAGGCGGACGTCGCGCGGCGGGAGCGCCTGCGGATCGCCGTAGCCGATGTTGCACAGGAAGTTGACCTTCCATTTGCCTTCGGGGAAGAAGGCCTCGTTCACCATCTCCTTGTCGAAGCCGGACATGGGCCCGCAATCGAGGCCGAGGCTGCGCGCGGCGATGATCAGATAGGCGCCCTGCAGCGAGCCGTTGCGGAAGGCATTTTCCTGGATGGCGTCGGGCTTGCCGGCGAACCAGGCGCGCGCGTCCGCCGCCTGGAACAAGCGCGGCAGCTTTTCGTGAAATTCCAGGTCATAGGCCACGATGGCGGTGGCCGGTGCGGCCATGGTCTTGTCCACGTTGCCCGTCATCAGCGCCGGTTTGAGCCGCTCCTTGGCTTCGGGCGAGCGGGCGAACACCACGCGCATGGGGCTGCAGTTCGCGCTCGTCGGCGCCCACTTGAGCAGATCCCAGAGCTGGCGCAACTGGTCGTCGCTGACGTCGCGATCCAGCCAGCCCTTGTGCGTGCGCGCCTCGCGGAAGATCCGGTCGAGCGCCTCGTTGGACAGCGGCTCGTTCATGACAGGCGTGTCCCCCTCGTGCTGTGGTCGTGCGAGACGTGCGCGCCCGCGGCGCCGTCGCGCCGGCCGGGCATCGGCGCGTTCCTCGCAGAGGTGGCACCGCCGGCATCGCCGGGCAAGGCCGGCTTTGGCGCGTTGTGGGACCTTGTTGTCCGGCGTGTCCCCCCGCTAGACTTTCAGGGTAGCCGCGCCGCAGCCGATGCGCGGCCGCTTTCTTTGTGGAGGTGCGATCGTGGGCTTTGCCCGTTTCCTGGCCGCCGCCGCGGTACTCGCCGGGCTTGCCGGACCGGCGGCGGCCCAGCCGCCCGTGGACAACGGCGCCGCGGTGGTCATGTACCATCGCTTCGGCGACGACCGCTATCCGAGCACCAATATCCGGATGGACCAGTTTAAGAAGCACGTCGCCGAGCTGAAGAAGGACAAGTATACGGTTCTGCCGCTGCCCGAGATTGTCGCGGCCCTGCGCAACGACGAGCTGCTGCCCGACCGGGCCGTCGCCATCACCGTGGACGACGCCTACACAACCGTCTTCGAGAACGCGTGGCCGGTGCTGCGCGAAGCGGGCTTCCCGTTCACGCTTTTCGTGGCAACCCAGCCCGTGGATCGGGGGCTGGCGAGCTACATGACCTGGGAGCAGATCCGCACGCTCGCCCGCTCCGATCTGGTCACCATCGGCAGTCAGACGCACAGCCACCCGCACATGCCCGCGCGCGCGCCGGAAGCGAACCGGGCGGATCTGGCGAAGAGCCAGACACGTTTCCGGGAGGAGCTGGACCGCGCACCGGAGCTGTTCGCCTATCCCTTCGGCGAGTACGGCGACGCGGTGAAGACGGTCGTGCGGGAGGCGGGCTTTGCGGCCGCGTTCGGCCAGCATTCCGGGGCGATCGGGCGGCTGACGGGCCGATTCGAGCTGCCGCGCTATGCCATGAACGAGGCCTACGGCAGCATGGACCGGTTCAGGCTGGCGGTGAACTCGCTGCCGCTGCCGGTCACCTCGGTGACGCCCGACGATAACAAGCTCACGCCGGCGGAGAACCCGCCCATTTACGGCTTCACCGTGCACGATTCCATCGAAAGCATCGCCGGCCTCAACTGCTTTGCCAGCGGGCGCGGCGAAGTCACGCTCAAGACGGTCATGGAAAGCCGGGTGGAAGTGCGCCTGGACAAGCCCTTTGCCGAAGGCCGGGCGCGCATCAATTGCACGCTCCGCGGCCCCGACGGCCGCTGGCGCTGGTTCGGCAACCAGTTCTTCGTCGCCGGGGAATAGGGACACCGCGCGCCGTTATGCCGGGCCGCCCATCACGAGGAACGCCAAGAGCGCGCTGCACGCGATGATGGCCGCGGGTAAGCGTGACGCTTCCGGCTGGCCGAGGCGACAATGCCGGTCGAACCCGTCGCGCATGGCCCGGGCCTCCTTTTCCGACAGCGGTTGTTGGGACTGCGGGGCGGCTCCCGCCGGCAGCCTTGCTGCGGCCGACGGTCGCGTCGAATGGCGGGAAAATTGGGCGGAACGGCCGGCGCCAACAAGCGATCCCCGTGCATAGCGCGTATGCGGGCGGCGGGATCAGGCGATGGCGTCCACGTCCTCGTCGCTGAGATTGCCGGGGACCACCGTGACCGGGATGCGCAGCTTGCCGATCATCTTACCCGTAAGCGTGGAGACCAGCGGGCCGGGGCCGCCCTGGCCCGTGTTGGCGCCCAGCACCAGGATGGAGATGCTCGGGTCTTCCTCGATCAGCTTGAGCAGGGTTTCGCGCGGCGAGCCTTCCTTGAGGTAGAGCGTCGCGA
>Ga0207714_1001252_pt1 | contig 16457 bp, 4 predicted proteins | sample PonA232FremontCA_2_FD_187270 | JGI IMG/M metagenome (GOLD analysis project Ga0207714, IMG submission 187270) | Marine sediment microbial community from Fremont, CA, USA - Pond A23 Sediment 2 (SPAdes) | ecosystem: Environmental > Aquatic > Marine > Unclassified | place: USA: Fremont, California...
CTCTCCTTCCGGGCTAGGTTGTTCACTTTCAACCTCTTCTTCTAGTCTTTCTATAGTATCCTCTGCACTACTTAATCTTTCTTTCTTTGTCTGTATTTCAGATCTAATATCAACAGGATTTTTATCATTTGTATTTCTTTCTTCAAACTGATCAATTTGTGATTTTTTATCTTCTGCTATCTGCTCTCCATTTTCAACTTCACTAGCCTCATCATCTAACTTAGACTTAGCCTCACTTGGAGATAAAGTTTCTCCTCCTCCTGCTATCCAAAATCCTTCTTTACCTTTAGGAGCCTGATTTTCATTTTCAGTTAGGCCCAATCTGTCTGCCTCTCCCTCAGCTAGTTTGTAAAGATTAAACTCCTCTCCTTGCTGATTTTCTGCTGATTGTGTCTCTGTATAAACAAATGGCTTATAGGAGCCAGATATCGACAGATCAGACTGTTTTACAGCTACCTTCTTCTTTGCTTCTACTAGTATATCTTCAAGATTACTTATTTCTTCTCTATAAGACTCTATCGTAGACTTTTGGTTTTCTATTTCTTCTCTAAGCTGCGAAGCTATACTACTTTCTCCCTTTGCACTAGCTTGTTCTGTTGCAGAGAAGTCAGGTTGGTCCGGAAGAGGAGTGAGAGAGTCAGCGTTCATCCCCTCTCTCCCATCAACCTCATCCAAGATCATCTGAGCACGCTCCCTGAGAGAGTTGTAAAGCTCAGGGTTGCCCTCATTACTCGCTGCTATGAGATCATCTAGAGTATCTTCATACTGTACTTCTATCTCTTCATTTGACAGATTGGCAAGCTCTGTCTCTGCGGGTCTCTCTGTTCTTGCACTCTCAGGAGCAAGGTTGATAGGCTTACGGTGCTCTCTGTTACTTGCTCCCTGCTGAGAAGGACCTTCTTGATCTTTGGCCTCAAATGTAGGCTCATGCATTATCGTTGGCTGCTCAAAGTATATATGTCTCTTTCTTCCATTATGATCTGTTTCGGTAACTTCGAGAACATCAGTCTGCAAGTTTTGTCTCAGGAAATCATCGTATGTAAGATTCTCTCCATATTGACTTAAGAATCCAGCATCATGTTTTCCTGGTTGCATTCTCTGTTCTCTATTTACCCTACTGAGATCCACGTCAAGGTACATTTCAGCTATAAGATCTTGAACAGCAGCCTCATTACCAGCAACTGGTCTAGCTGTAATACCTCTACCTGATCCTCTAAGGAATGACTGATCAGTGGTGTAGACTACACCACCATTATTTCTGCCTATTGTTATACCTCCATCAGTCTTCATGACTCTGACTTTTTCAGGACTATCTGCATCCTTGAATACGTCAGATATTCCTCCTCTAGATATGAAGATATATTTGGAAAGCTCTAACTCTTTCTGGTCGGGTGTCATGTTTGGATCATCTATAATCCCATTGTCTTCCTCTACACGATTTACTAATACCTGACTTAGACCTTCGATGTTATTTATCGTAGGTATTTGTAGAGGAATAGCTATGTTATCTCCATTCCCTGTAGGAAGTACAACTCCCACAGATCCTTCTACATAGCTATGCTTTCCTGTAAAGTCATTGGAGACATTACGAATAGCGTTCTCACTGATATGAGCTTCTCCATCCTTCAAGACATATATCTTAACATCCTTGTTGAATGCACTATCAGAGAATGCCTCACTTAGAGTCCGAAAGTCGGCTTGAGCATCTTCTGTTCCCAAGCTCTCTTGTGTGTACTTGATGGAAAGATGACCCGACCTCTTCTCAGTGATAACACCAGTGAGAGTAGTGTCTGGGTTACTAGATCTAGTAGATAGTATATTTCTTCTTAATTCTCTTACTTTCTCCTTCTGTTTGTTTATGTTATCATTTCCATTCTCGTCAAGCTGCTGAGTGTTATTCTGATTTATATTTTCAGGAAGAGGTAGGGCTCCGATTCTCACTTCATTACCATTCTCTGTAATGCCAAATACTTCAATTTTGGCACTTTCTACTAGATCACTGGTAATATCCTGACCTGGCTGTATATTATCTTCTATTCTATACTCCAGATCCATTCCTTCGCTAACTACATCAGTCTCAACTAGCTTGTCAAGACTTGGATTTCTTCTGTTTGCAGTTTCAATTATCTCTCCATCTTCGTTTCTCTCAAATGGTCTAGATCTGTAGTTTATAGTCCGATTTCTATTTTCAATCTTAGGAGAGAGATCCTGAGTGAATGGCTCAGTAATATCCTCTCTAGCCTCAGTAGGATCCTGACCTATATTTTGTGGCTCTCCACTAGAGGGCTCTGGTGGAGTAGGTGAAGTACGCTCTAACTTTTTGTTTTCAGCATCTTGGGGAATCTCTGATCTCTTTTCATCAAGTATATCCTGAACAGCACTTATATTTATATCATACTGTGGACTCTGAGCAAGAGCCTCCATTTCAGACTGTAGCTCATCCATCAAATTATTTGCTTGCTCAATCCACTCGTCTACAGATAGTTCACTTGGATCATTGTTATCTGGATCAGGCATGTTACGAATAATATCGTTTGCCCTTCTCCGTATAATACTAGGAAGACTTGCCTCTCTATCTTCTGCTCTAGATCTTATGTCTCCCAGAATCCCAGACGATGGTTCACTAGGAGTTGCCTGTGTAGTTGTAGGCTCTCCTGGATCATCCGGAGTAGGCGCAGTCTGTGGAGAGGTGTCAGGCTGCGGCTCTGCCTCAGTTGTTGTTGTAGGCTCTCCTGGACCTGTAGGCTCGTCCTGAGATTCCTGCTCAGTCCGTCTCTCATCATTTGCTACGGCATCTTCTACACTCGTACTCTGCCCTGGTGGTGGTGGAGTTTGGCCCTGATCCTCATCTTGCGGATTAGCAGTAGGCTCAGGCTCAGGATCAGCCTTAGAGTCAGAATCAGTAGACTTAGTATCAGACTCTTCTCTTTTAGCTTCCTTTTCTTGTGTTCTTAGTTCTTCTTCTCTTGTATTAAGAGTATCTTTTACAGCTTGAGCTTCATTTGGGCTTATCTGATCACGTAGTTCTTGTACTTCTTCTACGGTTTCAAGATTACTAATTTCATCACGAAGCTCACTAATTCTTTCTTCTTTATCTCTTGCCTGCTGCTCCTTAATTCTCTCCATATATGCAGCACGACCATCAGAGCTTTCTAAGAAGTTAAGCTGACTACGATAGAGATTTTGCTTATGTCTTAGACTTTGCTTTCTTATCTCAGCTTCTAGTATGTTTGCTGCATCCTTTGAAGAAGCAGGGCGATATGTATTATTTTGAGTCTCTATCTCAGACTCTCTGAGCATAGAGATAGCATCATTTTCGTTGTCCTTAGCAGATACCAGATCCATCATCTGGATAGTATCTGTCTCAAGACTATTTTTTAGATAGCTTGAAAACTGATCAATATCTGGTATATTTGGACTATCTCCCTCTGGACTAGCTTCAATAAGCTTTCCAGTTGCTTCTTCAAGATACTCTGACTGAATCTCGTCAAAGTTTATTTCACTTTTGAGGTCCTGTAGACTTTCAAAGTCCGAAGGAACCCGATCCATTTTGTCTATCTCCTCCGCAATCTTACTAAGTGCATTTGTCTTAGCATCTACAACGGCAGATGCAGCAGCACCTAGATCTTGTTCTTCTCCCTTAGCAGCATCAGAGAGTTCATTTATAGCAGATCTAGCATTATCAATCTGCTCCTCAACTCTTTTCTCTCTTCTCCCCATATCTCGGATATTAGCCTCGATATTGAAGAGTTGTGCTGGCATATTAACAGCACGTTCTTCCTTTGTATAGTTGAACTGATTTTGATACTTATCCCATACTTCACTTAGTTCGTCTATCTCAGTGAGATACTCATCAGCAAGTTTCTCATAATGATATGGACTGTTTTCGTCTGTTTCAAATCCTCTCTCTTCTGCCTCTGTACTATCTAGTCCTTTAATTTCTTGGACAAGTTTCTTTATTTGCTGCTCTGTTCCTGTCTCAAATGACTTGACTAGATTATTACCAAGAAGATTTTCTTGGGCTTCTCTAAGCTCTTGTTCATTTCCGCTTTCGGTAGCAACTTTTAGCTTTTCCTGCCATTCTGTAAATGCTGTTCCTCTCTTTTCGATTGCCTCTTTCATTCTCTCAAATCTTTGCATCTCATTTTCAGACTGCAAAGTTGCAGCAGATACATACTCACTCTCTCCGTCTTCACCAACTCTCTGATGTAGAGGTACATTTCTTATAAGTGCTCTCTGACCACTACCCCCTATTGCTCCTAGAGAAGCAGCAAGAGCACCCTCAGAGCTTATAACCTCTTCTGAGATTCTTTCTCCCAGAGTAGAAGCATCTGCTATTCCAGCAATTTGTTCGCCTCTATATGAACCTTCTACCTGTGCAAGCTGGTTAGTAAGTTCTTCGAGAGATTCAAAGCCTGACTCTCTAGCATACTCTCCCAGATTACGTGCAAACTGAGGAGGCATACCAGATTGTCCTGCTTTGGTTAGCCATTCCTGTGCTGTATTTCCTGTCTTTCTATTCAGTCCAGCATCGGCAAGTGTTCTCAGTTTATTTCCAGCCCGAAAAGCAGGGAGAACTGACATATAGTTGAGAGCAGGAATGGCTCCCAATGTAATTCCTGCTGTAGTTGCTGCGGCTTTTCCTGCTGCATCTTCTGCTAGTCTTATTGCCTCTGCCTCAGTCTTTCCTTGATCAAGATGTGCTCTCTTAGCTTTTCTCTTGACTTGCTCATAAGTCTGAGTTGCCTCAGCCATTCCTTCTGCCTGGGCAAGCTCAGTGGAAGTCATAAATTGACCAAGCTTTTGCATTGCGCCTCTCATCTTAGATCCTCCCCCTACTGCTCTAGCCATTAGACTTGTTGCGCCTCTCGTAGCTGCACCACCAGCAGAGGCAATACCTCCAAATGCAGCTACACTTCGGACTAGATCTGAGCCATGTTGCATCCACCATGCAGAGTCAAACGGAGCCCATGTAGCACCAGGATCTTCTCTGAATGTCTCAAAGTCAATACCAAGAGCTTCTCCCTCATCTACTGCCTCCCTACCCTGCTTCATAGCCTTGGTAAAGGCATTTCCCGCATCTTCAAAGTTAGCATCATTTAGACTCTGCTGAACAGACTCAGCACTTGCCCCCGCCATTCTCTTTACTACAGACTCAGCACCATGATAAGCTGCATTCCATGATCCTATATCAAGAATATGTCCTGCATATTCTCCAGCAGTAAGAGGAATTTCAGGAGCGAGCTTGAGACTTTCCTTAGCAAATGTCTCAAAAGGACCTTGCTCATCAGCCCTCATCTTCTGGACATCCTGAGTAGCAAAGTCAATTTGCCTAGTACCTAGTTGCTCCTGTATCTCTGAGATCTCAGTACCAGATATCATCTGCTGAGGAGAAAATGCAGATGGATCTGGAAGATCTAAATCAGGAGATTTATCTCTCTCACTCTCAGCTATACCTCTGAGAGTTTGAAGCTGCTTTGATCTCTGATCTAGTTCATCAGAAGCAGACTCAGAGGTTTCTTCAATAGATCTATCGTCAGAAGTAGCGATAGGACCATCACCATTAGCCATATTATCGAAGCTTTTTGTATTCTTCAGCTATACTAAGAGCATCCTTTGGCTTGTCAGCAGGAATGGGAGAGTTCATAATAGTCTTTACTATCTCCTTCTGTCTATCATCCATACTTTCTCTGTCTTCATGCCAGTCTGCTATCAATTGTGATATAGTACCAGCATCAAGAGGGCGATCAACAGTGTTTGGATTTCTTATCAACTCTCTCACCATAGGTAGAGAGTTAGCATACTGAGCCAACATACCCATAGCCTGTCTAGTACCCTGTTCCTCTACATTACTGTCAAGTAATCTATCAGAAAACTCTCCAAATGTTACCGCTTGATCTTTGACCTTTGCATTATAACTAGGTCTTACAGATTTAGGTCCTGTAGTAAGATCTCCGCCAACTTCTACGTTTCCTAACTTTATACTTACATCAGGCTGAGTCTTAACAGGAGTCCAATCCTCTCCAAACTTCTGACCAGAAACCTTTCTACCCTGTCTTATATTATTTCTCACATCTTCTGGTAGACCCTTGGTGATAGAATCAATAAAGCCACCCTCTCTCGTTCCTTGTCCTCCAATACCTCTCCCCTTGTAGCTAAGAAGAATAGGCTGTCCAGGATCTGGCTTCTCTCTACCTGAAAAGAATCCTTCGCCCTCCATAGCATCTACAGCTTTTGAAGTTGGCTTGACCATAAGCCAATCTCCATTGGTATTGATATTCATTAGGTTAAACATAGAATCATCAGATAGCAATGTTCTTATCTGATTTTGGTTTAGCCTATCTGACTGTAGATTTTTAGGATTTTCCCCAAATATATTTCTTTCTACCTGATTTCTCTGTTTAGGTCTATCGGAGAAGTCATAAGATTTCTGCTCAAGAGCAAACTCCCCAAGACTTTCATCTATGTTTTGCTCTGCTCTATTTATTTGCTTGTATGCCTCAAAAGTAGCTTCTCCAAACTGATCGATTACCTGTCTCTCTTGGGCAGGACGTGGTGTACCTGTAGCAGATGCAGAGTTTGGACCACTTCTTGGAGCACCAGGAACAGAGGATTGATTTCCTCCACTCACTGTGGCACTCATCATTTCAGTTATTCTATCATACTGATTCTTACTTATATTCTCGTTGTTTTGTATTTTTCCAGCTATTTGTCTTTTCTTTATTGCATTTCTAACAACATCTGCCTGTGGATCAGGAACATCAATACCAGGATTCATAGATACTTTTGCTCTTGAATCCTGACTACTCCCGCTATCTCCATTACTGTCTACTCTAGGATCACTCTTTACAGTAATCTTAGGATCTTGATCACCTGATATATGTCTACTTGCTACAGTGTTAATCATATTCAGAGAGCGATCTTTTACATACTCTCTGGCAGAATTTCTAACCTTTTGTACTGTTTCTGCATCTTGGTTTTGAAGCCAGTCTTCAACCGGAACCCCCTGTGGTTTGCCCATTTCCGTAGCCTTTCCTTGCATAGCTGCAAGCCTCTCCCTTTGCATCCATCTCTCCACTTCCGGACTAGCTTGACCAACTCTCTGTAGATTGTCTGTGGTAAGCTCTTTATCTGAATCTTGGACAGCAAACCCAAGCTCTCTTAGTCCTTGACTTTGTAGTCTATCAAAGGTAACAGCACTTTTCTCACTCTTTATGATATTTCCATTTTGAGTGGTTCTATTTCGTACTGTTATATCTTCTACATCAGACAACCTCTCGTTAAGAAACTCTCTAGGATCTTGTCCAGGCTGTACATCTGTAGTCTGAGATATTGTATTTGGGTCTACAGTACCTTTATCAGTGAGACCTACTCCCGCATTTCTCATTATTCTCTGCCTGATAAGAGCACGATGCCTATCAGGAATATTCTCTGTCTCCTGCAAGTTTTTGAGACTCTCCTGTACATTATTCTTGTTTTGTTTGAATGCTTTGGATATCTCAGCAAATCTTCTAGCTTCTCTTCTTACTTGCGGAAGCTTGTTATAAAGTCTATCGTCCTCAGCTAACTGATTAAGATTATCTCGTACACCCTTTGTGGCAATATCAAAAGCTTCTTGATCTTGAGGAAGAAGCTCTTGGTTTGCCATCTGAGCCATTAAATCAGCATGTGCTCCCCTAACACGCTGTAGTCTCTTCGTTAGCCTCTGTGTAGAGGACATAATCTGCTGAGTAGGAAGAGGACTAAATGGTTCTACTTGTTGTCTTCCCTGTACAGGCTCTACTCCTGGTACAATAGCCATAATTAGTTACCTGAGATTGATCCTAGAAGTGAGTTTCTCAACTGCTCATCTTGAACAAGCGGAATGATAGATCCAAGAACATCCTCCCTGACTTGTTGTGGAGCACCCGCAGTGCCAGCAAGAACACCCATGAGATTTCTTCTCATCATATCACCCCTGAGATTCTGTCTCTGTCTAGTTCTCGACAGTTGTGTGATTCCTGTACTCAGCAGATTTTGCTTGGCAGCCTCAGCACGTTGCTGACTCTTAGCCTCAGCAGTAGCTGCTCTCTGGTTAGCTTCAGATTCTGCTCTATCGATGTTACTCATCAACCTCGATACAAGTCTTTGCTGCTTGTTCTTCAACTGAGTTTCCTTGTTTTCTTCTCTACCCTTAATCTCAGATCTATTCTGCAATAGCTTACTGAAAGCTGACTGCTTTTGAGCATTGCTCATGTTAGGATTGGCTACAATACTTCTGAATGCCTGATCAGCAGCAGCCATCTGTGGCCTAACATTAATATCAGTATCCATATTTCTTGCAGCATCAATAGATCTTTCTGGAATGTTTACTCTAGGAAGATTTATTCCTTCTGCATCATCAAAAAGACCTCTAGCTGCATTTACAGCTCCTGGTAAGAATGGAAGTACACTATCAAGAGTATTTCCTGCCTGATTTAGCAGTCCTGAGCTTTCACTTCCACCTGCATTTTGATTTGGACCTACCGTATTTCCTATCTCATCTGTTAATCCAATAGAGAGTCTATTTTGACCTGCTTCTCCAAATGACACCTCTCCGGAAGCATTAGAAGAGGCTGTACGTCCTGCAATACCCCCTCCCCCACCTGACACTAGATCGCCAACAGAAGGTCCAGATTCAAGCGGAGCAGTCTCAGCCTGAGTTGCCTCCGGTGTTGCTGCTGGTAGGGAAGGACCACTGTTTCCAGTATTTCCTGTAGATGCTTGTCCGGAAGGAAGAGGAAGGGATCCGGAAAAGCTCGGATTAGATCCTATAACTTGATTATCCGGAGATACGAGTGATACTTTCGGACTAGGTGGAACCAATAGTCTGTTTGCCAGAGGACCATCTACCATACTTGGAGGAGCTGATGGCCCTCTTGTCATATTGATGGGAAGTCCTTGTCTTCCTCCAGGCTGAAAGGGCATATTTGGGAGATTAACTGGAGGTCTTACTCCTTCCGCAGATCCAAGAACATCTGTGAGGAACGAGGAAGTTGATCCAGTGGCATTTCCTAGACCTGGAATGTTGGATACATCATCTGGAAGCATTCCTCCATCTTGGAGTTCATCTCTACCTATTAGATTATCTATGGCAGACGATACTGTATTACTAGCATCTGTAGCAGTCTGTCTAGCACTTCTTAGATATGGAGCAACAAGTTGTCTTATCTTCTCTCCTTCTTCTGACAATTCATCTCCAAAGTCAGAGAGAACATTAGGTACATCATTCTGTGTTGCTCCGGTCATTCCAATTGTACCTTTTCCTACTGGATTAGGAATTTCTCTTCCTCTTGCTTCTGATGGAAGCCTTCTTGTTTCTGTTGTATCATCAACAACTCCACCATCTTGAAGCTTACCTCTGTCTCCTCTTCCTGCAACTTGAGCTTGCAGATCAGCAAGTTGGTTTATCCTATCCTGACTAGCACCTCTCTTTGTAAGCTGCTGATGCATATCAGCAAAAGTCATATCTGTACCTGGGACTTTCAATCTCTTCGAGAAGGCATGACCTTTGCCTCCTACTCGACCAAGGCTCTCTCCACCTTCTATCTCTGCATTACCAGAGACTTTAATTCCTCCATCTTCGTGACTTCTACCTTTTACCATTAGAGCACCACCTTTTGCTCTAGTATAACTTCCTCCCGCTCCCCCTTGTATATAGCCAGGAGTACCAACATATCCACCTCTCATCTGTGGTGGTATTCTTCCTCTTCTTCTTTTTTGAGGTCCTTGGGCTTGTTGCTTGATGCCTTTAGCTACACTTCCTGCTGTACTTCCTAATGCCATTCCTGCCTGTAGGCTAAGTCCTCCTGTAAATGGAGCAGCAGCAGCACCAAGTACTGTACCTGTAAGCTTGGGATTATCTGCAACAAATTCCCCTGTTTCTCTTACTCCCGTCCATACTCCTTGACCTACAGCCTTTCCTGCATCTCCAATTGCTCCACCAACTGAACTAGCAGCATCCCCAATAGCATCAGTGACACCACCAAGAAAGAGTCTTCTTCTACTGTTAGCTACAGCAGGATTGTATGGATATACTAGTTGTCCTCTTCTGCCAGCCATGACTGATCTTGATCACTTACGGTTAAGGTAGAGAGTATCCTTATCTTCGAGAGGTCCTGGTCACGAGTGCTGAGGAAAAGACTTCTATCACACGCCCATCTGTATCATACACGAGTTTCACCCGATGAAAGTTGTCTGCCAGCCGACGTTTTTTCTTCCAACTTTTGTCTATTGGAGAATCGGTAACAGCGTCCCTTATTTCATTTATCTTCCAAGCTTGATCCGTTAGTCTAGCATTTGCATTTGAGTTTATCTTACCATTTTCACTAGTCTTAGTTCTAATTTCGGTAAGCTCAGTATCCTGATAGGAGTTTTGGATACGAAACTTGTCAAATGCTTCTTTACTTATTACTGATCCATTCTCTATAGCTCTGGAATCAATAATAAGCGAGACTACAATTTCACTTTCGGGTCTTGGGCTAGACTGGATGTATTCAATCTCAAATGGATAGGTGTCTCCTGCATATTCTCCTGGTTCTCCGGTTCCAACTCTGTATATTCTATCTCCAATGACCTGATAGAGATGATCTCTCGTTGTGAAGTAGTATTCTGATTGAGTAGAGTGTCTTGAGATCCATGCTTTAAGCTGAGGATGGAATGAATAAGTCCATCCCTGACTCTTATCTGAGACAAAGATCTTTCCGGTATGGGGATCATAGCCTACTCTTGGCTCTGAGCTTGGAGTAAGATTGTCACGAAAGAACTTTCTCATCCCTTGATTAGATATTTCTTGAGGCTGATCGGTAAACTGTATTACCTTTCCAGCCTCTTTGTCTACAAAGATATATCCTCTTTCATAGACTTGAGCAGCCCTGTGGTCTAAGAGTCCACCGTAGCCCTCGTCTAGATTTATAACTTCTCTAGGTGTAGGTCTAAACAGATCTCCTGATCCCACAAAAGCACTATCCCCTGTAGTCTTAATTCTTTGATCAGCCCTAGTCTGAAATAGAGCTTCTGTAGTATGAATTAGGATATTACTACCTGTTGGAGCCATATTGATTACTCTTCCTCTATCTTGAGGCAAGTCAATATGATCCTCTTGAAGAAAGGTTCTCCATGCTGATCGTTCTCCATCTTCATCTACAGTAGCACTACGGATTACCCTGTTGGGAAATTCTGTAGATATTACCTCATTCACTTGGAATGGAAAGGCAGAATCTAGTACATTCTCTTTGGAATACTCATCATTATATCCATACCAGTTATCTGACTTCTTGAAGAATGTAAATATCCACTTAGACTTTTCATAAGCTTTCTGAGTATCATTACCACTAATATCCTGCGGAACATCTTCAATATCAGGACTGGCAATATACTCCTTAGAAGCAGGATAAAATGACTCAATGTTTGTATCTCCCTCAGTCCGGAACCAGGGATGATCCCGTGTCTCAGCAAGCTCAACCCAAAGAGTACCCCATGCAATCGGCAAATTCTCTATTCCTGATGTGTTACCTATGATATCTTGCATGGCCTGTACAAGACCATCTCTCTCATCTTTGTTTATATTCTGACCAAATATAGTATTATTTGCTTCACTTAGTATGCTATCTTTTAGAGTAGTACGTCCATCGTTTCTTCCCCACCAGTCATTATCATCACTGTCACCACTCCATGCGTCTTTCTCAGCAAGAGCAAGCAGAGTATGAGCTTTGAAGAACCAGGGCTCAATGTTAATATCCCCACCATAGATTACAGGAGCATTAGCATTTGTTGTATCTATATCCCCTATAAACCCTGTAAATACTAGCTCTTGATTGTCATATGGTCTATGTACATTATTTTTTAGCTGACAGAGATCACAAAGAGGTACTTGTGGATAAGCAGATAAATCATTTGCAAGCTCTGTTATGATCTTAGACTCTCCAAGTAAGTTATCATAGTTCTTTGAAAATCCAAACTTAGAGAGTGATACATCTCTTGCATTTTGCTCAATGTAAGAGATTGCATCAACTTTCCTAATAAGATTATCAGGACTAAAGGATTCCCATTTATCTTCTGGACTTGAAAGAGTACCGCTTTGATTTCCCGCAGCACCGTTAATTCTTATGTGTGTAACTCCCTGTATGCCTAGTCCTTTTCTCATTGATTCAAAAGGATGAAATTGAACTAGGCTACTATCTGTATCCCAGCCTACATCATCAACTCCATCAAAATCAGTATATGTACCAAATCCGTGAGGCGACCATACATCATTTGTAAACACCTCATTTCTCTGTTGTGCTTTTCTCTTTCTATCTGATTCATCTAGCCAACCATACAGCCCAAGAGATTGATCAAGAACTACTCTGTCTTTTGGATTTTTCTTTGCATAGTATAGCTTATATCCAACTACATCATCCTCTATCTCTGATGGAACATGTACATCTTTAGGCTTAATCCCAAAGATATACATATTGGCATCTCCACTATCAGGGTTTTCGTCAATATGCGGCTTCTGCTTAATTCCAGGAAACTTGTGGTGACGTATGTTTTCTTCTCTCAAATCTCCTTTTACATTTCCATTTTTATCTACTATTGTCCATCTGCTATCGTTACTATAAGACTCACTTTTATTCTCCCAATACCCTTTATTGATAGGAGAGACAGTGGCATTATCTACCTGATAATTATAAAGATTACCAAAGTCAGACTCATAGCTTTTTAGAGGATGGTCACTAGCTATTCGATCTAGTGGATTTCCTCCTTCTTGTTTCTCTGTCCAAGCTGTTTCTGTAAATCCCCAAGCCGATGGTTGCCAAGCTAAACTATCTGGTTTTCCAACTGATGCTATTGCATTTCCATCAAATGAGTTATCTGATGCTGTAGCTACTACTATATTTGAGTTAGTATCAAAGTCAAGACTACCTAGAGCATTTCCAGATTGATTAGCTATTTTATCAGCTACTGTACTGAGATTATCAGTGCTCTTAATTCCAGTTATTGTTAATGCAGATAGACTACTGTGCCATTTTATATCAAATTCTATTGTATCATTGTTAGGATCCCATCCTGCGCTTATAAATCCTCCTCCAAAGTCATTTGCATTTATGTCATTTATAGCAAAACTTCCATTATATTTTCTTCCTATATTATCAGATATTATACTTAGAAAGTCCTGACTTTCGTTACTATCATAGATAGCGTGATAGGGAAGATTGGACGCCCCATCAATGGCATTGGAATACTTCTGGGCCACCGTTACAGCACTGTCTAGTCCGTTTAAGTTAGTAACATTTACTGCAATGTTTTGTGAGCTATTGTCAAAACTAAATGTAATTGTTCTATTAGGAGCAGAAGAGGTGTCATCCTTTCCGCCACTGGTTGTAAACTGATCTCCGTAGTCGAAGTGACCTCCATCTCCTTCTATCTTTAGATAGTGCCCGTTGTATTCTGATCCGGTATCGGTAGCGGTCATTTTCACATTAGCATATCCGGTTCCTCCCTCTAGCATAGAGGCACCAAACTGTGCAGTAAAGGTTGAATTGGCATTGAGAGCATCGGCAATCTTTTGTGCAATCTGATTGGGAGAATCTCCGGAGGATACCGATACACTAGCTGTTGCGGATCTAGCGTCTGTATCAGTATAGAATGCGACAATAAAGCTATCGTCTTTCGATGTACCGGAGTTGATACTTATTGGTACTCCAGATGCCGCCTCTCCCTGTGAAGGAACAGAGCTTATGTTGGTCTCAGCTCCTTGTGCAAAGCTCTCTTCTGGTCTAGGGATACTGTCTATCTGTAGCTTTGCCTCAGTAAACTTATTGGCGTAATCTGGATTAGGAGCACGACCAGGAATGTGAAAAGCCGATGTTTCAGACCCATCTCTCAAGAGGTAAGAAATATAGAATGCATATACTTCTCCTCTTTTGTAAGTCCCAATAGATGCAAAGTCTGGGTCTGTAAATGCCTCTAGAGGCTGATTGGTATCTATGATATCAGTTACAGGCTTCGTAATAACATCTAGAGTTATATCATTTGCATGTTTCTGTAGATCAACTCGTTCTTCTTTCTTAAGATCAGCCATGTAGAGTGCTCCCTCATGATCCTGTATGACACCAGCACTCTTATAACTAGCTGTATTTATAATTATATCATCTAGTGACCCGATAGTGCTATTTTCATTGCCCGTAAAGGTGTAGGTGAGGGAGGACTCATTCAAGGGTATATCAGGAAGTGTCTCTACCTGAGTCCCTTTGATTACAGCTACACGAAGAAATGGATAGTCTGTATCTAGCTGATCTAGCTCAAATTCTATTGCCTTGCTTGTGTTAGTCTCAGAGTCAACACCAAACCCATTTCTTGATGTTATAGAAACAGGATTGGATACATAAAAGTAGTTAGTTGTAGAGCCATCTTGGTCTACATATGCAAAGGCAAACTGGTATGCTCCTCCTTTTAAATTTCCACCAAACTCTCTTACAGTAGTACTCTTGAGATCTATTCCAGATTCAATCTTGCCAAATATGTCTAGATCATTAACATTATTAGGACTACCCTTGTCTATATTAAAGAAGCGTGGTGCTCTTACTCCATCTGTCCAATAGACAACTACATCTCCAGTCTCTATCTTTCTGTAAATGGCCTGTATTGGCTCATCAAACTGTAGAAGACCTTCAATATCTCCACCACTTACAGATCCCCCGTCAGTAAGATATGTATATGCAGTTTGGTTAGCAACGTCCCACTCTACAATTCGGCTCTCTCCTGTATCTGAATTGTAGAGAAACAGTATGAGATTTCCAGTCCTTGACTCACTCTGAGTACTAGAGTCAAGAATTATGTGACCTTGGATAGTCTCGTCTGAGAACTGAAATACTAACTCTAGTCCTTTCTCTCGACGTAGGACTCCCAACTCTTCGTCAAGACTTGCATTAAGAGCCTCAGTGTATGTACCCTCTGGCTGAGATCTCTCGTCTGCGTCTTTGTTAAGTCCTTTAACTGGTCTCATTATATACGTTGCATTTTGACCTTAATATCGTGCTGTCCTATGACCTCTGGGGGAAGTACATCAACTGGATCAACTCTGGCCTCATGGTCCAGTCTATTTCGGACTTTATCCATATCAACGAGCTTTCCAGGGCAACTTTTGTTTGCCCCTGTCTCTCTATGACCCAAGACTCTTCGGGAGGGAATGCCATATTCTTCCATCTCCCTACGGGCTAGGGCATTGAACATCTGTGTTTGCATATCGGTCCATTCTTCCTTGTCTCCGTGTCCCTCTAAGCAGATGCCTATAGACTTAGAGTTCATACCTCTGTCTATGCAATGAGCCCCTCTCTCCCATTCATCACGGCCCTTCTCTATCTCTCCATCATAGTTGATGAAGTAGTGATAGCCTGCCTCACGAAAGCCTCTCTTTCGGTGCCATTCATCTATAATCTTCATAGATATGTCACCCTTGAAAGCAGCAGTATGTACTATTAGATAGTTAGGTTTGTTGGACATACTAAACAGATATACTGAATCTCATTGTGGCTTTAAGGTTTTCCCCTGGTGACAGAGTTATAGTACTGTTGGTTTGATGTCTTGTGATCATCACAGGACCACCAGCATCAACATAGTAAGCAACTTCATTTACACTGATATCAGTACTACCTCTATTTTCAAATATCCTGTGTACGTCAAAGAATGCTTCATCATTTGCTTGATCAACCTGAATCTTGTCCACCCAAGACCCTACAGGAAACACTTGTCCGTCTCCTTCTCCATAGGTAATAGTATTTGTTCCTCCTACACCTCCAAGGGACTTGTCACCAGCATTAACCACAGAAGTTGCATTTCCTATCTGTACTCCAGTAAGTCTATCATAGTGACCATCTCTAGATAGACCATAAAACTGAGAGAATGATGGTCCAGATGTTAGGTCTGAGTTATTTATATCTTGTACAGTCCTATTTCCTGCGGATAGTTGTCTATAAAGAAGCTCATTGAAGTTAGTCATTATTCCTCCTGCATCCTCGCAAGAGGTTCTAATTCTGTAAGTAAAGCTAACTATAGAATCAACTCCTATTGTTACATCTATAATATCTTTGGCAATCAAATACCAGTAAGCATGTTGATCCTCAGAACTACCAAAGCCCGCAGTATCATCTCCTTGATCCTTACAAAATACTCCAATTTCTCTTGCATTTATTTGAACAGTTCCCTGATTATGCACTTCTCTGCTAAGAACTATAGTAGAAGTCTGGGCCTGAGTATCTATATCAGGCTCATTAAGAGTAAGAGCATTATACTGTAGAAGATTATCTCCAGACCCTCCAAATATCGGGTCCCTCATAAGACTATAATCTATAGAGTTAGCGGTATTATCTCTTCCAAGATATATTTGAGGATCACGGGGACCTGGATCTTGTGATTCTTCAAGTCTTCTGTAGTCGCTTATTTCGTATAGTATGGCT
>Ga0207714_1001253_pt1 | contig 16445 bp, 15 predicted proteins | sample PonA232FremontCA_2_FD_187270 | JGI IMG/M metagenome (GOLD analysis project Ga0207714, IMG submission 187270) | Marine sediment microbial community from Fremont, CA, USA - Pond A23 Sediment 2 (SPAdes) | ecosystem: Environmental > Aquatic > Marine > Unclassified | place: USA: Fremont, California...
TGAAGCCGGTTCGGCACGTCGAGTTCCCCGATAAAGAGGATCTGCACAGCTACGTCCCAGGCGTCGGGGCCGCACCGACCGACCCCGGATTGCAGATTCCAGCACAGAGCTACAACGAGGACGAGACCCGTGATGGATTCCAGCAGCGTCGGTGTGACGAGGAGGGTGACCCCCGGGTGTTCCTCGGATATTTCGCCCTCGAAGGAACCGATTGGCCGCTCGTCTCGGACCTCGCACCGCGCCACCAGGTCTACACCAACGACATGCTGTACGCCGCCATCGTCCGGCACGCGACGGACGACGGCAACCCCCACGACGTCGTCGACCGGATCGAGGGGCTGGGCGGCCACGTTGGCGTTACCTCGCCCGACAGAACGCTCTCTGTGGCTGCCAATCAATCCCAGAACCAGGTCGAACTCACCGCGGGGAGCTGGCTCGAGCCACTCGGACCATACATGGGCGACAAGGCGCTCAAAACAGCGGTCAAATCATTCAGTTTCGCCGGCTTCTGGTTCCTGGAGAATGTACCAGCAGAGGTCGAAAACCCCGAGCAGTACAGAGCGGCTCTGACTGATATGTTGCTGGCCGCCGCACGGGCGCGAGAGGCCATCGAGGACAGCGCCTACGAAACCGAAGCCGAATTTCTCGATGCAGCCCGTGACATCGGCAGGGTGGCCGATCGGCTCGTCTCGAACGCAGCACTCGAGAGCTGGGCCACCGACAAATCCTGGGAGCGATTCGAAACCGAGGTCAGTACTCTCACGAGCTACACCGCAGGCTTCGCGGAATCGATCACCGACGAGACGGTGGCGGCGCACGATTCGACCCAGGTTGCCTACGACCTCGACCAGCTCTCCGAAGCGGCGCAGTGGCTCACGCACCTGGATACGAGCTTCGCGGTTCCAGGGACCGGTGAAGAGCCGGTGAACCTGCCGTTTTACATCTGGTTGCCGCTGTTGCTCGATTTCGATACGAGCGCCTTTCGACAGATCACCAGCCGGAGAGACCGCGTTGGTTTGACCCACATGATGGGACGACGAGGGGACCAGCCTGACGGAGGGGTTCGTGAATTTACGAACAACCTCGCCGCGAACATGAGTGGGATACTCGAATCGGATGCCAGACCGGTCATCGAGACACTCCGTGCCAACGACGAACGGTTCGAGGTCGAGGTGGAACCGATCGACGAACTCGACGAGGTGACCCAGCCCGGCCGGATTATCTCACACGCCGCGGAGACTGTCGACGACGGACAGATATTCAGAGTGACGGTTGCTGGCACACCTCTCACAGCGGTCACGAACGTCGGTGAAGATCGGTCGAGAACTCTCGTCGGGGCGGACATCTACACCGCAGAGGATCTCGCGAATGCCGACGCTGGCACCGTCGCATCTGCCCTCGGTCTCGGGGAAGACGATACCCTTGCGACTGAACTCATAGAGAACGCGAGGACTGTCGTCAATCAGTGAGTCCACACCCACTGGGAGTCCCACTTCAGTGAGAACGGCCCTCATTTATGCGTGGACCCGTCCTCACCGACTTCTTAAACATACTTGGAGGGATCAGTGACGGTCACTGCATATTTATCGCATTACGATGAACGTCCACGTATGGAAGACTCGTATACCGTTGGCGAACACGTGTCGCCGGATCGGACACTGATGGGGCCGGGACCGAGTGATATCCATCCGCGGGTGTACAGCGCACTCTCGGATACAATCACCGGCTATCTCGACGACTCCTACGTCGAGGTCATGGACGATGTGCAGGAGGGGTTGCGGTATCTGTTCCGAACAGATAACGAGTACACGTTCGCAGTCAGCGGAACGGGTTCGGCCGCCATGGAGACAGCGTTCACGAATCTCGTCGAACCGGGTGAGACAGTCCTCGTCCCATCGAACGGCTACTTCGGTGAGCGGATGGGCCAGGTCGCCCGGCGGGCTGGTGGTGAGATCGTTACCGTCGACGCCGAGTGGGGAGACCCTCTCGATCCAGGAGCAGTCGAGGAAGCCTTCGATCGCTATCAGCCAGCAGTGTTCGGATTCATTCACGGGGAGACGAGTACCGGTGTCAAACAGACCCAGATCCCGGAACTCACCAGAATCGCCCACGAGCACGACGCGTACGTAATCGCTGACACCGTCGCATCCCTCGGCGGCGTCGAGTTCCGAACCGGCGAGTGGGATCTCGACGTCGTGTACTCGGGATCACAGAAGTGTCTGTCCGCTCCGCCCGGAGTGAGTCCGATCACCTTCTCAGATCGGGCTGTCGAGAAGATCACGAGCCGAGAGGAGCCGGTTCGCTCCTGGTATCTCGATTTCACCGGTGTCTGGGAGTACTGGGGTGACGAGCCGAGCTACCACCACACCGGTCCTATCTCGACGATGTACGCACTCAGAGAGTCGCTTCGTATGATCGGTGAAGAAGGGATCGAAAAGCAGTGGGAGCGACACGAGAGGGTTGCTGGCGCACTCAAAGCGGGTGTCGAGGCGATGGGTGTTCCACTTGCTGTCGAAGACGAGTACTGGCTTCCCACACTGAACGCTGTCTCGGTCCCCGACGGAGTCGACGATACAGTCGTCATCGATCGGTTACTCACCGAGCACGGGATCGAAATCGTCGGCGGCCTCGGCGCGCTCTCGGGAGAGATCTTCCGGGTTGGCTGTATGGGGCACTCGGCGCGGCCAGCGAACGTCACGAATTTCATCACTGCGTTCGGGGACGTTCTCGACGACGAGGGTGCGACTGTCGACGTGGATGCAGGTGCTGCGTCGACCGCTGGCGCCCTGGGTGAGTACTACCGATCCTGATACTGGTGGCTATAAATTCATGAAAGATATTCGACCCCCGTGGGGTCGAAATTCTTTATTTTCTTATAGCCACCAGTATGAGCGACCGGAGAATGGGCAGTGATTGTTTGCCTCATTCTGTCGCATCCGATGTCACGAGCATCCAGTAGCGAACACACAGATAGACAATCACGACGCCGAAGGTTGCGGCGATCAACAGGTCGCCTGCGATTGCCGCAGCCACCAGTGCAACGACGTTGAGAGCGACACCTCCGGCATATACCCATCGTAATCGACTACCCATCGGTGCTAGAATCCCCTCTTTCTGTCATCGGTTCGACCGTCTGCATCTTTGTATGTAGACCTGTTCGGGACGGTCCTCAAACATCTCTCGGTTTTTATCACACTGACGGGATACTGACGTCATTCCCTGTCGACTGTTCCAAATGCACGGATAGTATCGGGCTTGCTCGGGTGACAGAGGCGTTCGGTGAGACCGCGGTTCGTGAAAACGCGGTTCCAGTTCCGGCGATACAGCGGAAACTCTCCGTTGACGAACTCGACAGCTTCGGCTGGGTTCTCGGCGTCCGGGTTGGGGCCTTCGTTTTCGATTGTCACGAGCAACTCGTCAGTGACGCGTACGAGTTCGTCGAACACTCGGTCGTCCTCGGGGTGGATGTGCTGGAGGGTTTCGACAGCGTAGACGACATCGAAGGCAGCATCTGCAAACCCGGGAAGGAGTTCTTCTATTGCCCCCGTATGGAAGGTTCCCGCGTCGGCGAGATCCGGGTAGGTATCAGCCATCACGGTAAAGGAGTCGTCGTTGATATCGATGCCAGTGAGATTCTCGAACCCATTCGCATAGAGGTGGGCCAGATGTCTCCCTGAACTACAGCCAAGGGCGAGAATCGAAGCCTCCCTGCTGCTGTAGTGATCGAGCAACGTGACGAGACTGTTGCTCACCTTGTTCGGCCCGAGTGCTGCGTAGTAGGCCGGTGAAAATTCGCCCGACCGGTCAGCCCAGCCTCGGTGGTTGGTCGATGGGTCCATACGACATCGAGGTGGGCAGGACGGTAAATCCCGTCGCTGTCCTGTGTCCCAGAGACACACCTCTTCGAGCGATATCGATCAGCAGTTCGTCCAGATCGAGGCGCTTGCGACTCGGGAGACCGCTTTCGAGAAGTCCCCATTTTCAACGGAGACACCAGCGTGCCAAGCGTTGAAACTGCTGCATCTCGAACTAGCGTATCCACAGATGATCGGGTCACGGCAATCGGTTCTATCGGAGAATGCTGGTCACCAGAGGGCCTTCCTTGGACCCGCTGATAACTCGGGAGCCAGCCGGAGTGGTCGGGCAACCGTCACGGCTGGGTCGCCAGACGCACGCATCGGCTTCGTCGGTGACGTGATGCTCGGCCGTGGCGTGAACGATCGGTGGGCTGCTCACAATCCCATCGCAGTCTGGGGGTCGGCCCGCGAGCGACTCCAGTCGCTCTCCGGGCTCGTCATCAACCTCGAATGCTCCATCTCGGATCGTGGTCGACCCCACTCGGAGAAAGCCTTCAATTTCCGTGCGACACCCGAGTTTGCGAAGACAGCGTTGACCGACGTGAACGTCACCCTCGCAGCGCTTGCAAACAACCACATTCTGGACTTCGGGGAACCTGCGCTCCGAGATACGCTGGTGCATCTGGACGACGTGGATATCACACACGCTGGCGCTGGCGTCGACAGGGAGTCAGCTTTCGATCCAGCGATTACGACCGTCGACGGGCTGACTGTGGCGATGCTCTCGCTTACGGATCAGTACTCGCAGTACGCTGCCACCAGCGGCCCGGGGACCGCATTCGCGACGCTCGACCCGAGTGATTCCACGACCCGTTCGCTCGTCTCGGCCGCCATCGCCACAGCACAGCGTGCAGACGCGGATCTCGTCGTCGCCTCACTCCACTGGGGCGCAAACTACGAGACCGAACCGAGCGAGGCCTGTCAGGCGTTCGCACACTGGCTCGTCGACAGTGGTGTCGACGTGATCCACGGGCACAGCGCGCATATCCTCCAGGGCGTCGAGGTCTACCGCGGCCGCCCGATACTCTACGATACCGGCGACTTCGTCGACGACTATATCGATACCCCGGGGTACGCGAACAAGCAAAGCGCGATCTTCGAACTCGTGATCGATGGAGGGCGACTCGACAGGCTTGCTGTCGTCCCGACAAAAATCGTGGACTGCGCAGCCGAACTGGCCGACGATACTGCAACCACGGCCTGCCAAAGACTTCGGGAGCGCTCGGCGGCCTTCGGGACGACCATCGAAGACGATGGCGAGAGGTTGAACATCCCCCTCGCTTGATGCTGCCAGTTGTATGCCGCTTTTCAGTCAGAAACGGCCGTGCCAGAATTGAGACGGGCTCTACTGGGGATTTCAGTACGGCCAGTCACCGATCACCTGCATCCCCTCCGCGAGGTTTTCGGTTTCGAGTTGCTCGGCGATCGCCGAGGGCGACCGATGGGCAATCGTCGTCTCGTCACTGGCGAGTTCGACGACTAATTCGGTGAGGAGAATCGCCTGTTCCCGGAGATCACGCACCGAGAGTTTATCCAGCGTATCTGCGTGGGTGTGGCCCCATCCGCGGCCAGCATCGCCGGTATCTGATCGGATGTGATAACCCGGGACGCCCCACTTCACGTACGGCCAGTGATCGCTGTGGGGATTCAGTTCCGGCGGGACGTCGATCGGATGGCCCATGCGCTCGGCGACCTGCTCGACGGCGTCGACGAGACCCTCGAATCCATGCGCGTGACAGAGCAGTGTTCGGTTTCGAACCACCCCGTCGTTGTTGACAATCGCCTTGATAGTCTCGTGGTCGCGGCCGGCGGCGTCGTGGTGTGAGCCGACGAGTCCGACCTCTTCGGCCCCGTAGACGAGACAGTGCACCCGGGTATCGAGTTCGTCCTCGCGCTGGGCGAGGGCGCGCGCTACTTCTAAGACCATGGCGGTGCCTGCTGCGTTGTCCGCAGCGCCTTCTGCAATATCGTGTGCGTCGACGTGGCTGGTCAGGAGAACTGCGTCCTCGGTATCTGGCCCGAGGTCTGCGTGGACGTTCTGACTGCTCCCGTCGTATACCTCGGCGTCGACACTGACTGATATCTTGTCGCCCGCGAATCTGCGGCCGAGTCTCGCACCGACCTCTCTGGAGACGCCCACGGCGGGAATATCACCGATCGGGGCCGCCTCGGTCCCGACGCTGCCGGTCGGTGGGAGACAGCCCTCGACGTGATTTCGGTAGATGAAGGCCGCTGCGCCCGCCTCGACGGCGCGATAGTATTTTTCGCGGCGGTGGACGTACCGATCGAACCAGTCGGGCATGTCACTCGCTGCGAGGACGATTTTCCCGCTCAGATCTCGGTCGAAATCCGACGGGAGCCCGTAGCCGAGATCCACCAGTTCGCCAGTCACGTCCCCGGTCGGACTCCGGGGAAGCGCGATACAGTGTTGAGTCGTCTCGCCTGCCGCTATCGATGCGGACCCACGCGACCACCCCTGTACGTCGAACGATTCGAGTCGCGTGTTTCCTGCGCCGACTGCAGCAAGCGCGTCGCGCGTGAGTTCGGCACCACGCCGTTCACCGTCGCTGCCAGCCATTCGCGTCTCCAAATCAACGAGCGTTTCCAGATGCTCCCAGCCAACGTCACTCGTGAACGTCTCACCAATCCAGTCCGTCATGCCCTGATGTTAGGACGAGATTCCTTAATACCGTATGAAACCGCCAGTATCTACTGCGATCGCGTTTGCTATGGCACCCACAGACGCACAGAGGTCCACGGCCGTGGGCTTTTGCTGTCTCCTCCCATAGATCCACACGATGGATTACGGCGCCCTCGTCGACGTGTACGACCGTCTCGCTGCGACCGACTCGAACAACGAGAAACGGGACGTTCTCGCGGCTGAGTTCGCCGACGCCGGGGAGATGCTCCCGCGACTCGTGACGCTCGTGCGGGGGCGACTGTCGCCAGCGTACGACCGGACAGATCTGGGCGTCTCTTCGAGTCTGACCCTCGATGCGATCCGCCGCGCGACTGGTGCGCCAGAGGAAGCAGTGCGCGAACACTGGAAGGAGACTGGCGACCTCGGCGACGCGGCAGCGTGGGCTGCGGACAATGGGGGCCAGCAGACCCTCTTCTCCTCGCCGCTTACCGTCGAGCGCGTCCACGATACGCTTCGGGAACTCGCCACCTACGAGGGGCCAGGCAGCCAGGATCGGAAGATCGACGCCCTCGCCGGGTTGCTGGCGGACGCCGACGCGAACGAAGCACGGTACGTCGTCCGCACTGCCCTGGGACATATGCGCGTCGGCGTCGGAGAAGGGACCATCCGGGATGCAATCGCTCACGCATTTCTCGACGGCTCTGCGGAGTCGATCTCGACTGTAGAACGGGCCTTCCAGGTGACGACCGACTTCCGCGTCGTCGCAGAGACTGCCCGCGACGAAGGCCAGGCTGGGCTGGACGGCCTGGACGTGGAACTGTTTCGGCCAGTCCAGGTCATGCTGGCGGAGAAAGCCGAGTCTCTGACTGCGGGATTGGCCGATGCTGCCGACAGTGGACGGGCGCTGTGCGAGTACAAATACGACGGCATCCGCATCCAGATCCACGTCGAGGGTGAGGAGGTGCGGTTGTTTACGCGACGACTGGAGGACGTGACAGAGCAGTTCCCCGACGTGATTCGGGCGATCCGAGAGGGAGTAAGCGTTGATCGGGTCGTACTCGACGGGGAACTGGTCGGCTATACGCCCGAGACGATCGCGACAGAGAGACGAGAACCAGTTGTATTTCAGAAGCTATCTCGGCGGGTCAAACGTGAGTCCGACATCGAGGCGACGGCCAGCCAGGTACCGGTTGTCGTTCATCTCTTCGACTGTCTGGCCGACAGCGAGACACTCCTCGATCGGCCGTTATCGGAGCGACTGGAGCACCTCGACGCAGTATTCGAGTCTGTCGACCCAGACCCCGAAGCAACCCGGGCGGGACTGGAACTGAGCCGGTCGGTACACGTACCAGCCGACGAATCTGGCCCGGCAGAGGAACTGTATCGCGAGGCGCTCGATGCTGGACACGAGGGGCTGATGATGAAAAATCCGGAGGCAGGCTACCAGCCCGGTCGGCGCGTGGGGCGACTCCTCAAACTCAAACCGACGATGGAGTCGCTCGATCTCGTCGTCACGCGGGCGAAGTACAGCGAAGGGCGGCGTAGCCAGTGGCTCGGCCGCCTCTACCTCGGCTGTTACGATCCGTCGACAGATGCATTCCGAGAAGTCGGTCGGCTCTCGACCGGATATACCGACGAGGAACTGGCGGCGCTCACCGATCGGCTGGAGGCTCTGATTACAGCCCGTGACGGGCGAGACGTGGATCTGCGTCCGGAGGTCGTCCTCGAAGTCGAATACGAGGAGATACAGGAGTCGCCGGAGTACGACTCCGGATACGCACTTCGATTCCCGCGGTTCATCGAAGTCCGGACAGATCTGGACCCGACCGACGCCGATAGCATCGAGCGCGTCACTGAACTCTACGACTCGCAGTGAGAGGACCTGCACTGCGAGCGGAAAGACCTTACTAGAGCGGTCCTAACACCCGGCCGTGACGGTCAGGTATCGGGACGGCATCGAGATCGAACTCTCCGATGGCACACGGATCGTCTGTGACGCCGACGACCCAGACGGCGACGTGAACGTCGTCTCTCACGCGCACGGTGACCACTGGCCAGAGGGCGAAGTCAGTGCCGTCTGCTCGCCGCTGACGGCGGATCTTGCGAGCGTCCGACGGGAGACACCGCTTCACAGAACGACCGACGAGCGAGTGCGCCTGCTCCCAGCAGGCCACGTCGCCGGTTCGCGGGCGGCGCTCGTTACTGACCCGGACGGGACGCGGTATCTCTACACCGGTGACGTCTGTACCCGCCCGCGATTCTACCTCGACGGCTTCGAGCCGCCGTCGGTCGATGTACTGATCGTCGAAGCCACCTACGGCGAGCCGGGGTACGTGTTTCCCGACCACGAGAGTCTGGCGGCGGAGATTCTGACGTGGCTGCGGGACACACAGGAGCCGGTCATCCTCCTCGGATACGCGCTAGGTCGGGCACAGAAACTCCAGCTGTTCGCTCAGGAAGCCGACCGCGACAGAGTGCTCACGACCGACTCGGTTCGACGGGTGAACGAGGTCGTCGAGAGGCACTGCGACGTGGATTTCGGTGCGCAACCGTACGAGAGCGAGACGGAGCTCACAGCGGGGGACGCTCTCGTGTTGCCGATGACCAGCGGGCGAATCAACTGGATCGACCAGCTCGCCGACGAAGCCGGTGCGATCAAGGCCGGGTTCTCGGGGTGGGCCGTCGACAGTTCGTTCAAATTCCGGGGCGATTACGACGTGACCTTCCCACTCTCGGATCACTGTGACTTCGAGGAACTGCAGTCCCTGGTGGAAGCCGTCGACCCGGATCAGGTGTACACCCAACACGGCTCCGCGGCGTCGCTGGCGACACACCTGACCAATTCTGGGTACGACGCGACCGCACTCCGACAGAATCAAACCTCGCTCGGCGACTTCTAAGGGCCAGTGCAAGTTCGATTGTGGTTACACCAACTTCAGTCAGTGGCCTTGGTTACTACAGTCCGGGGACGTGTCGTTCTACTCACCCGGTGAAAAAACTGAACAGCTAGCACAGCAATCGTGTCATCAGACTGTTTCAGGGTGGTATCCTTGACGCACCAAACGCCATGAGGAGAGCGAGGGCGGCGACGACGAGTCCCATGATACGCATCATGAGGATGCGCGTCCCACCTGGTTCGATCTGTGTCGTCCCATCAGGACCACGCATCTGCCATCGAGTCATCTTGCGAGGAAACGCAGCCATCGCAAGCGCGACGACTGCAACGAGAACTGGCACGAGGAGGGGGATCAACTGGAAGGGTGCGGGGATCACGTCGAGTACTGATCCACGCCAATCAAGAGAATCTTATGATGTTCTGGTCTGAGCGACGCAGTCGTAATTGGCCGATGTGGAGGTTCACATACCGGGTCGCGGGGTTACTGGAGTCATCGAAGGGGATTTAGCACTCGCTTCCCCCGAACTCCATTCCCGTCTCGCTTGCGGAAGCTGCCTCGGGGTGGCGGATCCGGAAGAAGAAGTTGTTTTGAGCGTTTTCACTCTGGTTGCATGTCACCTCGTAGCTCTCCTCGTAGGTCTCACCGGCGACCTGTATACGGACGTCGATCGAATCACCATTTGTGACCTGTGTGAGCTCCTCGAAATTCAGGACAGTTGCTTCTCCGTCTCCGGGTGGGCTGGCGGCGATATCGACCGAGCCGTCGATGAGGATATCATCGTCATCGTCCCGCACGGTGAACTCGGCGGAATATGACTGCTCACGAAGGTTGACGATGGCGAAATTGAACGGTCCCGGCTGTTCACCGAGAGAGTTACATCCGGCCATCAGGAGGGCACTGCTACCAGCGAACAACTGGAGGGCTTGGCGGCGGTTCATTCTGTTTGTGTCTCGGAATGGTAACTTTTCAAAAAGTTTCGGTTTTTGGCTAGTGGAAGCACACAGAATAGCCAGCCAGATTGGCGATCGGCGCGAGAGCGCTGGTCACGGAGCCTGCGAGTCCCTCTCCCTGCACGAACGTCGTGTTCCCGTCGAGCGCGTCGACGATACTGGCCTGCTGGAGCGGGTTATCCGGGTCACGCGACCGGTCGTGTGCGAGTCCACCGAGCGTCGGGAGCACCTGTCGGAGCCGACCAGGCGAGCGAATTTCCGTGGTCACGAGTGCTCGCCTGTCGGTCTCGTTGCGAAAGCTATGGACGACCCCCGTCTGGACAGTTGCGGACTCCCCGGCTGACACTGTTCGCTCTTCGTCGTCGAGTGTCATGACAAGAGAGCCATCCTCGACAGCGAACAGTTCGACGCTCTCCTCGTGGTAGTGCGCCGGCGGGCCGTCGTAGCCCGGGCCAAAGACACTCAGTGTCCGGATCGGCCCGTCACCGTTCGTCAACGGGATTCCCCAGACCGCCCGGGTCGGATGGGAGGTTATCGGGCCCACCCGACCCCGAATCTGGTCTTCGAGCCAGCTGTCCTCGGTCACCTCGAATCCGGTTCCCGGGATCGGATCATCGTCTTCGTCGAGTGTTCTGCCAGTGACGTACGCAGTCATATATGCCGATTGGACTGGACGACCGAAAACCCTCGTTTCGTCCTGTCTGCGACGTGGACTCATCGCGGAGAGATTGTCGCTTATCTCTCCCAGTAATCGTTCAGTTTGGTCCGAGTGCCGCAATATCGGCTCCGACGGTTGCCCGGGCATCGGCCGGGTTTGGGTCGCTGTCAGCGAGGTGTGTCCACTCGTGGTCGGGGAGCGTCGAGAGGTGGTCCTCGATAGGCGAACTGTACTGTGTCGGCGGATCGACAGCCTCCTCCTGACCCCAGATTGCATCGATCACGGTCATCGAGTCGATCCGAATCTCCACCGATTCCGGGTTATACCAGATTCGCAGTGCTTCGAGTCCGAGATGCAAAGCGGCGTACTCCGCGATGTTGTTCCCCGTCCGGGAGCCAACGGGACGCCCGAGTCGGACGATATCTTCGTCGCCCGTCTGGAGCACCGCACCCGCGCCGGCGGGCCCGGGATTGCCACGGGAACTCCCGTCGACATACAGGACGAAATCTGATGCTGTGGACTGTTGGGGAGACTGCGGTGAGGAAGGGACGCCAGCAGCGAGCACCTCGTCGATTGCTGCTCGTTTTTCACTGTCGGTCGTTCCCGGATCGAAGAGGCCGCCATAGCCGCTGACTGCGGCATCGATCGCGTCGATCGCTGGCGTAATCTCGTACCCAAAGAGTGCAAGCACCTCCTCGACACGCGCAGCCATCGGTGAGAGATACTCCACCGGGAGGGAGGTCATCTGCTCTTGCACTTCACAGCCCCCGACTGTGCTGGCCAGTCATTGTACCAATTTCAGTCGCCACCGAATAAAAGTGACATCCTCGCCCGCCTTTCACGGCGGGATTCTCTCGCTGTTAGAAGATAGTTGGACGACTTCCGCTACAGCCTGCAATGATTTCCACAGCAATCGCAATCCATCCGTCCGCTGGTGTCGATTTCTCCAAGATTTCCGGGTAGAGATCGGTATCAGGATTGCTGATCCTGGCGTCGTGAAAAGTAGGTATCAGCCTGCAGTCTGGCAGTGATCTCAGTAACTCTCACCCCATCACAACTATCACAGTACTGTGGCGTATCTGGCCCGGCAAAGACAGTGCCACACTGCCGACACTCGAAAAATCGTAACCCAAGCATATACTACAAGACGGCCTCCACCACGAAGGGCATTCTCATTGTTTGCGGACTCTCTGCCCCTGAATTCAATTTATCTGCGGCAGTCTGTAGGCACCGTCTGACCATGCAGGACACGCGTTCTTGGAGAAGAGCGAAACTGCTTCACCCCTGTGAAAAATATGTTTCGAGGATGCCTGACATACTGCAGCGACTCAAACGGCCCTTGCTCTATATAATGGCACCGGGGTACATCATTGCAGGAATTTTGCACTTCGTGCTGCCGGAGTTGTACGTCCAGATCGTGCCGCCGATCTTTCCGGCAGCACTCGCGCTCGTGTACCTGTCCGGCATCGCCGAAATAGCCGTGGGCATCGGACTACTGATTCCACGAACACGCCAGCACGCAGCGTGGGCGACGATCGCCTTGCTCCTCGCTGTGTTTCCGGCGAACATCTACATGGCGACCTCAGGAGTCGTCGTTGACGGGATGTCTGGCGGTGGTGATCCCTCCGAACTCGTTCGCTGGGGTCGACTCCCGTTGCAGGGTGTGTTGATTCTCTGGGCATACTGGTATACCCGTCCGCCGAGGCGAGCGAGCGAAGGCACATGAGCGCTTGCTGTAGTAGATCCAGATTCGGGACATAGAACACGCTTGGGCTTGTCGTGATCTTCGTTTAGCTTTTGAGCTGTCGATCGCAGTGGTCGACTGGCAGAGCGTCCCGCCCCGCTCACCGACTACTATATTTACAGTCTGTAGATTCCTGTCTCGTACGGTCGGAATTCCCGGCCCTGTGGGTTGTCGGGAGATTCCTCGTAGTTGCCGAGAATGGGCTCCGCGTCGTCCGTCTCAATCGCTCCAACATCGAAGGTCACTGGCTCGTCGGACCAGTTGAGAACGACCAGTACTGTCTCCTCACCCAGGGTCCGTGTGTAGGTGTAGAGTTGTTCGTCGTCGGGGAGATAGAGTTCGTACTCCCCGTAGACGAGCACTTCCAGTTCGTCTCTCAGGGCGATCAGGGATTGATAATGATTCCAGATCGACTCACCAGTTCTCGCAGCTTCGACGTTGATTTCCTGGTAGTTCTCTGCGATGGGGAACCAGGGGTCGCCCTCGGTGAACCCGGCGTTCGTCTCGGCAAACCACTGCATCGGTGTTCGCGAGTGATCTCTGCTCATGTAATTCACCAGGTCCCGAACATCTTCGAAGGAGTCGATCGTTCCCTCCGCGATCAGATCCTCGATGAATCCGATAGTCATCGGGTCGTCGAGGCCATCGAGGCTCGTGAACTCGGTGTTCGTCATGCCGATCTCGTCGCCCTGATAGAGAAACGGCGTGCCACGCGTCGTCAGCAAGAAAGTCGCGAGTAGTTTCGCACTTTCCTCACGGTATGCCTCGTCGTCACCGAACCGTGAGACGATCCGGGGCTGGTCGTGGTTCCCGAGATAGATCGCATTCCAGTCGTCTTCACCGAGTTCTGTTTGCCAGCGGCTCATAATCTCTTTGAACTCCGCGAGCGACCACTCGCCCCACCCCTCGGTGTCCCACCGACCCCCCGGTCCCACGTCGAGATCCATATGTTCGAAGTGAAAGATCATGTCCAGCCCATCCCCATCCTCGCCGAGATAGTCACCAGCCATATCGACGGTAGTCCCGGCCATCTCGGCGATGGTTACGACATCGTAGTTTGCGAACGTGCGGTCGTACAGTTCCCGGAGATACTCGTGGATCCGCGGTCCGTGACCGAATACGTCAATTCCAGTTGGAGAAAGTTCAGTGTCTCCGTCGGGGAGCCCGTCGGGTTTCGAGATGTAATTTATCGCATCGATACGGAACCCGTCGATCCCTTTCTCAAGCCACCACGTGACCATCGACGCGATATCATCACGAACAGCAGGGTTTCGCCAGTTGAGATCGGGCTGTCTCTCGTCGAAGAGGTGGAGATACCACTGCTCCCGTCTCTCGTCGTACGTCCAGGCTGACCCACCCATGAACGATCCCCAGTTGTTGGGTGGCTCGTCCGGTGGCCCGTCGCGCCAGTAGTAGTAATCCTCGTATTTCGAATTGCGACGACGGGATTGCTCGAACCATTCGTGTTCGTCGGAGGTGTGGTTCACCACGAGATCCATGATCAGTCGAATGTCGTGGTCGTGGAGTTCCGCCAGCAAGGCCTCCCAGTCGTCTATCGTTCCGAACTCGTCCATGATCGACTGGTAGTCGCGGATATCGTAGCCGTTGTCGGCGTTCGGCGAGTCGTACACCGGGCATAGCCAGAGGAGGTCGATCCCGAGTGAATCGAGATAGCCGACCTTTTCGGTGATACCAGGGATGTCGCCAACGCCATCTCCGTTGCTGTCGTTGAAACTGCGGGGATAGATCTGGTAAGCGGTTACTTCCTTCCACCACTGCCGATCGATGGGCTGGTCGATACTCATTGCACATGAAAGTTCGTTCGATTAATAGATAAACCCAGCACGGTCGACTCTTCGACGAAATACCACTGTTCAGTCCACCTGGTCCACTGGCAGCGACCGGGCAACGAAAACTAGCACAAATATTAATTCGGAACTGAGTAAATATTTCGACGGCTTTAACTGCATGCGGAAGAAAGTGGGTAGTATGATGGAACAGAAACTGCAATCGAAGCAAGAAGGATTCGAGACTGTACTGCTGGCTGTCGGCGAGGCCGACTCGTTGGACGTCGACCAGTTCGCAGCAGAGGCTATCGATGCCGCCAAGCCGTCGGATGCGACGGTTGTCCTGTTGCACGTCTTCACGGAAGACGAGTACGACGAGGCCAGAGCCAATCTCAAAATCGACGCCAACAGTGAGATGCAGTCGCCCGATGCGGTTGCCCGCCACCACACCCCGACCAGAGAACTCGCAAACCGACTGGATGAATCGGGCGTGGAGTACGAGATCCGTGGTGCGGTCGGCGCTCGTGGTGACGAAATCGTCGACTTTGCCGAGGAGAGCGGTGCGGAACGTGTGCTCATCAGTGGCCGCAGTCGGTCCCCAACCAGGAAGGCGATGTTCGGAAGCACTGCACAGAAGGTGCTGTTGTCGTCGCCGTGCCCGGTGACGTTCATCCGGGCCGACGTAGCCTGAACGGAGCAGACCTCGGTTTCATTTTTATACGTTGTCTAGCAGTGCGAAAGAGCAAATGCAAGTTCCTGTCGTCGCGGCCGACAACAACGATCGGAGAGATACAGATAAGATCGGCGAGTAGCATCGGTCTGCTGTCCATCATGGGGGATTTACGTCTCCCGCCCGAAGCATGCTTCCCATGTCCGCTGACTTCGAATCCCGATTCGACGTCGACTACGATGGTGAACTGCCGGAGAGCGTCGACGAGGCCGCGCTCAAGCGGATGGAGATGGTCGCGTACGCGCTGGACGAGAGCGTGCGCGTACCCGGCGTCGGCTTCCGCATCGGTATCGACCCGATACTGGGAGCACTCCCCGTCGCTGGTGACGTGGTGAGTGCAGCCTTCTCCCTGTACATCGTCGCCGAGTCGGCGTACCTCGGCGTCTCCTTCACGACACTGCTCGAAATGCTCGCCAACATCACCATCGACGTGGCGGGTGGGTCGATCCCCTACGTCGGGACCGTGGTCGACGCAATCTGGAAGGCAAACAAACGCAACGTCGAGCTCGCACTGGAGGATCTCGCCGAAGCAGTGGAACCGGACGGGTCGAGTGAGACGATAGACGGCGCCATCAACATCCCCGTCGAACCTGATGATTGAGTGGAGTCGCTGCACTGTCAAGGTAGATGCCGACCCAACCATAGTTGTTACCCTATGAATTCTAAACACTTCCTGTTCGTCTCTGCCGATGCCGCATTGATCACTGATCTGGCCTGGCAAGTTCACCGCGAGGGCCACGATGTGAAGTACTATATCGAAGCCGAAAGCGATCAGGAGATCGGTGATGGCTTCGTCCCGAAGACGGACGACTGGCGCGGGGACGTCGAGTGGGCCGATGTCATCATTTTCGACGACATCTGGGTCGGCGCCGACGTCGGTACTGGCGCACTCGCCGAGGAACTCCGCGAGAACGGGAACGCCGTCGTCGGTGGAACACCGAACACCGATCATCTCGAAGAGGATCGAGGGGCTGCGATGGAACTCCTCGAAGAACACGGTGTAAACACCGTCGAACACCACATCTTCCACGACTTTGATGCCGGCATCCAGTACGTCCGGCAGAACCCCGCCCCGTACGTAATCAAACCACTCGGTGAAGTCCAGAACGTCAAGCGCTTGCTGTACGTCGGTAACGAGGACGACGGGAGTGATGTCGTGGACGTGCTGGAGGCGTACAAGA
>Ga0207714_1001254_pt1 | contig 16418 bp, 13 predicted proteins | sample PonA232FremontCA_2_FD_187270 | JGI IMG/M metagenome (GOLD analysis project Ga0207714, IMG submission 187270) | Marine sediment microbial community from Fremont, CA, USA - Pond A23 Sediment 2 (SPAdes) | ecosystem: Environmental > Aquatic > Marine > Unclassified | place: USA: Fremont, California...
GGGCCCCTGGACGCTCATCGGCAACCACACCTTCGGCGGGACCGTTTTCATGTACGAGGGGGCGCCGGACTACCCCGAGCCCGACCGGTTCTGGGAGATGATCGACCGCCACGGGCTCACCCACTTCGGCATCTCGCCGACGGCGATTCGCGCGCTCCGCAAACAGGGCGACCACTGGGTCGCGGAACACGACCTCTCCTCGCTGCGCATCCTCGGATCGACCGGCGAGCCCTGGGACCCGGAGAGCTGGCAATGGTTCTACGAGAACGTCGGCGGCGGCGACTGCCCCATCATCAACATCTCGGGGGGGACGGAGATCTGTGGCTGCTTCCTCATGCCGATGCCCACCCAGCCGCTCAAACCGTGCTCGCTCGGCGGGCCCGGCCTGGGCATGGACATCGACATCGTCGACGGCGACGGGGAGTCCATCGCCGACGCCAACGAACGCGGGTATCTCGTCGCACGCGACTCCTGTCCCTCGATGACCCGGTCACTCTGGAGCGGTGACGAACGCTACCTTGCGGAGTACTGGTCGACGTGGGACGACGTCTGGGACCACGGCGACTGGGCCCAGAAGGACGAAGACGGGTTCTGGTTCCTCCACGGGCGGGCCGACGACACGCTGAACATCGCCGGGCGAAAAGTCGGCCCCGCGGAGGTCGAAGGAGCGGCGATGGACCACGAGAGCGTGAATCAGGCCGCCGCCGTCGGCGTCCCGGACGACACCACCGGGACCGCAGTCGCGCTCTACGTCGTCACCGAAGACGGGGTCGAGGAATCGGACGACTTGCGCGGTGAAGTCCGCGAACTGGTCGGCGAGGAGCTGGGCAAGCCGTTCCGCCCGCGCGAAATCAGATTCGTCGACGAGTTTCCGGTCACGCAGTCCGGCAAGATCGTCCGGCGCGCGATTCAGGCCCGCCACACCGGCGAGGACATCGGCGACCTCTCAAGCGTCGAGAATCCGGAGGCACTCGACGCTATCGACGAGGCGCGGTAGTCGGGCGGCGTCACCGCTGGTCGATCGCTTACCGAGTCGCAACGGAGAATGAGTGCCCGTAGTCCGGCCGACGCCAGTTCGGGCGGGGGAGTAGCTGGGGTCTGGAATTGGGGCCGATCAGTGCACGATGGTCACCGGGCAGGGCGCGCTCAGCGTGACCTCCTGTGCGGTCGACCCGAAGAGTACCTTCCCCGTCGGCGAGCGCCTGCGACCGCCGATGACGACCTGGTCGATGTCGTGGTCGTCGAGGTAGTCGATTATCTCGCCGGACGGTGACCCGTCGAGGATAGCGGTCGTGATGTCGCCGTCGTGGTCGATATCCACAAGGAGCTCCTCGAAGAGCGACTCGGCGTCCTGATGAGCCTTGGCGTACCAGCCTTCGGCCTGTTTCCGCCCGCCCCGATCCGGGTCCGTGAACGACTCGCTGTACTCGATGACGTGCAGCAAGACGAGTTTGTCCTCGGAATGGACCTCGCTGGCGTGCTGGAGCGCCGCTCTCGCCTGTGGCGACCCGTCGACTGGGATCAGTATCTGTCTTGGCATGCGTCTCACTCGGAGCGTTCCGCGTAGGGTGTGATGTCCGCCTCCTCGATACGCCGGTCGAAGCGCTCTCGCCGGGCTCGGCGCTCGTCCTCTGCCATCCGGTCATCGGTCCATATCTCCCCGCTGGTCACCTGGTGGACCTCGACGTCGGAGACCTCGGCCAGTTCGCCGACGCGCTCGCAGATCTCGTCGTCGATGTCGAGGAAGTAGGTGCACCGCTGGGAGGTCAACAGGAGGTGGACGGTGACCGTTTTCGAGGTCTCGTCCCACTCGATGTCGTCGACGAGACCGAGATCGACGATGTTGACCGGGTGCTCGCTCATACAGCTACAGGGGTCGAGCACCGCTTCGAGTTTGGCCTTCACCTCGGCTTTCACCGCGCTCTGGAACTCTGTCTTCGGAAGGACGTGGTCGGTAACTTCGGTGGTCATACGTACTTCACACGCTCCTTCGAAGCATCTTCTGTCGGCTCCTCGTAGGTCGACCACGGCGGCGCTGGGTACTCACCCCGCTCTTTCAGTTCCTGGACTTTCTGGTCCCACTTGTCGCCCTGGATGTCTTTCTTGACCTGTTCTGGGTCCTTACCCATCAGGCGGAGCTTGTTCTTGCCCAGTATCTTCTCCTTGTCCTCCTGCGTGACTTCGGGGTAGTCCTCACCGGCCCTGAGGTCTTCGGGCATCTCGAAGTCCCAGATGGCGTCGATGGGGGGCTGGGGGTGCAGCGCCGTCGCGCCGCTGGAGAAGACGATGCGGTCCGGGCCGGCCCAGTACAGCATCTCGCCGAGGCTGCGGGCGAACTTCTTCGGGCGACTGCAGGCCATGTGGGCCGTGTTCTCGATGTTCGCGTAGACGTTGTCGTGACTGGCCATCGCGAAGACGGTCTCCTCGAGGAACGAGAAGCCGGCGTGAATGACCTCGAAGTTGAGTTCGGGGAACGCAAGCGCCGCTTCCTCGACGTCGTCGATCCGGAAGTACTTCACCGGTGCCGTCGCGAACGGAATGAACTTGTGGATGCCAACAGTGCCGACGTCGAGGTCGGCAGCCTTCTCCAGTACCGGACGAACCGTGTCCTGGTTCAACTGCAACGAGAGGTCACGGCCGTTCTGGTAGCGTGACGGGTACAGTTTGATGCCGTCGACGTCTTTCTCCTTCGCGTAGTACTCGACCTGCTCGACGGCGTCGTCTTCGAGCGGGTTGATGTCCACGATCATCCCCATACGGTTGGGGTTGCGGTCGCGAAGCTCGAACCCCTTCTCCCGGGAGACGTAGCCGTCCTTGAAGTAGTCGTCGAGCGGAAGCGAGTGATACACCGAGTAGTCGATCTGGCTCTCCAGGAAGAGTAACCGTTCGAGCTCCTCTGGCTGGTGGTTCCGGTAGAAGATTTCCTCCGGGAACACGTACTCTTCGGGCATCAACTGCTCGCCGAGCTCGTATGTCTCATCGTCCCACCGCTGGGCGTGCGGGTGAAGGTGATTGTCGTCTGCGTGGTTGAAGCAGTGTGACACTGCATCTACAACCAGCTCGCCGTTCTCTAGCATACGGGCTGATATTCAGAACTATGGCTATTAAACGTTTGGAATATCGAGGGTATCGTCGTCCAGAACGACCGTCGCGACGTCGCTGTCAGTCCGAGATGTCCAGACAGACGTTCTTTATTTGCGTGTAGTTGTGGATGGCCTGCGTCCCGTTCTCACGGCCGATGCCGCTGTCCTTGAAGCCGCCGAAAGGCGTCTCGTTGCCGCCGGCGAACCACTCGTTGACGTATATCTGACCGGCATCGACGTCCCGGGCGAACCGGTGGGCCTTCCCCATGTCGGTGGTGATGACGCCAGCGACGAGCCCGTAGTCCACGTCGTTCGACCGCCGGATGGCCTCGGCCTCGTCGGCGAACGTGCTCACGGTCAACACCGGCCCGAAGACCTCCTCCTGGAGAATCCGGGCGTCCTGGGGGACGTCCGCGAAGACCGTCGGTTCGACGTAGTAGCCGTCGCTGTCCAGGACGTGGCCACCGGTCACCGGTTCGCCAACCGCCTCGCGACCGATGTCGAAGTACTCGTCCACCTTCTCCAAGTGCGACTCGGAGGCGAGCGGTCCGACGTCGTGGTCGTCGACGCCAGGGCCGATAGTGAGGTCCTCGACCGCGGCGACGAGTTTTTCGACGTAGGAATCGCTCACGTCCTCGTGGACGATGACGCGCGAGGAGGCCGAACAGACCTGTCCCGTGTTCGTCGCGAAGATACCCTTGATAGTCTCCTCGACGGCGACGTCGAGATCGCCGTCCTCGTAGACGACGAGCGGGCTCTTGCCGCCGAGTTCGAGATGCGGTTCAGTCAGGTTCTCGATGGCGGCTTTCCCCACGGCACGCCCCGTGATGGTCGACCCGGTGAACGTGATGCTCCCGATGTCAGGGTGGCCCGAGAGCGCTGCACCTGCGGGCTCGCCCTCACCGGGCACGACGTTGACGGCGGCCTCGGGAACGCCGTTCTCGTGCAGCAACTTGGCGAGTTCGAGCGCCCCGATTGGCGTCTCCTCGGCCGGCTTGACGACGGCCGCGTTCCCGGCAGCGAGTGCCGGTGCGACGCTTCGTGCGAAGAGATAGGCCGGGACGTTCCACGGGACGATGTGGCCCGTGACGCCGAGCGGTTCCCGGATGGTATAATCCACGTGGTCGTCGTCGAGCGGGATGCTCTCGCCTTCGACCTTGTCAGCGAGGCCGCCGTAGTACTCGAAGTGGCGGGCGCACCGTTCGATCTGGCCGATTGCCTCGGAGAGCGGCTTCCCGTTCTCCAGCGTCTCGATGCGGGCGAAGCGCTCCTTCTCCTCGCGGATGGCCCGTGCCACGTCGTTGAGGATGCGACAGCGCTTGGCCGGCGTGTAACCGCTCCACGTCTCGAATCCCTCCTGTGCCACGTCGACGGCCTCGTTCACGTCGCCCTCCGTCGCTGCCGCGACGCTGGTGAGTCGGTCGGCCGTCGCCGGGTCGGACACGTCGATGGTCGCACCCGACGACGCGTCCCGTTCCCTGCCGCCGATGAGTACGCCGTACTGGTCGGCAATTGCTACCTCTTGCTCTCTCTGCATGCTGTCTGAATCACTCTCACGAATGTGCATAATTCTTTGTGTTGAAGCCGACTCCAGACCGGATAGCCCGTCCGGTTCGACGTGGAACCAACAGATATCCCTTTCCGCGGTCAGATGATCCGTTATCCCGTCCTCGAAACCACAGTCGACGGTATTGTCGAGGAGGATACGCTCGGCCACCTGCATCCCGGGGGAGGCAGTCACCGGCGGCGAATCTGTCGACTGTCGTCCCGAACGCCTCCTGACCGCGCGGGCAACTCGGGAAGTCGTTCGAGTCGACGATGGGCCGTTCGCGGACAGCGACCCCGTGTAACTGTCAGGATTAATCATAAATACTTATTCAGATACCCGGGGTAGCTTCAGCCGTTATGACAGCACGATTCGACGGTCAGTCAGTACTGGTTACAGGTGCCGCATCGGGAAACGGTCGCGCCATCGCCCGCAAATTCGCCGAGGAAGGCGCCGGTGTCACCGTCAGTGACATCCAGGAAGAACCACGGATGGGCGGTGATCCGACACACGAGATTATTTCGGAGATGGGGCGTGAGGTGCAGTTCGTCGAGTGTGACGTCAGCGACCCCGACGACATCCGTGCCGCCGTCGAGGCACACGTCGAGACCTTCGGGTCGCTGGACGTGATGGTAAACAACGCCGGTATCGACCGACAGATGCCGATTCTGGACGCCGAGCCAGACGACTTCGATGCGCTCATGGATATCAACCTGCGGGGCGTCTACTTCGGCTGTCAGGCTGCCATCGATGTCATGGTAGAGCAAGACAATGGCGGTGCCATCGTGAATATGTCTTCCATCGCGGGCGTTCGGGCCATCGACAACTCCTCGCTGTACTGTACCTCGAAGGGTGGCGTTACAAATCTCACGCGGCAACTCGCGCTCGAACACGGCGAGAGCGGGATCCGCGTCAATGCGATCAACCCGGGTGTCATCGAGACAGCCATGACGGTGGAAGACGGCGATACAATCGACGGACTGCTAGCGGAGACTCCCCTTGGCCGGGCCGGGCAACCCGAGGAGGTCGCTGACGGCGTACTGTTCCTGGCCAGCGACGACGCCTCGTTCGTCACAGGGCACAATCTCGTGCTGGATGGCGGCTTCACCGTCTAGACGCTCGAGATTTTCTCGTAGTGATTGCTGGGGTTATTTTCGTGACCACGTCAGAGATATGGTCGCGCCATAGGTATGACATATCACTCGTGTCGGCGTCGCTACGGTTGGGAACGACGGAGAACGAGTTTCTCCGAGTCAATCTGTCGGGTACGCCAGGTTTCTCCGAGTCAATCTGTCGGGTACGCCAGTGACCTCGGTTCGTGCGGGAGAATTCGGTGGGATAAATGGGTACTGCAACGACAGTCCGACATCGGAGAAACGGCAAACGCGTCGTTCGTGACTCGGGTTTATTTCACGATGTCAATCTTGTCGCGATCGATAGACAGCGCGACCGCCGCGACCACCACGAGACCCAGGATAATCTCCTGGACGAACGAGTCGATAGAGAGCAGGTTCATGCCATTGTTCAGGACCGCGATGACGAGCACGCCGAGGATAGTCCGGTGCGGGCCGCCCACACCGCCAGTCAGTGCCGTACCGCCCATCACGATAGCGGCAATACTCGGCAACAAGAGCCCGCTCCCGATGTTGGGCGAGGCCGAGGAAATCCGGAGCGTCAGCAAGACGCCCGCGATGCCACAGAGCAGCCCCGACAGCACGAACGGATAGATTTTGTACCGGTCGACCTTCGCCCCCGAAAGTTCCACGACACGCTCGTTCTCACCGAGAGCGAAGCAGTATCGTCCGAACTTCGTACGGAAGGCCAGAATGATCGTGGCGACGTATATCAACAGGCCCCAGAGCACGAGATTCGGGATACCGAGGATCTCCCCGTTGGCGATCGCTCGGATGGAGTTGTTACGGAACGTGATAGTCGATCCGCCGGTGATGATTTTGCCCACACCTGCCATCACCGACAGCGTCCCCAGCGTGACGAGGAACGACGGGACTTTGAGCTTCGTGAACACCAGACCGTTGAACAGGCCTGCGAGCATCCCGACGCCGATGGCGATCGGAATCGCCAGTAACCCGAGCCCGAACTCGGCGATGAGGACGACGGTGACGACGCCGGTCAGCAGGACCACGGACTCGACCGAGAGGTCGATGCTCTGCTGGAGGATGGGGAAAGTCCCCGCAAGTGCGACCAGCAGCAGGGTCACTGCGTTTTTTGCCACGTTGTCCAGTAGGTTCGCCTGGGTGGCAAACCGATCCGTCGTCAGGGAGAAGATGATCACCAGGCCAAACAGCATGACGAACGGCCCAAGGTCTTGAATCCAATCCTGAAGGGTGCGTTGCTCCCGCTGTGCCACAATCCACTGTTTGACGCTACTTGTACTCATTGTTAGACCATCTCCTGTATCAATTCTTCTTCTGTCGGTTTATCGCCGGGCGAAGCGTCGAACGGTTCGCCGATGAACTGACCGTCGGCCATCACGGCGATGCGGTTCGACATCCCGATGACCTCCGGCAGTTCGTCGCCGATGAAGACGATCGAGACGCCCTGCTGGGTCAGCTCCCGGCACAGTCGATACACTTCCTCTTTCGCACCCACGTCGATTCCGCGCGTGACGTTGTCCATCACGAGGATGGGCGTGTCCTGTGCGAGCCATCTGGCGATGACTACTTTCTGCTGGTTCCCGCCACTTAGCCCGTGGACGAGGGCGTTCGGACCCGGCGTCTTGATTGCGAGTTCCTCGATGGCGCTCGCCGTCGACTCCTGTTCGGCGTCGAGGTCCAGGACCGGCATATTCCCGTTCATATCGCGAATCATCGCGAGTGACGTGTTTACCAGCACCGACTGGTACAGGAGCAGCCCCTCGGACTTCCGGTCTTTCGGGATGTAGCCGACACCAGCGTCGACCATATCCGAGACGGACGGATTCACGAGGTCGGCCCCATCAATGGTAATCGAGCCGTCGATCATTTTCAGGTCCCCGGCCAGCAACCGACCGAGACGCTGCTTGCCCGACCCTTCGACGCCGACGATACCGAATATCTCGCCCTCACGGAGCGAGAATGACACCGGGCCGATCATGTCGTCGTGGACAACGGCGTCGACCTCCATTGCGACCTCGCCCAGTTGCGGTTCCCGGCGCTGGTCAGGCACGCGGTAGTACTCGTCGGCCGTCTCCCGACCGACCATCGACTGCTGCAGCGAGTCCGTCGTCGCGTCTTCGACGTGGGTCATGTCCACCCGCTCGCCGTCTTTCAGCACGTAGATTCGGTCTGATATATCCAGCACCTCGTCCAGCTCGTGGGAGACGAACACGAAAGTCGCCCGGTCCCGGAGGTCATTGACGAGGTCGAAGAGCAGTTTGCGGCCGTTCTCTTCGAGGCCGGCTGTCGGTTCGTCGAGCAGGATAACCGGGTTGTCGGATTTCTGGGAGACGTGGAACGCTTTTGCTATCTCCAGCATCTGGCGCTCGTTGAACGAGTAATTCCGGACGTGGTCGTTGACGTCGATGTTGATACCGAGGTCGTCGACGAACGCCTGGGCGTTCTTTCGCATCTCCTCTTTTTGTAGTACGCCGAGGCGCTCTTTCTCGCGGGCGAGATAGAGGTTTTCGTAGCCCCGGAGCGTCGTAATCACGTCCTGTTCCTGGTGGACCAGTGAGACGCCGTAGTTGGCTGCTTCACGCGGGTTCGTGAACGTGACCGGCTCGCCATCGACGTAGAGCTGGCCGTCGTCCGCTTCGAGTACCCCCGTGAGGATGTTCAAGAGCGTGCTCTTCCCGGCGCCGTTCTCCCCGACGAGGCCGATGACCTCGCCTCGATTGGCCTCCAGTGAGACGTCGTCTAGCGCCTGGACGTGTCGAAACGACTTCGATATGCCCTCGACGCGGAAGCTGCTCGCGTCGTCTGCGGCGGAGTCGGCCGCTGCGTCCGGTGTGTCTGTGTATATCTCTGATGACATTGTGCGCGCTCGGGGTTACCTCAGCGGGTTCGTCTGGAACTGGTCTTCGTAGAGCTGTGTCACTTCGTCCTGCTGTGCGCTATCGGTGTAGACATCGGGGAGCGTGTAGCCAGATGGCTTGTCCGCGTCGGTCCAGTCGAGGACTTCTTTCATGTCCTCGAGTCCCATCGGCTCCATGTCGATCTGTGGGTCCCACGCATCCTCGCCGGCTTCGACGACGGACATCTTGGTCCAGTCGTACGGCGTCTCGCCCTGGAAGATGTCCTCGTTGTACTGGGCGGCGTCGACGACGGGCAATCGGTCGATGGTGTCCCGCCACTGGTCCGGGTCCTTCACACAGACCGGCGCGTTGAACGACATCATCTTCTCGGCCGGACTGAGGGTGTGGCCGTTGATGTAGTCGTGACACTTCGCGACGGACCAGCCGGCCTGCCAGGGCCCCATCCCGGAGACGGTGCCGGTCATCCGGTCCTCGGCGATGGCCGCGAGGCCCGGCTCACTGGCGTCGATACCGACGACGGGCACGTCGATGTTGTTCTCTTCGAGGATGGTGAGCCCGCCCAGCGCGACGGCGTCGTTCTGCCCAAAGAACCCGTCGATATCGTCACCGTACTGGGATACTTTGTCGCTCATGACATCCCGGGCGTCCGACCGGATGAAGTTGCCCGGCTGGCGCGAGCCGGCCATCTCGATGTCGGGGTATTCCTCCATCGCCAGGTCCACGCCTTTGTTCCGGCCGATGTTCGGCGCGGTCCCGCGGTTCCCCTCGATGTGGACGAACGTCCCGCTGCCGCCCATCGCTTCGAAGAGCATCTTCGCACCGCTGTACGCGTGGTTCACGAAATGGGGCGTGAAGAACGTCACGTACTCCTCACCGGCGTCCTGTGGGACGAACCAGTCAGCGATGGTCACAGCGAGGACACCCGGAATGCCGCTACTGGCCAGCGTCTCTGCCAGCGTGATGGCGGCGGCGTTGGTGTACGTCTGCCCGGCGATGAAGCTCACGTTGTTCGATGTCGCCGTGTCGAACTGCTGTTGCTGTGTCGTGACCTCACCGTTGTTGGTCTGGACGTTCGTCTCGTAGCCGAATGCTTCGGCCGCCTCCAAGTAGCCCTTCTCCCAGCTCAGCCAGTACGAGTTGTTCCGGTTGGCTATCGAACCCATCGAGGTCATCGACCCGTCGGAACTGTTACCGGATGAATCGCTACACCCGGCGAGCGAGCCTATCGCGGCTAGCCCGGCTGTACCGGCGACCTTATTTATAAACGACCGTCTGGTGCCTGAGGATTGCCTGCCTGACATACAACTGCATTTCAGACAGTTCCTATATATATGTTTTGTTTATGAAGATTCATCTAGCCACATTTACTGACGTGTACGCCACTCAGAAGCCGCCTGCTGCAGCCAGTTGCACCGCGTCGCTACCCGTCGATCCCGGGCAACAGTCAGTACATCACTTTGCCGGCGGAAACGTTGATGTCCTGGCCGGTGATGCGCTCGGATTGCTCGGAACAGAGGTACCCGACGAGGTTGGCGACGTCCTCGCGCTGTACCAGTTCGCCGCGAGCAGCTTCACGCTCGACGTTGCTGCGAATTTCCTCGTAGCTCTGTCCGGTCTCGTCCGCCTGACGCTCGAAGACTCTTCTGATACGGGGGCCGTCGACCGATCCCGGACAGACCGCGTTGACGTTGATATTCGCGTCCCCCACCTCGGCAGCCAGGGTCCGCGTGAACCCGATAACACCCATCTTGCTCGTCGCGTAGGGCGTCCGGTTCGGCAGGGGGCGTTTCCCCGTCACCGAGGCGATATTCACGATTCGCCCGAACGATTTCGCCTTCATGTGAGGCAGAACTTCCCGACACATCTGGAACGGCCCCTTGAGATTGACTGCGAGTGTCTCTTCCCAGTCCTCGGCAGTGACTTCCTCGCAGGGCACTGTCGGCCCTGCGATGCCGGCGTTGTTGATCAGGCATTCGATGGAGCCGAACTCGTCGAGGACCCATTCGACCGTCTCCTGGACGCTCTGGCTCGAAGTGACGTCTGTTTCGAGGAGGTCACAGCGCTGGCCGGTCTCCTCGACCAGTTCCTTTGTCTCTGACATCTCCTCGCTGTCGATGTCGGCGACGACGACCGAAGCCCCCCGGCGGGCGAGTTCTATACAGATCGACTGTCCGATACCACGGGCGCCACCGGTGACGATTGCGGTACTCTCGGAACGCATAGTTTTCAAGATTAATAGTTAGTATATAAATCTTGCTGTGGCACGTCGGGACAGTGACCGATACGATTCCCTTCGACACTGTCACCGCAAACTCTAAATATGCGTTCCGAGTCGATTTTCACTATGCCTTACAGCGGGTACGCCGACTACTTCGAAAAGAAGCTGATAATCAGCGTGGCGACCACCGGGGGCCACCACGGCAAGGACGCCAATCCGAATCTCCCGGAACAGCCTGTCGAAGTCGCACAGGATCTGGCGGCGTGCGAGGAAGCCGGGGCCTCCATCGTCCACCTCCACGCCAGAGACGAGAACGGCGAGAAGACGAAGTCGGTCGCGCGATATCAGGAGTTACTCGACACCATCGACGAGTACTGCGACGATATGATCGTCAACTTCACCACGGGTGGCGGGGGTATTTTCTCCCGCGAGGAGCGCATCGCGCCCGTACTGGAGACCGACCCCGGCCCCGAGATGGCGACCATGGACCTCGGGCCGATGAACTTCGGGCAAACGAGGACGGCTGTGAACACCCGTGAACAAAACGAGGAGTACGCAGACCGATTGCGGGCAGCGGGTGTGAAGCCCGAACTGGAGGTCTTCAACCCCGGCCACTACCCCGAGATGGAGCATCTCGTCGAAGAGGGACTCCTCGAAACACCGTACTGGTGTACCCTCATTCTCGGGATGCAGACGGGGACGCCGGCCCATCCGCGTAATCTGTTGAACCTCGTGGACAATTTGCCAAGGCCCGCCGAGTGGCAGGCTCTCGCAGTCGGTCGCCACCAGTTGCCCCTCACGACGATGGCCATCACCATGGGCGGACACGTCCGGGTCGGGATGGAGGATAACATCTACTACCGCAAGGGCGAACTCGCCGAAAATAACGCCCAGTTTGTCGAACGCACGGCTCGTATCGCCGAGGAGCTGAACCGGCCCATCGCCAACACCGACGAGGCCCGGGCGATGCTTGGGCTCTGATTGCGCGGCTCACCCACTCTTTTTGTGACGACGCCGTCGGTGAGCCGTGGCGCTTCGCATCAGATCTATCGTAATCTTTCATTAGCAAATCCCTGTCTCGCGAATCCTGTTCTCATACCCCCGAACGAGTGGTAAATTTGCGTTTGATTATCACACATCTATATCCGTATATAGACATTCATATAACTAAGTATGGTATTATGCGAAGAAATCAACAAAACGATTCCAGTCCACGGCTGAGGAGTTTTATATACAGCCTCTGTAATTGGCTTACAGAGGCCGCAACGGACAATATCCCAGACGATTCAACGTCGGATCCAGAATTCTCGAGGGCGTATGTAATGCACTATCATGAACTACATGTCCCCGAGCATTGGATTTTATATAGAGGGGGACCCTTGAGTCTGTGCATGGACAACGACTCTCAAACACGAACTCTGCAGACGACGAGGACCACACTGACAGTAGTCCGGGCGCTGAAAGAGCACGGACCGGTGCGGGTGACCGAACTCGCCGACCGACTCGGGATGGCGTCGAGCACGATTCACAGTCACCTCGCCACGCTAGCCGATGAAGAATTTGTGGCGAAAGACGGTGACTTCTACCGATTGAGTCTGGAGTTCCTGCGCCTCGGGACCCACGTCCGGAACCTCCATGACGAACACCAGGTTATCCAGTCGTACACCAAACAGCTGGCCGACGAGACGAACTGCCGGGCTGTCTTCCTCGTGGAGGAACACGGTCGCGGTGTCTACCTCTACACTCACTCCGGGAAACACGCCGTCTGGAAGTACTCGACGGTCGGCAAGCAGGTACCACTGCACGTCTCGGCCAGCGGCAAGTCGATCCTTGCGTCGCTCCCGCGCCAGCGCGTCGACGAGATCATCGACCAGCATGGCCTCGAGTCCAGTACAGACCAGACGATCACCGACCGTGACGAACTACTCGCGGAACTCGACGAGATTCGGGACCGGGGCTTCGCGTTCAACCACGAGGAACAACTCGACGGTATCAAAGCGGTCGGCGTGCCCGTCGACGGACCGGACGACCGTGTTATCGGGTCATTTAGCGTTGCTAGCCCCGCAAAGCGCATGGACGACGAATGGTTCGAGACCGAACTCCCGAACAAGGTCATGGGCGTCGCGAACGAGTTCGAGCTCGAAATCTCACTGTCGTGAGCCAGCGGTCACAGGGCAGCAGGTTCGCGTCCACCGTGGTTTTGGGACGCCCTATATCCGTCCCAAATAGTGATTCGACGACGAGTCTGTCGCAGCGACCGCAAATTTTAGTACTGGGGCGGTGCCAGTATTTTAGCGATGACATCGACGCACTGTTGTAAAGTCGATCGAATTCGTGCTGCACACGGGATTACCCCACCGGCCCGTTTCGAGGGGGACCTCGACTCCTATCTCGTCGCCAGATGGACCGGGGAGGGCGAGATGGGTCCGGCCGGCCTTCGCACTCTCTCCGAGTGGTTCAACAAGCAAGTGCTCAAGACAGTCTATCGCGACCACGGGCGTTCCGACTCGAGTGTCCGGCTCGATTCGGACTACGAGGTGCTCCAGGGCGACGATATCCCGGACCACAAACGGGCAGAACTCCGCTCGGAACTCGCCGACGACGATATCGATAGCGAGACCACGACAAAGCAGTTCATCGGCAAGAGCACACTGTCACGCCACCTGAAAGACTGTCTCGACGCGAGCAAGGACACTCCCACGTCAGAGACGGAGTGGGAGATAAACCGGGTACGCATCGCGACCAACACGTACCGCTCACATCTTGAATCGGCGTTGCAGTCACTCGGAAACAAAAGCCGGATCAGTGGTGTTGAGGGTGCGGAGTTGCAAGTACAGTCGTATCTCTCTTGTCCGGAGTGTCCAACTCGCGTTACCGTCGAGCAGGCGTACGAGCAGGGGTATGTCTGTGCTGACCACCGTGACGACTGAGCGTGCCGGGAGGCGACCAGTTACAGGCCGACCGATTTAAATCATAGCTAGCTAGTAATAGTTGTATGTGGACCCTTGAGATTTCGAACATTGCCGGTATTCGCGATGGCGAACCGACCGTTGAGCCCGGAATCAACGCCGTACAGGCGAGCAACTGGCAGGGCAAAACATCGCTCGTGACAGCTCTGCGGACAGTACTGGGTGGGTCGGTCACGCCCGCGACGCTCACCGACGGTGCAGAGGAGGGTCACGTTCGGCTGCAGACACAGGAACAGGCGTACGAACGAACCCTCCGGCGGACTGGCGAGACTGTTCTGGCAGACGGCCAGCCCTACCTGACCGATGAGCGTGAGCAGGCCATCGCCGAACTGTTTGCCTTTCTGGACGAGCGAAACCGGATTCGGACTGCGGTCCGCGAGGGCGAGGACCTCACCCCATATCTCGTCGAACCACTGGAACAGGAGGACATTGAAAACAAGATTGCGCAGTTGAAAGCAGAGCGAAAGACGGTCAGATCCGAACTGGATCGCGCACAACAGGCGGCGGAGAAACTGCCGGCGAAGACTGACGTTATCAACAGATTGGAATCAGAACTCGCGGAGCTAGAAGCGGAAGCCGACACACTCGAAGGCGATACCGACGAAAGCGGTGACCAAACGGAGCTACGTTCGGAACTCACACGGGCGCGCCGCGAGCGCGAGCAGGCCAGTCAACGCGTTAACCGACTCGAAGGGAAAATCGAGTCGCTGGAAGCACAGATTTCGGACAAAGAGAGCGAACTGGAAGAGTTGACAGTCTCGGAGGAGCCCGACTTGCCCGAGACCCTAGAGGAGAAACAGAGTACGCTACGGGATATTGACCAGGAAATCGAGACGCTGGAAGCGCTGTACAACGCCACAAAGCAGGTACTCGACCAGGGACATCTCGACATCGTCGCGGACGTGGAGCGCCGAATCGACAGCGACTATCTCACCTGCTGGGTCTGTGGGACCGAGACGACGCGCGACGACATCGAAGCACAGATGGACGGGCTAAGCGAGGCCATCAGCGACCGCCGGGAGCAGCGCTCGGAGCTTCGAACCACGGTGTCGGAACTCCAGGAGCGAAAGCGCGAGTTGACACAGCAGCGCCGGCGGAAACAGTCACTCGAGGACGGATTGTCCGAGCTTCGGACGAACCTGGCTGATTCCCGAGAAGAGCTCACCCAAGCTAAAGAAGAGCTAGAGGAGCGAACTGACCGCGTCGAGACGCTGGAAGGCAAAGTGCAGGAAACTGACACCCGCCGCAAGTCACTCGACCAAGAAATCGCGCGGACGGAAACGAAACTGGAACGGCACCGAGAGGAACGAGCGCAACTGGAATCACAGGCACAACATCGTGAACAACTCCAAGAGCGCCTCGATTCCCTCTCCGAGGAGATCAAAGAGTTGCGCTCACGGCGTGAACGTGTGATCAGGACAGCACGCAACGCCTTCACCGAGGCGCTCGAAGATGTCGTCGACAAGTTCAACCCGAGCTTCGAGCGGGCGCGACTGAAAAAGCACGTCGATCCAGACTCCGGACGCACAGAGCAACTTGAACTTATCATTGCACGAGACGGTCGCGAGATCTCCGTCGATGCGCTCTCGGAGGGCGAGGTCGAACTCATCGGACTCATCGCGGCCCTCGCAGGTCACGAAGCCTTCGAAGTCGGTGAACAGGTCCCCTGTATCCTGCTCGATGACCTCGGGGGACTGGCCAGCGAGCACATCCACACGCTCGTCACGTATCTCGAACCGCGGACGGAATATCTTGTCACGACCGCATACCCCGAAGCCGGGGAGTTCGATGGACGCGTACTTTCCCCGGACAACTGGGTTGTCGTTTCGGATCGCGCTGACCAGCCAACGTAACGGTGAGGCTGGCTCAGAAGCCCAGTTTTGTTAATTACCATAGATTAGACGACATTTATTCCAGGCGATGTTCACCTATGACTCTACGAGAAGCCTGCTAATACTACAGGAGGAACTGTAGTAACCGTTAGAACTTTTTACTCGATATTAATCGTTGGAGCTAGTGGATCATCTTGGTGGAATTTCTGGCGAAGAGCTGCAAGCTGCTCTCGACAATGTGGAGAGAAATAAGCCGACAGAAGGGCTCCAAACGGCTATCGTGTACAAAAACGGTGTCACTCAGACTGAGATAGCCGAGTGGTACCATCTTCAGCGTCGCACAATCAACAGCTGGCTCAAGCGACTCGACGTGTTTGTTGAGCACGATCACCGAGAACGGTGATCGCCTTTTCTCCCGATTCGGAGAGTACGTCACTGCTGAATCCAAAACAATTCATATTGGCATTATGTAAGAATTCGAAAATATTTCGATAATTGTGCTGGATGGAGCGTCGTACTTCGTGACACTCCCGTCTTATTCACCGGATTCGAACTCTATCGAGGAATGCTGGCGACAGTTCCAAATCGCCCACAGCAACCGGTTCTTTGGCTCGCTCGACGAGTTCACAACAGCTATCGACCAACTATCTCTTCCAGAGGTGAGCAACTATTTCTGATTACTACTATAATTGGAACTCACCTCCGGGTTCGTGCGAGGCTTTCTTACTGCCGCTCGCCTCGGCAAAGAGGAGGACAGTATCATCATCAAGCAGTTCAATGTGATGTATAGCCCTCCG
>Ga0207714_1001260_pt1 | contig 16380 bp, 19 predicted proteins | sample PonA232FremontCA_2_FD_187270 | JGI IMG/M metagenome (GOLD analysis project Ga0207714, IMG submission 187270) | Marine sediment microbial community from Fremont, CA, USA - Pond A23 Sediment 2 (SPAdes) | ecosystem: Environmental > Aquatic > Marine > Unclassified | place: USA: Fremont, California...
CCGCCGGCCGGTTCGTCCGATCGGAATTCCACGCCGGCCTCCGTAAGCCGGTCGACGGTGGCCTCATCGGTGGCCGCACCGAGCACGTCGTACTCCTCGATGAGTTCGCCGGTCGGGACGCCTCCGAGGGCGTAGACCTCAGAGACCCCAAGGGTCTCCCCGACGTCGAGGATCGCCTCGGTCAGCCGGTAGTGGCCGTGGTTGCTCTGGGCCTGGTGGTCACCGGTGACGACGACCAGGTCACGCCCCGCAGTTGGGATGGCGTGGAACTCGGCGGCGGTAAGGCTCGCAACCCCGGTCTCATCAATCGACACCTGTGGCGGAAAGTGCTCGGAATACAGTCGGCGAACGGGCGTTGCGTCGAACTCCTCGACGAGGTGGTCGGCGGCGAGTTTGCCGACGTGACCAACCCCCGGGAGCCCCTCGATGAGGACCGGGTCATCGAGTGGAACAGTCTCGAGTTGCTCGGTCGCAAATTCGTCCATACCGGGTCCGCGGGCGGCAGGCGTATGAACGCAACGATACCCGTGGTCGACACCGATCCACACGAGGCCCTTACAAACAGATCACGCTGGGCGTTGGGTCACTTCGAGCGCGCTCGGCGGCGGTACTCGCCGTATGGATCGGCCGGCGAGAAGGGGGCCGGCGCGCTGTTGATCGCCGGAGCGCCACACTCCGGACACGTGTCCGCAAGCGTGTAGACCGGCCGATCGTGGGCCTGCTCCCAGGCAGAACAGACGTGGATATCGGATTTCACCGTTCAGCTGTCGTCCTCGTGTCGTTCACGATGGAACATGCCGGTCCCATCACGGGCCTCGATCGCGGTGATAGCCCGGTCGGCACTGGCTTCAAGCTCGTCCTCGGCGGTCTTGTAATTCGGCGCCTGGACGCGAAGGCGATACTCCGGCGCGCCGACGTAGGTGACCTCCAGATCGATATCGTCGCCGACCGTGCCGTTGCCCTCGGCGGCTTCAAGCGCCTCGCGGACGGCATCGACGCCATCGCCAGCGGGACACTCAAGATCGACGTATCCGGTGACGGTCACGTAGGGAACCGACACGTTCTCGCGGGCGGTCTCGACGACCGCATCGATGCGCTCGTCAGCGAGATCAACGTCCTCAAGCGCGGGATGACCACGGATGGCGGCCTCCTCGAAGGCCTCATACAGTGAACCGAACTCACCGAGAAGCGCGTTCGCCACGGCGATGATGGTCTCCTCGTCGTCGCCGAAGGCGAGTTCCATCCAGTTGTCGGCCTTCTGCTCGTTCTTCCAGTCCTGGATGGTGTCCGAGCGCTGGTGATCGTTGACGTCCTTCAGCGAGAGATCAATCTGCTGGGCGTCGCGGTCGACATCAAGCACCTTGGCGACGACGGTCTGGCCCTCACTGACGTGATCGCGGACGTTCTTGATCCACCCGGAGGCGACCTCGCTGACGTGGACGAGGCCCTGACGGTCCTGATACTCCTTGAGGTCGACGAACACACCGAAGTCCTCAATCTCGTCGACCTCGCCGACAACGAGTTCACCGGGTTCGGGCCAGCCGCTGTATTTCATCGTTCGCCAGTGGGATCTTCGGGGCGGTCCTCGACGGTGTCAACGATGTCGCCGTCGATCGTTGCGGTCCCGCCGGTCGGCGTCGCGAGCGTGTGGCCACAGACCGCACACGAGACGGTCGTCGCCGCCTTCTCGAAGACGACCTGTTCGCTCGAACAGTCCGGACAGACGACAGTGTAGAAGCTTCCCGCCATGATCAGTCCTGGAGTTCGAGACGCCCGGCGCGCCAGCCCTCACGGAGGTGGGCCTTCCCGCAGTCGTTGCAGCGATACTTCAGGTCGGTCTTCTTGGTGGGTTTGTCGCCGCCCGGCACCTTCGAGAACTTCCCGTCGTTCCCGATGCCGGAGTTACGGCGTTCCTGGCGGTCGATCCACTTCATGCCCGTCGAGCGGCCGGTTCGGACGCGCTCGACTTCGTGTTCGTTGTGTTCCCGGCAGTGCGGACAGTAGGTATTCATCCGGCGTGGCATCTCCATGCGTTGCTCACCTTGGGTCCGGTAGAAGCGGCGTCAATAAAACGGGTTTGGTTCGGCCCGCCGACATGCCGGCCCCGAAGGGCTTATTTTCGGATCGGCCGAACCCAGCGGTCGTGAAACGACTGCTCGTCCACGGCGACCCCGGCATCCGGGTTGACGACGAAATTGAACTTGCCGGCGAGCGCTTCGTCTGTTTTCGGATCAACCGCAACGGCGAGTGGCACGGCCCGAGCCAGGTCCAGCTGTGGTGCATCATCGGCAAGGAATCCGAACGCGAGGCCTTCGAGACCCAGAACTTCACGCCGCACTTCCTTGAGGTCGAGCGGGTGGCAGCCGAGGAGGTCGTCCCCGTCACCGCCGGGTGAGCGTCGATCCGGCGAGGGCACCGGGGTCATCCCACTATCGCAACCCTTAATTGACACACAGCGCTACGATCATGTAGCGGGATGGGATAGTCAGGAGATTCCGCCGGGCTCATAACCCGGAGATCGGTGGTTCAAATCCACCTCCCGCTACTCTCTGGACGTACGGCATCCTCTCATTCTACTGAACTATATAGTGTTTCGCCGGTGGCCCTTCCATGTCACCCCCACGGCCTACGCCGGGTGGGTCAGAAGGTTGTTACTGGTCGATCGCCTGTGGTCCCTCGACAATCTCGACCTCGCCGTCCTCGACGACAACATCGGCAAGCGTCTTGACCTCGAAGCCGAGATCGGTCGTACCGTCGGCCTTGCGGATGGCGACGATGACGTCCTGGATCTCCGCGCCGATGTCACCAAGCGCCTCGACGATGGCCGAGAGCGTCCCGCCGGTCGACAGCACATCATCGATCACGAGCACGCGATCGCCCGCATAGACGTCGTTGATGTACATCTGGCTCTCCTCGTAGCCGGTTTCCTTATACAGCGGGGTCTCGCCGTCAAGCCCGTACTCGCGCTTGCGGACGACGACAATCGGCACGTCGGTCATCAACGAGACCGTCGTCGAAATGTGGATGCCCATCGCCGCCGGGGTGACGATCTTGTCGATCGATCTAAAGTCGGTCTGCTGGACGATCCGGACGCCTACCTCACGGAGCAGTCGCGGATCAACCGTCGGAACGCCGTCACTGATGGGATTGACGAAGTAGTGATAGCCGTCTTTCTCGACAATCGGGGCCTCACGAAGACTGCGTTCGAGCCGCTCCATATCAAGCCAAGCCGGTGAGTGTATAAAAAAGCCCCCGAGTCAGACCGCCAGCATGACCGCCACCAGCAGGACGGTGACAACCGCCACCAACAGGGCCACACTCTCGCCGATGCCGGTCCGAAGCGGGTGCGCCCACGCCGACCGTCCGCGCAGGAGCCACCGACCAAAGCGGGTCTGTCGAAGCGCCGTTTCGGGGTTGGCGCCGATGGTCGTTCCAGCCAGCGCCAGCCAGCCGGCCGCCCGGCCGATGGCACCGAAGAGTTCCGTGACGCCGATGACGAGCCCGCGGGTGCCATAGAAGCTCGCCCGGGTGAGTAGCCAGTCGACATCGGGGACATCGGCGACCTGCCGAAGCGGACCGCGCAGGACAGCCAGCGCAAGGAGGCCACCGCCGGCGAGCGCGAGCGCCTCAATGACGTGGCCAACGGTGAAGGCGGTGTACTTGATGCCCGTGACGGTCTCCACAAGCGGGATCGCCGACACCTGGGCGGAGGCGACAGGGATGAGCGCGTACAGCGCATCCGGGAAGAGCCCGAAGCCAACACACAGCGCCGCGATGGTCCCCATGGCGACGCTCTGGCCGGGGGTGGCGTCCCGGACAGTACCGGTGTAGGGCCCGCGCACAAACGCGAAGTAGCCGAACTTCGCGAGGGTCAACGCGGTGCCGACGCCGGCGACAAGCAGGATCCACCACAGGAGGTTGCCGTCGTTGAGCCCGTGGGCGGCCTTGAGGATCATGCCCTTTGAGACAAAGCCGCTGAAGCCCGGCAGGCCGGCAATCGAGAGCGCGCCAACAAGGAAGGCCACCGCGGTGAGGGGCATCTTCGTTGCCAGTCCGCCGAGTTCGCGGAGCCGCTCAACGCCGGTGCGGTAGATGATGACGCCGGCAACCATGAACAACAGCGACTTATAGAGAATGTGGTTGAAGACGTGCGCGAACGTGCCGGCGGTCGCAAGCGCCCCCCCGACGCCGATGGCGGCGACCATGTAGCCCACCTGTGACTGGATCGAGTAGGACATCATCCGTCGCATGTCGTCCTGGAGGACGGCCGCAAGCGCACCGAACAGCGCCATGGCGCCACCCATGTAGGCGATGGCGAGTTGGCCCTCGGGGAAGGCCCGATAGAGGGCGTACACGCCGGTCTTGGTGGTATAGACCGACAGGAAGACGCTCGCCGCGAAATGCGGACTCGGGTAGGTGTCGGGCAGCCAGGTGTGTAGTCCGAGGAAGCCAACGTTGACGCCAATGCCAACCGCCGCAACGAGTGCCGGCAGACCGGCAACGATCCCCTCACCGGTGTACGCCAGCGTTCCGGTAAGCGCGTACTGGGCAACGACCGCCACCAACAGAAGACTCCCGCCGATCCCGTGAAGCACCGCATACCGGTAGCCCGACCGGATCGCGGTGGGGGTTCCGTGGTGCCAGACCAGGGCGGTGCTGGTGACGGCCATCAACTCCCAGAAGAACACCAACGCAAGCCAGTCACCGGCGAAGACGGCGCCGACGCTCACGGCCACGTACGACAGTGCGATGGCGGTCTGTTCGGCCGACGCCTCGCTCGCATACGCATAGAGCACGCTCGCTGCGCCGACAATCCCGAAGACGACGCCCATCAGCCGCGAGGGCCCATCGACATAGAAGAGCTCGGCCTCAAAGACCTCGAAGAGAACCACCGGGAGATGTGCCCCTTCGGGAACGAATCCCGCAAGGGCGGCAAGACCGGCGAGCAGGCCGACCGCGAGCCCGTGGCCCACACGCCGGGGCAACGCCCACACCGCACCCATCGCCAGCGCCACGAGGGCCGGCGGGTAGACAAGCGTGAGCGGCTCCATTAGCCGATCACCCCCGAGAGTGCCTCACCGACACGTGATTCGGCCACCTCAATGGCGAGGTCAAGGGCGGCGATCGATCCGGGGACGATCCCGAGCGCGAGTGCCCCGAGGGCGACGACCGCGATCGGCATGGTCATCAGCCAGGTGCTCTCACTCCAGGGCTGCCGGCGCTCCCAGCCGCCCGGTGGGGGCCCGCCGTGGTGTGCGTGATCGGCGTCACCGCCGTAGGGCACCTCCGCGTCGCTCGGCGCCCGGTCAACGGCGTACCCCGCGTCCTCGCCGCCGTCGGCGATCGGCTGGACGGGCGAGTCGGACGCCGTCGTCCGCTCTCGGCCGCCGAAGGGCGACTCGATCAGCGGCTTCGCGTCGGCGTCACCGGCCGTCTCGAAGAAGGCGGCGTAGACGATCGGCCAGAAGTACACAATGTTGAGCACGCCCGAGACGAGCAACGCGGCGGCAAAGGCCAGTCCGGCGAGTTGGGCCTCTAAGGTGACCGCGCCGACGAGCATGTAGAACTTGCTGACGAACCCGGCGACCAGCGGGATCCCCGCCATGCCGGCCGCTGCGATCGTGAACGCACTCATGGTCAGCGGCATGCGCTTGCCGATGCCCGCCAGCTCGGAGATGTGATCCGTGTGGGTCTCGACGTGGATCGCTCCCGCGGCAAAGAACAGGGTGAGCTTCATGAACGCGTGGGCGGGGATGTGCAACAGCCCGCCGACGATCCCATACGGCGTCAACAGCGCGACGCCCATGATGATATAGGAGAGCTGACTGGCCGTCGAGTACGCCAGCCGGCGCTTGAGGTGATCCTTCCGGAGAGCGATCACCGACGCCGCGAGGAAACTCACAGCAGCAAGTGCAGCGAGCGCGAGGTTCACGTCCATGGCCGCCGCCAACGCAGGGCCATAGACATCGAGGAGAACGCGTGAGACGCCGAAGGCACCGGTCTTGACGACGGCAACGGCGTGTAACAGCCCCGAGACGGGCGTCGGCGCGACCATCGCGTCAGGCAGCCAGGAGTGCAGCGGCATGATCGCCGCCTTGGCGCCGAAGCCAAGCGCAAGCGCGCCGAAGACCAGCCGCGCGAGCCACGGATCCGCCGCAAAGAAGGCCTCAAGGCCGGACGCGGTCGCCCCAAAGGTCACCGTCGGGGCCCCACCGTAGGTCGCCGTTGCCCAGTAGACCGCCGCGGTGCCCCCAAGGACGAGTACACCGCCACCGAGGAACAGGTACGCGAAGTACTTCCGGGCGGCTGCTCGTGCCTCGGCAGTCTCGTCGTGAGCGACCAGCGGGTAGGTGACGACCGTCAGCAACTCGAAGAAGACGAACGTCACGAGGAGGTTCTCCGCCATGGCCACGCCGACAGCGGCCGCCAGCGCGCCCGCGAAGGCGGCGAAAAAGCGGGTCTGGCCGTGCTCCTCAAGTTCGCGCATGTACCCGGCCGCATAGAAGGCCGTGAAGATCCAGAGGAAACTCGCCAGCCCAGCAAAGAGCAGCCCAAGCGCATCGGCCTGGAGGGCGAACTCGATACCGAAGACGAACTCGCCCATCGACCATCGATAGCCCGTCCCACCGAGAACACCCGGGATCATGCTCGCGACGATCCCGAACTGGGTGACGGCCGCGAGGACGGACCACGCCTCCCGGAGTGCCGGGCGGCGGTAGGAGCTGACGATCAACACGGCGCCGACGACCGGCACAAGCACGGCCGCCAGCGGTCGCGGATCGGCCACCGCGCCGGTCTCAAGCATTGGTGCCCACCTCCGGTGACCCCGCAAGGACAGCCTCAACAAGCGGGTCGATCGCGGTCGTCACCTCGGCGCCAGCAAAGCCCGATGCAACGGCGAGCAGCGCCGCGCCGGCAACCAACGCGACCATCCCGAGACTCGGCAGGGCGGTCCGACCACCGTCGGCGGCAACCGCCGAGTCGGTCGGATCGGTCGCCGGGTGATCCTTTTGATCGACCTCCGGCGTCTCCGCTCGGTCGAAGTACAGCTTTTCGAGGATACGGGCGACGTACAGCAGCGAGAGAAGCGTACTCGCCAGGACGACGGCGATCACGGGCCAGAGCCCGGCCGAGATCGCTCCAAGCGCGATGTACCACTTTCCGAGGAAGCCGATCACGGGCGGCACGCCGACCAGGCCAAACCCGAGGACGGCGATCGAACCGGCGATCACCGGGCGGACCCGCGCGAGCCCGGCATAGGAGGCGACCGTTCGGGCGCCAACGCCGGCGGCGAAGGACCCCGCCGCCGCGAAGAGCCCGGCCTTCATGATCGCGTGGGCCACGAGATGGATGACCGCGCCATAGATGGCGAACCGCGTGGCCGTCGGGCCCGCGGCAGGGTGGACGGCAACGCCGACGGCGGTGAGGATCAACCCGAAGTGTGCGACCGACGAGTAGGCGAACAGTCGCTTGACGTTACGCTGGGCGGCCGCAAGGAGGCTCCCGGCGACAACGCTCGTCACCGAGAACACGAGAAACGCGTTGGCGGCAACCGGTGTCTCGGCGAAAAACGCGGGGGTAAAGACGATCAGGAAGATGCGCAACAGCGCGTAGGCTGCCGCGGTCGAGACGAGCGCGGAGATGTAGATCGTCACCGTGTCGGGGGCCTCCTGGTAGGCATCGGGCTGCCAGACGTGCAACGGGAAAAGCGCCGCCTTGACCCCAAGGCCGGCGGTGATGAAGGCGACGCTGGCGATCACGAGTGGCTCGGCATACAGCGCGCCGGCCTCCGCGAGCCAGGTGCCCTCGCCCCAGGTGGCCGTCCCGGCGAGCACGCGCGCGAGGTCGACCATGTTGAGCGTCCCCGTGCGGACGTACAGATAGCCCACCCCGAGGAGGTACATCGATGCACCGACAGTCCCGATGAGGAGGTACTTGAGCGCCGCGACGGCGGCCTGCGGGCGGTCACCGGTGGCGACCAGCGCGTAGGTCGCGATGCCGGTGATCTCAAGGAACACAAAGAGGTTGAATAGGTCGCCGGTGAGGACAACGCCCATCAGCCCGCCGGTCAACAGCAGGTACCCCGCATAGAAGCCGTTGCCACGCGGGCCGGCCTGGCGAGCGTACGCGAGGACGACAAGCGAGACGGTCGCGATCGTCCCGGCGACGAGCGTCGAAAGCGGGTCCGCAACGAGTTCGATCCCGACGGCGTACCCGCCATCGGGGCGGGCGAGTTCGGTTCCGCCGAGACGGTGGACAATCCGCTGGCCATCGGCGTAGACCCCGCTGGCGAGCCAGGCGGTAAGACCGGCCTCGACGGCGAGTGCGAGTGCCGCCACCGACCAGCCCACACGGCGGTTGATGATTGTCGCCGCGATCGGCAGGGCGGCCGCGAGGATGGGCAGGACGACCAACAGCGCGGGAAGGGTCGCAAGGTCAGTCATCGGCACGCACCTCCCGGATGGCGTCCTCGCGGAGCGAGCCGTAGGCGTCGTAGATCCGGACAATCAACGCCAGCGCAACGGCCGTCATCGCCACCCCGACAACGATCGCCGTCAGGACGATGACCTGCGGCAGCGGGCTGACGAACGTTCCGGTGGCGTCCTTCGGGATGACCGGGATCTGGCCGTTGACGACGTAGGCACTGCTCACGAAAAACAGGAACACCGCGGTCTGAAACAGGTTCAACCCGATGACCTGCTTGACGAGATTGGGGCTGGCGATGATCATGTACAGTCCAAGCGCGAGGACGATCGCGAAGACGACGTAGCTGTAGCGATTCGCGAGCACATCAACCTGGAGTGGAAGCAGATCAATCATCGTCGGATCCCTCCGAGGGGGTATCGGCGTCAAACGTCTGCAGGGGCGTCCACTCGTCGTCGTGGTTGTTCGGGGCGACGTCGTGGACGCCGGCGGCGATCACGAAGAACAGCCCGACGACAATCCCCGCGACGATCGGCGCGATGCCACCGATCTCCATGGCCTCAAGGCCGTACTTGCGGGGAATCCCGACGGTCTCAAAGAGGGCGTGCTGGAGAAAGCGGCCGCCGGTGAGCATCGGCAAAAGCCCGACGGCCCCAAAGACAAGCACGCCACCGGCGCTCAGGAGAACCACGGTCCGGTTGGCCAGCCAGTCGCGGGTGGGCTCGATCCCGAAGGCGAAGGCGATCATCAGGATGGTGGCACCGATGACCGCGCCACCCTGGAAGCCGCCGCCTGGCGAGTCGGCGCCGTGGAAGGTCAACACCAGCCCGTAGGTCAGCGTAAAGGGCGCGACGATCCGGACGGTGGTCATGATCACGGGGCTCTCGACGTACGGCGAGCGGTTCTCGTCGGTCTCACTCACGGGTGAACACCTCCGCGCGCAGGACGAGCAACGCCGCAACGCCGGCGGCGAAGATCACGACCGCCTCGCCGAAGGTATCAAAGCCACGGTAGCCCGCGAGGACGGCCGTAACGGCGTTTTCGACGCCGGTGTCGGCGTAGGACTCGGCGATGTAATACTGTGAGACCGGCGAGTCCCACGCCCACGCCGTCGGCGATCCCAGCGCGGGAAACTGCGTGACCGTCACGAGGATGGCGACGAGAAGCCCACCGACGAGCAGGAGTGCCGGCCCGTCGATCGCCTCGAAGGTATCGACGTCGGCCGGGCGGGTGGTCTTCGCGATTGCGAGCAACAACAACAGGGTGGTCACGCCGGCGCCGATGGCGGCCTCGGTCATGGCGACATCGGGCGCGAGCAACACCGCATAGAAGATGGCCATCCCGAGGCTGTAGGCGGCAAAGACGACGACAATCGCGGCGGTATCGCGCAACGCGGCTGTGACGGCTGCTGTCACGACGACAAACACCGCGAGAGCCACGCCGACGGCCCCCACCGGAAGCCCCGAAACCAGCGCCGAGAGCGCGCTCACGAGCGGTCACCCCCCGTGGCGTCGTCGCCCTCGGTCCACGGCGTGAGATCGTTCTCGTGGGCCGCCCGGGCGATGGCGTGGGCGGCCGTCGGGTTGGTCACGAAGATGAACACCAACAACAACAGCGCCTGGATGCTCTTGGCCTGGAGGCCAAGCGCGATGGCGACGGCGGCGACGGCAAAGCCCGCCCCGAGCGTGTCGACCTGCGAGGCCGTGTGCGCCCGGGTATAGACATCGGGCAGCCGGAGGACGCCGACCGTCGAAACGAGGGTGAAAAACACTCCAAGGAGGAGTGCGCCAACGATCACGGCAAAGACGAGCGTCCCGGTCATAGGACCCCACCCCGGTCGACGGCGAACTTCGAGATGGCGATGGCCATCAGGAAGTTCAATAGCGCGTAGATGAGCGCGACATCGATCAGCGCCGGCGTCTCAAGGCCGACCGATAACAACGCGAGGACGACCACGGTGTTGGTCCCGATGACGTTGACCGCGAGCACGCGATCCTGGAGCGTGGGGCCAACGACCGCCCGGTAGAACATCACGACGGCCAGCAGCACGAATACGGCCGCCGCCGCGAGGAACGTCTGCTGGACGAGACTGTCGGCGATCACGACTCATCACTCTCCTGTGGATCGATCACGTCGGTATCGCCGCGCTCCTCAGGGGTCGCAATCGATAGCGCCGAGCGGCCGTAGAAGACGAACCGGACGGCCCGCTCAAGCCCGCCCTCGACGAGTCCCTCGCGGGCCCACGGCACGAGCGTGTGGATGAGCATCAGCCGGTCGCCGGCCGCCCGGCCGGCCCGGACGGTGAGCGTTCCGGGGGTGAGCGTGATGCTGTTGGCCAGGACCGTCGCCGGGACAGACTGCCAGACCGCCGGCTGGTAGGTGACCATCCGCGGTTCGATGGGCAGCCGCGGATGAAGGATGACGGCGGCGACGCGGATGTTCGAGACGATGATCTCCTTGAGCAGGTAGGGCACGTACACCAGAAGCCGGAGCAGCCGGCGGGGCGTCCGCCAGGAGGGGTCGGCGTTGAGCGAGATGCGCCCCAGCGCAACGGCGACGATAACCGCGCTGGCGGCGCCGGTGACGAGGTTGAACGTCGTGAGGGCGCCGGAGACGAGCAGGTAAAAGACGAAGGCAACACCGAAGAGCGCGCCGGCTCGCAGCGGCGTCACCCGCGAGACCAGCGACCGGCGCCGGCGCCGACGCTGGATCGGCGCCTCCTCAACGACGAGTCCGTGCTCGTCGAGTTCGGCCGCGAGCGGCCGGACCAGCGGCGCGCTGACGTTGGCGTCGTACTCGGGATCGAAGATGACCCGGTCGATATCGTGGGCCATCGCCTCGTCCCGGATCGCCCGGGCGACGTCGGTCGAGCTGAAGAGAAACTGGTCGGCGCCAACCCGCGCGGTCTCGACGGTGAGCAGATCAACCCGGTCGCCGGCGTCCTCCTCGACCCAGGTGTCGACCCGTTCGAGGATGTCGATTCCGGCCTCGATGTAGGGGTCGGACTTGGGCTGTTGGTACTCAAGATCGGTCCGGGAGGGATACAGCAGGACGAACCGGAGCGTGCCCCCCTCCTCCGTTTCGAGGAGGCGCTCGACCGCGTAGTCGACCGTCTCCCGGATGGTCGAGGAGTCTGAAACAGGGATGAGCAGTCGCTCACCGGACACCGAGACTCCCCCTCGCTGGCCATGCGACGATAGAAGACATGCGAACCACCAATTGGTAGTACCATACAGCGAACCGACGAAAACAGTTTCGTTCTCACCGGGGGGTCAGCCGAGGTGGGCGGCGAGTTCATCCGCGATGGCCAACGCGATATCGGACTTTGGACCCTCGACCGTCGTCGTCCCGTCGTCATCGACAAGCACGACCCGGGTGGCATCCGCGCCCAGCGCGTCGGCGTGATTGGCGACGACAAATCCGGCGTCGACCCGCTCGGCGAGGGTTCGGGCGGCGTCGGTCAGCGTCTCGGCCCCGCCGTTGGATTCGAGTTTGAACGCGACGATCGGCAGATCCGGACGGCGCTCGCGGACGCGATCGAGGAGCTTCGGCGTCGGCGAGAGCGCAAGCGTGCGGGGCTCACCCGATTGGAGCTTCTCCGTGGCCGGATCGGTGGTGTAATCGCCAATGGCCGCCGCCGAGAGCACCGCGTCGGTCCTCGAAAGGCGCTCCTCGACGGCGTCGATCATCGCGTCGGTCGTCTCGACGCCAACGGTCTCCGCGTAGGGCACGGCAGGGTCATCGTCGCGGAGACGGGAGCCGGCATCGGCGAGGGGCTGGGGACCGACAAGCCCGTGAACGAGAGTGACCGCCGCACCGCGGACGTAGCAGGCCTTCGCGAGCGCCCGACCCATTCGCCCGGAGGAGCGGTTGGTGAGGACGCGGACGGGATCGACCGCGGCGGCGGTCGCTCCGGCGGTGACGATCACGTGCTGGCCGGCGAGTGGGGCCTCGTGTGCGGCGGCCCGGGCGCTTTCGGTGGCGATGGCGTCGATGGACGCGAGTTTGGCCTTGCCCTCCGCGCGGCGGGGCGCGACGAAGGAAACGCCCCACTCCTCAAGCGTATCGAGTGCGTCGCGCACCCCCGGGTGGTCGTACATCGGGTCGTGCATGGCGGGCGCACACACCACCGGCAGGCCGGCACCCAGCGCGGTGGTCGCGGCGGTCGTCACGGGCGTGTCATCGACGGCGTTGGCGATCTTGCCGACGGTGTTGGCAGTCGTCGGGGCGATCACCAGCGCGTCGGCATCGGCGTCGTGCCCACAGAGGGCAACGTGCTCGACCGCACCGGTGATCTCGGTGATGGGCTCGCGGCCGGTGGCGAACTCGACGGCCCAGGGGTGGATGATGTTGGTCGCCGCCGGGGTCATAAGCGCCTGGACGGTCGCCCCGCGGCGACGGAGTTCGTGGGCGAGTTCGACGGTCTTGACGGCGGCAACACTCCCAGTAATTCCCAGCGCGACGGTGCGGCCTTCGAGCACGGCTACCCGTGGCTATCACAACTCGCGTGAAAAACCCATCGCGGAGAGACGCCTTTTTACCCCCGCGTGGCGTCCCCCGTGATGGTTCGATGAGCTTCGTGACGACCCTACGACTCCAAAGTGGCGACCGGGCGGCCCTCGAGGGCGTCATCGAGGAGATCCGCGAGACGGCCAATCAGAAGGGCGCCGAGTTGAACGGGCCCCACTCGTTTCCACCGGAGCAGCTGTCGGTGCCGATCTACGCGGACACCAGCGGCGATCGCATCCTCGACACGTGGACGTACACGGTCTACCGGCGGGAGATCGAACTCGTCGGTCACGAGGCGCTCGCCAGAGAGATCACCGCCTGGGAGCTGCCCGAGGCGGTCCGGCTTGAGGCCGAGGTCACCTCGGTGCACCCCTAGTACTTCGGATCCGCACCGGTGGTCTCGTAGGCCGCCTCAAGCAGGTCGTCACGCCGGCGCCGCCAGGCGGGGAGTCCATCGGGCGAGGAAGGATAGGACTCGTAGTGGGCCATGATGTCATCGGCGCGCTGTTTGGTCTGATAGAGCCGATAGAGCAGCCCCCAGTGGCCAAAGGACTTGATGGCCGCCTCGATGGCGAGCAGCGGCCCGAAGCTGGCCGATCCGGAGTAGAGTGAGTCGGCGATGCGCTCGCCCGGCAGGGCGGCGAGCAGCTGGGTGAGTTCGTCGGGGTCGACCGCGGTCGTGAGCAGGTTGTAGATATCAAGCGCGGCATACCGGGCGCCGAAGTGGTCCATCACGCGGGTGTTGTACGTCCAGAGGGCGTCCTCGGTCGGCCCGCCGTTCGAAAGCGCGTCGACGGCGGTTTCGGCGGCGTAGGTGCCGGCGTAGGCGGCCCCGGCGATGCCCCCGCCGGTGGTGGGATTGACGTGGCCGGCGGCGTCACCGACGGCGAGAAAGCCCGGCGCGACCGCGGAATCATAAGGCCGACGGGTGGGCACCGCCGCGCCGAGTTTGTTCTTGATCGTCGCATCCGCGAACTCGGGACGGGTTGCGATGTCGCGGTGGAGAGCCTCGGCGAGTTCGATTGGGTCCTCGGTCATCTGAAAGCCGATGCCGGCGTTGATCTCGGTGGGGGTGCGCGGGAAATACCAGACGTAGCCGGCGGCGCGTTCGGTGGGCTTGAACACCAGCGCGTCATCATAGTCGACCGGCTCATCAAGCTCGAAGACCTCGCGGTAGGCCGAGCAGAACCCGCGGATGTCGACGCCGCTCTCGAAGGTCGTCTCGGTGAGGTCGGCGCGCTCCTGGAGGATCGACAGCGCCCCCGAGGCGTCGATGACGACATCGGCGGTGTACTCGGTGGGCTCGCCGTCCTGCTGGGCGATGACGCCCGTGACCCGCTGGCCGTCCTGGCGGACGTCGGTGACGACGGCGTTGTAGACGATCTCGGCGCCGGCGTCGGTTGCGGCATCGATCAGCCGGCGGCCCCACGCGAAGCGATCGAGGACGGCCAGCTCGCCGGGAACCGGAATCTCCAGGGTGGTGTTGGCCTCGGGGAGCTCGAAGCGCCCGTGATCAACCGCGGTGTTGGTGATCGCGGGTTCGATGCGGTCGGTCGGGATCGACTCGGGGAGGGCCGAGGCGCCCTTTAGCGCGTCCCCGCAGGCCTTCCGTCCGGCTTCCTCCGGCGGCTTGCGTTCGAGGACGCACACATCAACTCCGGCGTTGGCGGCCGTCGCCGCGGCATAACAGCCCGCCGTGCCAGCGCCAACGACGACGACGTCGTACTCGGGCATGGCTATCGGTGAGGGCCGTACCGAAAAAACTCTTTACACGCGGTCGAGGCGAATGCCCCGGGGCTTGACCCCGGGGTTGAATCCGATAGGCAGGGACACAAACCATTAAGTAAACACGTCTCAAACCAACAGATAGCGATGGAGTATAGTCACCGCTACCTTGCATATCCGACACAAGAGGTAGCCGGTGAACTGGAACGCCATATCGACATTCATCGCCAAGCGTACAACTACACTCGGTACGAGTACGAGAACGTGGATGCCGACGACATCGGCTCCGCGTACAAACACCACTACCGACTTCCCGACTGGAAAAATGAGTTCCCTGTCTTCTCAGAGGTCAACTCGAAGGCTCTGCAACGAACCGTCACACGGTTCTACGACAACCTCTCGAACCTGAAACACCAGAAAGAGAACGGACACAAGGTGGGGAAACTCAAGTGGAAGTCTCCGAAGGAGTTTCAGAGTATGACGTTTTCGCAGTCCGGTCATCAGACTCCGTCTGATGGGCAATCAGAAATCGCAGATTTCTGATGACGGCTTCGAACTCAAAAACACGAGTGGCCGACGCGCAACGCTCTGGCTCTCCAAAATTGGTGACATCTCGATTCGCTACCACCGCAAAATACCTGACGAAGCGTCCATCAAAGAAGCCACGGTCAAGAAAGAAACGACCGGCGAGTGGTTCGTCTCGTTCGGTCTCGAAACCGACAAGGCCGACCTGCCCGGGAACCCCGACGTAGACTCGTTGGACACGAGCAACAGCGTTGGGATTGACCTCGGAATCCTGAACTACATCCACACCTCGGACGGCAAGACCGTTGACTGGCTTGACCTCGAAGACGAGTACGAACGACTCCAGCGTGAGCAACGCAAGTTGTCGCGGAAGGAGAAGGGGTCGAACAACTACGAGAAGCAACGCCGGGAAGTGGCGAAGGTCATGCGGCATATCCGGCGGAAGGTGCTGGACTACCAGCACAAGATTACGACGTGGCTCGTCCGCGAGTACGACGCTGTATTCGTTGAGAACTTGAACGTGAAGGGGATGCTTGAACAGTCGCACAACGCTCGCAACAAGCAGGACGCGGCGTGGCGACAATTCATCACGCTACTCGAGTACAAGGCCGACCTGTACGGCTGTCACGTCAAGCAGGTCAAAGCGCGAGGCACTACCAAAGAGTGTGCGGCATGCGGTGTGGAGACGGCGAAGCCGATCTGGATACGGGAACACTCCTGTCCGTCGTGTGGGTTTGAGTGTGACCGTGACGCGAACGCGGCGATGAATGTCTTGCAGAGAGGCTTCTCTAAACTAGGGCTGGGATGGCCCGAAGACACGCCCGTGGAGACTGCGCTCCCTACGGACACACCTGACTTTCAGCGTGTGTCTGCAAAGCGCGTCATCGAAGCAGGAAGCCCCGGGGCGTGACCCCGAGGCGATTCACAGACTGCCGCCACCGTGGGGCGCGCCCCGAGCGGCGCGGAGTCGTCCACGCTTGCTGAGCGGGCGAACTATATAGTGAATATTTGGGTAGTCTACTCGGGTACAATCCAACGACTATCGATCCTGTCCAGACCGGATATGACGCAAACACACACGCTACAACGCGGGTTGGCCGGCGCGCTGGTGATCGTCGCGGGGATGATGGGAGTGCTGGTCGGGCCGGCGAGTGCAGCTGATGGCCTCACGCCGGCTGAGATTACGGTGTCGGCTGA